>PVMK01173889.1_pt1 | contig 17471 bp, 18 predicted proteins | sample 1853481 | NCBI WGS metagenome assembly PVMK01 (sample SAMN08533507, study PRJNA380276) | Marine sediment metagenome, whole genome shotgun sequencing project. | reverse complement strand
ACCGGGACCGTCACAACCTGGAATTGACCGCAAGCGAAAGGGCCATGGCCCAAATCATCGAGGGGAGCACGATTCCCACCTTTGTGATCAACAGGGACCATATTGTGACCCATTGGAATAAGGCCTGTGAAAACCTCACGGGCATCCTGGCTGAGAAGGTTGTGGGGACAAACAAACAGTGGAAGCCTTTCAGACTGCAGGAGAGGCCGAGCATGGCTGATTTGATACTGGACAGTACCACAGAAGAAGAGACCTTGAAATATTATGGAACAAAATGGCAGGAATCCGCGTTGATTGAGGACGCGTACGAGGCAGAGGAGTTTTTTCCGCACCTCGGAGAAGACGGCAAATGGTTATTTTTCACTGCAGCCCCGATCAAGGACGCTGACGGAACTGTGGTGGGTGCCATTGAGACGCTCTGGGACAAAACCGAAGAGAAACAGGCCCTGGAAGACCGGGACCGCTATACCATGGAACTTGCCACCCTTTGTTCCATATACGCGGCTCTAAACACCCCGTTGGATCTAAGGGATAGAATTAACGCCGCTATGCGTGAAACCTCTGATACCTTGTCGGTTGATGGTATCTGTATTTTCTTGAAGGAAGATGACGGCAAGTACCATATGAGATACAATTACGGTTACTCTGATCAGCTCTGCCAAAAGGAAAAGGTCGCTGATGAGCATAGCATGATCTCCCGAATCGCCCAAAACGGCAGGATCACAATTTTCGAAAATATAGATCCATCGGATCATGAAGAATTCCATGTTCTCAGAGAGGAAGGCTATAGATCGTTAGCCTATATTTCTATTGGTGTTAAGGGAGATAGTGGCTTTGGTGTGGTCAGGGCGGCGAGCAAAGAGCCGGCCCATTTTGCCCTTGAAGAAAAACATGTTGTGGAATTACTGGCCAACAGGATCGGTGTGGCCATCGAAAACGACATGCTTCAGGAAGAGTTGCAACGAGACGCCGAATTCCAGATCCGGCTTATTGAAAGTTCTTTTGATGGCATCGTCGCTACGGATGATAAATGGAGAATCGTTACCTTCAATCCCGAGGCGGAAAGGGTATTCGGATATTCCAGCTCCGAGGTCATCAAAAAAATGGATGCCAGAACACTCTATCCCCCGGATATAACCGAAACCATAGTAGAAAAGAAGAACTTTCAAAATATGAATGGGGAATTGCCCTGGATAGAGACCTCCATTGTATCGAAGAACGGTGAAAATATCCCGGTGAGATTCTCGGGAACACTTCTTCATGAGGATGGAATGGTCATTGGCAGTGTTGCTTTTTTTCAAGACCTCAGAAAAATAAAGCAGTTGGAAAAGGAGCTGCTTAGGTCTGAAAGATTGGCTGCCGTCGGGCAGACAGTAGCCTTCATGGCACATGAAATCAAAAATATCCTGCACGGTTTCAAAGGGGGAAGTCACATACTGAAGTCTGGACTTGACAGGAATGATTCAACCAAGTTAAAAACGGGATGGGAGATGCTGCAGAGGAATATAGATCGGATATCCGAATTAGTGCTGGATCTCTTGTCCTATTCCAAGGAAAGGGAGCCTGAATATGAGAGCTGTTCTCCCAATGAAATTGCTGAAGAAGTCTGCGAGCTTTTTGCAGACCTGGCGGCCGAACATAATATCGAACTCAAAAATGAATTCGAATCGATCGTCGGCGAGGTGGTCATGGATCCCCGAACCATACACAGGGCTCTTTCTAACCTGGTTTCTAATGCCATTGACGCCTGCATAGCGGATGAGGATTCAGATAAACAGCACCGGGTCTGCGTAACAACAGCCCTGCAGAACGGCAATATGGTCGAGTTTGGAGTAAAGGACAACGGTTCTGGTATGAACGAAAATGTAAAGACCAATCTTTTCAAGTCTTTTTTCAGCACTAAAGGGGCCAAAGGAACCGGTCTGGGGTTGCTTGTCACCAAGAAGCTCATAGAAGAGCATCATGGAACCATAGACGTGGCCTCCCAACTTGGGAAAGAGACAACATTTTCTATCCGTCTTCCATTTGAAGCAATAAGTGCGGATTGAAGGAAGGCTCAGATCATAGATAATCGAAATGAGGACTGCGTTAGACAGTTAACAACTAAATCTCGTGTAAAAAGCACAAGATATTTTTTATAATACCCGAAAAGCCATTGATAGTGCGGGTTTCCGAAGGATGAATGTCTATTCAACTTTTTCAGGTTGTTTGATTTCAATCACGCTTAGCGCAAAGTTCCCCGCATTTGATACCTTGAAACCATAAATGTGTTGCTCCATAACTTTAGGCATTTTAGGCACTTTAGCTCACTTTAGGCACTTTTCCGGTTTATCCGGGTTAGGAGGTAGTATTATGGGTAAGAAGGTATTGGTTGTAGATGACAATCCCGATGCCAGACTGTTCAGTTCTTCCGTCGTAGAGGAATGCGGCCATTCAGCGCTCGAAGCACCCAATGGAGAGGAAGGCCTTGAGATGGCCAAGGCCAACAAACCTGATTTGATCATCCTTGATGTTCTGATGCCGAAGCAGAGCGGGTTAAGGATGTATCGGGAGATACTGCAGGCCAAATCCCTAAAACATATTCCCATTATCATGCTTTCCGGGGTAGCAAAAAAAACCTTTCTGCGCTCCCAAAAGGCCTTGACCGAATTCGGTGGCGTGAAGGTGCCTGAGCCCGAAGTCTATCTGGAAAAGCCGGTTGAACCAGAAAAACTGACGTCCGTTATCAAGAAGATCTTGGCATGATTAGCGGAAAGTTTAAGCAAAAGACGGAAAAAAAGTGTCGGGCCAGATTGGCCTGAATGGCAGATTTAATAGGAGGGTTCCATGGCGGTAGTAACCATTTCAAGACAATTCGGTTCAGGAGGGAGAACCCTTGGTAAAATGATCGCCGAGGAATTAGGTTACACCTTTGCTGACAACGAAATCATCCAACGGCTTTCCAAGGAGGCGAATGTCTCTGCCAACTGGATAAGATCCTTTGAAAAAGAAGCCGGCAGCAGACTATCAAAAATCATTTCCAAAATGGTCTCGAAACGGTGGTTGGACCGCGTTTTGGCTGGTGAACGCGGCTATCTCGATGAAGAAATATATTTGGACTACATGGTTCTTATTATTGCCCAAATTGCCGATGAGGGCGACGCTGTGATCCTGGGCAGGGGAAGCCAGTACATCCTGGACGACCATCCCAAAACCTTCCATATCCTTCTGATTAACGAGCTGGAAAATCGGATAAAATTCATGGTTGAACATTACGAAATGACCGAGAGACAAGCTGCGCAGGCGGTCAATTATGAAGACAGACGGCGGGCGAGTCTTTACCGCAGACTGGGCAAGAAAAATTATAATGATCCAGAGCTTTACCATCTGGTTCTCAATATGGGGAGGCTCGACCTGCAAGCGGCCTTGAAAATTGCCTGTACCAAACTCAGATAAAACCCGTGAATCATAAGAAGAGCAAGTTGCGAAACCATTCTAATAAATTGAAAAAGTTTTTTATAAGTGATCTACTTTTTTGAAAGGAGCCTCCTAATTTAAGTACCTTGTTCCAAAAGATCTTTTCTAATTTTTGGAAATAACCGTATTTACGGTTCAACAATCGGCTATGTACCTGCAAAGGAGATCTTAGTTTTGAACGTTAAGAACCAGGAACATCAGCAAGATAAAAGCCCGCATGAACTGAACAAAGTCAATTCCTCACGCCGTTCGCGAGTCCGAAAACATCTAACTCCTCTATTACTCACCTTCTTCATTATGTTTGCCCTTTGGATTATCCTCTCTGGGAAGTTTGACGTCTTTCATTTGAGTCTTGGGGTTATTTCCAGCGCAATTGTTGCCTTTTTTTCTGCGGATCTCTTATTTGGCAACCAGGATATCAAAGTCATCAATCTACCGGCTTCCTGGATACGCTTCATACGTTATGTTCCCTGGCTTCTCTACCAGATCTTCACTGCCAATCTTTATGTCTTGTACCTCACTTTTCACCCAAGGATGATGGAACTTATTGATCCCAGGATCATTAAGTTCCGAAGCAGGCTGAAAGGCGATCTCTCCAAGGTGACTTTCGCAAATTCCATTACGCTCACACCCGGAACCATTACCGTATATATGACCCTGGACGGCATCTTTAGTGTCCATGCCATTGACAAAAAATCCAGACAAGGCCTTCCTGGAGAAATGGAGAAACGCATCGCAAGGGCATTTGGAGAAGAGTGATGGAACAACAGATCTTCCTCTATTGCAGCTTATTTCTGAGCTTCTTAATGTTGCTCTCCCTTTATCGGGGGATCTTTGGCCCCACCGTATTAGACCGTCTCATTGGTGCCAATGCTATCGGTAGCAAGACCGTGGTTCTGCTTATCCTTATCGGGTTGATTTACGAGCGCGTAGACATGTTTGTAGATATTGCCCTGGCATACGCCATGCTCAACTTCATCGCTGTATTGGCCGCTTCCAGATATTTTCAAAAGCGAAAAGGGCTTTATGATGAATAGTGTGATTTCCGAGGGAGTGTCTTGAGATGATCATAGTTGTAACGATACTGCTGATTTTAGGGCTCATTTTTTTTGCGGGTGGTGCTGTTGGTATATTACGTTTTCCCGATTTCTATACCCGACTCCACCCTGCCGGGAAACTTGACACCCTGGGCTCTCTCCTGATGTTGATCGGTCTGGCTCTCTTCAACCTGAACCATCTCTCCCTGGCCAATTTGCTGACGAGCCTGAAAATCATCTTAATCGTCGTGTTCATCTTTCTGGCCAGTCCCACAGCCATCCATGGCATTGTGGATGCAGGGGTAAGGGCCGGTCTTGCACCCTGGAAAAAGGGGGAGAAAAGGAGGTAGCATAGATGATCTGGCAACTGGACCTGGCCATTCTCACCCTGGTCGTGATCGCAAGCATTGGCACCATCATGGTCCGAGATTTGCTGGGAGCCGCCATCCTTTTTGGTGCCTACAGTTTCTTGATGTGCTTGCTCTGGGCCATCATGGGAGCAGTGGATGTCTCCTTCACGGAGGCTTCGGTCGGAGCAGGCGTGAGTACGGTCTTTTTGGTGGCAGCCGTTTTTCGTACAACGAGGAGGACAAAAGATTGAAGGTTATCGGTCTGCTCATCGTGGTTTTCACCGGAGCACTGCTCCTTTACGCGACCGTTGACTTCCCCCCGTGGGCCGACCCCACTTCGCCTGCCAACACGCATGTGTCTCCCCACTATATCGAAAAGGCCATACACGAAACCTCCGTGCCCAATATTGTCACCGCAATTCTGGCCGACTATCGAGGGTTTGATACCATGTTCGAAACAGCCGTTATTTTCGGCGCGGGCGTAGCCTGTTTTTTTATCTTGCGAATCTTCAAACCGAAAGGCCCCAAGCAAAGGCTTTATCGTCATACTGTAACAGATATGACCATCCGTATCAGAGATACTGCAGAGCCACCTGACGATTTGGAGGAGTTTGAAAGGATTGACACCCTCTGGACTCCCCGCGACCTGATTGTTACGACCGTTTGCCGGCTGCTCATTCCTTTTATTCAGCTTTTTGGTCTCTATGTAATTGCCCATGGCCATTACAGCCCCGGTGGAGGCTTTCAGGGAGGTGTGATTCTGGGTGCCAGCATCATCTTATTGGCTATCTCTCATGATTTAAGAACAGCGCTCAAACGAATTGGAGAAAAGGTAACTGGTCTTCTCTGTTCAGCAGGCGTTTTTATCTACTCCGGAACCGGTGCCTTATGTCTATTAATGGGTCTGAACTTCCTGGATTACAGTGGCCTCACATCCATTCTAAATGTTGACCCGATTACTGCACGATCCCATGGCATCCTTATCGTAGAGATTGGTGTGGGTCTTTCCGTTATGGCTGCCATGATCTGGATATATAATAATCTATCCTCATCCGGTAGATATGATCAAGGGCTATGAGATTCGTTAATCTTATAGTGTCCGAACGAAAACTAGGATTTTTTGTTCAGATCAAGGAAGGGGAAAATTTGAACCGCCCCGCTTAAATACGGCGGGACAGGCATCCATACATTGAGTATTTCGAGGATTAAAATTTGAGTCTGACGTCCCGCCGAGGCGGGAGACGAAAAAGACAGTTTTCGTTCAGACACTATTTAGGGGTTGTTCATGTCTGATACAATTACACTCATTATAGCCAAATATAATTACTGGATCTACATCACGCTCATGATGATCGGGCTGTATGCCATGATTGCCAAGAACAACCTGATCAAAAAGATCGTGGGAATGAATATCTTGCAGACAGCCATCATACTCCTTTATGTCTCCATCGGAGCCAAGAAAGGAGCCACTATTCCCATCTTAGAGCATGGCCATGGCGACAAGACCCATACCGTCGGCCCTCAACTGGTCCAGGCCGTTGACTATATCAACCCGCTGCCTCATGTGCTGATGCTTACCGCAATCGTTGTGGCTGTGGCTACCCTTGGAGTGGCCCTGGCCCTCGCTATAAAGGTCTACGATCAATACAAATCACTGGAAGAGGATGAGATCCTGACTCATATTAGAGAGAAATGACGGACCATTACCCCTCTCTATTGGTTGTTGTTCCGCTGATTTCCGCCTTCATCATAAGTGCTGCAGGTTGGATGAATAGGAGACTCTGTTTTCCCATTGCCGTCGCAGCCCTCAGCGTGGCAACTTATTGTGCCTTTGGTCTCTTGTTGAGAGTCATGGACCAGGGGGTGATCGTCTATCATTTGGGAGGGTGGCCACCACCCTGGGGAATCGCCTATTATATCGATCACTTTAACGCATTGGTTCTGACGGCGGTAACAGTGGTTTCCCTGCTCAATCTGATCGCCAGTCAAAAGAGCATCGCCCGGGAACTTGGGGAGAAAACATGGGCATTCTACACCCTATATGTCCTGATGGTTACAGGGCTTCTCGGTATGGTCGTCACCGGGGATACCTTCAACCTGTACGTCATGCTTGAAATTGCATCCCTCACAGGATACGCCCTTATCGCCATGGGAGAGAAAAGGGCGCCCCTCGCGGCTCTTAACTATGTCTATATGGGCACCATAGGAGCCTGCTTTTACCTCCTCGGTGTGGGCTACCTCTATATTGTCACCGGTTCCCTGAATATGGTGGATATCGCTGGAAATCTACCCGCCCTCTATGAATCAAAGGCCGTATTGGTGGCGTTTATTGTCTGTATGGTAGGTCTGTGGCTCAAGATGGCCTTTTTCCCGTTCCACAGTTGGCTTCCTAATGCTTACACGTTTACCCTGTCCGCCACTACCGGCCTTGTTGCTCCTTTGATGACAAAGGTCATGATCTACGTCATGATTCGTTTCATCTTGACTGTCTTCACTCCCAAATTCGCCTTTGCAACCATTGCAGTGAAGGATCCAATTGTCTGGCTTGCCATCATAGCTATTGTGGTGAGTGCCATCCTGGCTCTGGCGCAGCGTAATCTAAAGAAAATGCTCTGCTACATCATCATCATAGAAGTCGGCTATATGGTTGGCGGTGCCTGGCTCGGTAATCGTGCAGGGATGACCGGTGCGATTCTCCATATCGTGAATGATGCTCTGATGACCCTATGCGTGTTCCTGGTCGTGGGAAACATCGTTTACGTCGTCAAAGGATATGCTTTTGAAGATCTAAAGGGATTGTTTCGCAAGATGCCTTTCACCATGGGAGCCTTTGTAATTGGGGCCCTGTCCATCATCGGGGTTCCTCCCACTTGCGGGTTCTTTAGCAAGTGGTATCTGATCACCGGGGCAATCGACGCAGGCCATTACGGTTTTATGGCGGCACTCCTTTTTAGCAGCCTTGTTTGCGTAGTTCTCTTTTTCAGGGTCATTGAGATCGGTTATTATGAGCCCTTTGGTGAACACCATGGGCATAAACAGCATGCTGAGAAGATGGTTGAAGCGCCGCTCACCATGCTCGTACCACTCTTGATTGTCGCTTTCGGTCTAATATTAATGGGTATGTATACAGGTGATATTGTCGAACGGATCATACAGTTCGCCATACCCGTAGAACTCGTTTAGTGTAAATGGAAACAATAATATCCATAAAGCCTCTTTTGGCTGTCTTAGTTTCTCTCCTGCTTACGCCCGTCTTGCTCTCAAGCAAGACACCAAACGTACGTGAGGCGTGGACTTTTGCGGCTGCATTTCTGATGTTCATGATTGTGGTGTCAATGCTTCCTGCGGTTCTGAAGGGGGCCGAGCTCGTTTATACGGTAGCCGAGGTCTTGCCGGGAGTACCGATTAAGTTCAAGGTTGATGCCCTGGGGATGCTTTTTGCTCTTGTCTCATCATCGCTCTGGATCATTACTACAGCTTATTCCGTCGGGTATATGCGAGGATTGGACGAACACAGCCAGACCCGATATTTTTGTTTCTTTGCCCTGGCCCTCTCGGCCACCATTGGAGTAGCCTTCTCGGCTAACCTCCTGACCCTTTTTCTCTTTTACGAAATGCTGTCTTTTGCCACCTATCCTTTGGTCACGCACCATCAAGATAAGCAGGCCCGCAGCTCAGGCCGCAAGTATCTTCTCTATATCGTCGGAGCCTCCGTAGGACTTGTTCTTCCTGCCATGTTGATCTGTTATAATGTGGCTGGCACCTTGGAGTTTGCCAGTCAGGGATTTCTCGCCGGAACCGGATCAAAGCCCCTCATGACAATCCTCATGATGATGCTTCTTTTCGGTTTTGCCAAAGTGGCTGTCATGCCCCTTCATTCATGGCTTCCGGCTGCCATGGTTGCACCCACACCCGTCAGCGCTCTGCTGCATGCAGTGGCAGTCGTAAAGGTTGGTGCCTTCAGCGTTCTTCGGATCATTACAGGAGTCTTTGGAACTGACCTCTTGCTTTCTCTCGGTCTCGGTAGTGTGATCTGCTACATTGCCGCCTTCACCATCGTAGCGGCTTCCCTTATTGCCCTTTCTCAAGACGAGCTAAAGCGACGTCTTGCTTTCTCAACAATAGGCCAGCTCTCTTATATTGTACTTGGAGCCGCGCTGCTGTCCCCCAATGGGCTCATAGGCAGCATGACCCATATTGCCATGCACGCCTTTGGCAAAATCACACTCTTCTTTTGTGCCGGAGCCATCGCAGTGGCCACGGGCAAAAAATATGTCAGCCAAATGGTCGGCATAGGCAAAAGGATGCCAATCACAATGACGGCCTTCTTTATCGGTGCCTTGAGTGTAATCGGACTTCCGCCAACAGGAGGATTTTTCAGTAAATGGTACCTGGCCCTTGGAACACTTCAGGCAGATCAATGGCCAATGTTGATTGTGCTCCTTGGCAGTTCTTTGTTGAATGCCGCTTATTTTTTGCCCATCGTGTACCGGGCCTTTTTCTGCACAGAGTCAGAGTCCATGTTTGATAACGGAATGAAGGAGGCTCCTTTGTGGTGCGTTGTCCCGCTGGTAATTACAGCCTTTTTTTCCATTGCACTTTTTTTCTACCCTACCGTGTTCCTGAATTTGGCAAAACTGGCCATTGGACAATAACGGGAGAAACGAGATGAAGCAGAAAAAAGAATTCGATTTCTTTGACAAGCCCAAGAATATAAGAAAACTTTGGATCATGCTCTATCTGGTCTGTGGCCTCTTGATCATCCCCGATCTATTTACCCATCCGCATTCCTATTTCGGGTTTGACATTTTTTTTGGATTCTATGCCCTTCTCGGGTTTGTTTCATGCACAGTTCTGATTCTCTTTTCCAAATTACTTGGCCTCGTGTTGAAGGTGAAAGAGGACTACTATGACCAATAGCTTTCATCCTGCCATTATTCTGATACTTGGTGCCCTGTTGGTTCCCTTTTTCAAGGGAAATGCAAAGAACTGGTATGTCATCCTGTTACCTGCCACCGCCTTCTATTTGATTACCCAGCTTGAGGCGGGGACATACTGGCAGTTTCATTTCTTTGGATTCGACCTTACCTTTTTGAGGGTGGACAAACTGAGCAAGGTCTTCGGCTATATCTTTACCATGAATGCCGTTGCTGCCTTTGTCTACGCCTTCTATATGAAAGACAGTACGCAGCATATGGCCGCCCTGTTTTATATTGGAAGCTCTCTTGGCGTAGTCTTTGCCGGAGATCTGGTCTCCCTCTATTTTTTTTGGGAGATTATGGCCGTATCCTCCACCTTTCTTATCCTTGCACGGAAGACCCAGAAATCAGAAGCAGCCGCCATGCGCTATGTCCTGGTCCATATCTTCGGAGGCCTCTGCCTCCTGGCCGGGATAATCCTGTACATCAACCAGACAGGTTCAGTCACCTTCAACCCCATGATTGAACGAAACCTGGCCAATTACCTTATCCTCGGTGGAATTTTGCTCAACGCTGCGGTCCCTCCCATACACGCCTGGCTCCCCGACGCCTACCCGGAAGCCACTGTGACAGGAGGGGTCATTCTCAGTGCCTATACCACGAAAACTGCGGTCTATACGTTGGTTAGGGGCTTCCCTGGCTGGGAGATACTCATCGTGGTGGGGTGCGTCATGATGATTTACGGGATTATTTATGCCCTATTGGAAAATGATATGAGACGCATTCTGGCCTACAGCATTATCAATCAGGTGGGATTCATGGTATGTGGCGTGGGCATCGGGACAATGATGGCAATCAATGGTACTGTGGCCCACGCCTTTTGTCATATTATCTACAAGGCACTACTCTGGATGTCGGCCGGTTCCGTCCTATATATGACGGGAAAAAGCAAGTGTACAGATCTTGGGGGGCTTTACAAGACCATGCCGTGGACCCTTATTTTCGGAGCGATTGGCGCCCTATCCATCTCCTCCTTCCCAGGGACCAGTGGATTTACGAGTAAATCCCTCATTATCGAGGGCGCGGTTCATCAACACCTGCTATGGGTCTGGCTTATCCTCGAGGTGGCTTCAGCAGGTGTCTTCCTCCATGCAGGGATCAAGTTTCCTTATTTTGTCTTCTTTGCCAAGGACAAGGGCCTGAGACCCGGAGAAACAAATAAATCGATGCTCGCCGCCATGGCCTTTATGGCCTTTATGTGTATTTTTCTGGGTGTATACCCCAAACCCCTTTATGATCTCTTGCCCTTCGCCGTCCACTACAACGCCTATACCTTCAATCATGTGCTTGCCCAGTTGCAGTTGCTTATGCTGTCCGCTCTTGTATTTTTTCTATTCCTTTCTTTGCTCAAGCGAACAGAGACCATTTCCATTGATACGGACTGGCTCTATCGTAAGGGGGGACCGCTGTTTTATCATGCCATGGACAGGGTCTTTAACGGCTTAAACAGTATCTCAGACAGAATTATTGCAGTTCCGCTGGCCGGTTATCTCGGCCGTGTATCAAAGGATGGCCCTGTTCGCGCGGCGTTTCTGTTTCTGGCCCCGGCGTGGGTCCTTGCTGGCACAAAAAGAGAAAGCTGGCTCAAAAAAGGCTTAACATCCAGAAAGCTATTGACACGGGGACCTCCCCTATAGGAATCAGCGCCGCCGTGGCGACCATCTTTCTCATTGTCATGTTTCTTTTTATGTGACGCAGGTTCAAAGAAAACAAATATCCGGAAATGAAGAGGAGATAAGCATGTTTTCCGCAGAAGAATTGAAAGGTATTTACCTCTTGGCCGACCTCAATGAACAGATGCTTGAAAAGTTCTTTCCCTTTTTTCAACCCCTCCAATTCAATGAAGGGGATATAATCTTTGAAGAAGGGGAGAAAGCGGAGAATTTCTACTGCTTGAAAAGAGGTAAGATCCTGTTGGAAGTGGAAATCTCAGAAACGATCACCATATCTTTAGGGTCAATCAAGACGGGATACTCCTTTGGTTGGTCTGCGCTGCTTCCCGGTTCCTTTTATACCAGTTATGCCGTGTGCGCTGAGCCCTGCAAAGTCTTGGCAATCCCCGGAGACAAGTTCCTGGATCTCCTGGAAGGGGACCGTGATATGGGATACCGGATTATGAAATTTGTTTCAATGACCCTGAAAGGCAGACTGGAGAAACGTACAGGCCAATTCCTAAAGGTCATGAAAAAGCACCCGGATATTCAGAGGCTTTTGGGGCTGTAAGGGGCTTATGGAAAATGTCAACAAACAAAGACCTGAGCATAGAGGGTCAGGTAATTATTGGTAAGGAGGGAAGAATGCCCAAGAGAATCTTGATCGTTGATGATGATCCGGATGCAATTACCTTTACATCTTCTGTTGTCGAAGATAATGGCTACGACTACGTGAGCGCTGATAACGGCATTAAGGGGCTTGCGTTGGCGAAAGAGGAAAAACCCGATCTGGTCCTTCTGGACCTGATCATGCCGGAGAAGAGCGGTATGATGATGTTGCAGGAAATGAAAAAGGATTCTGAGCTGCGTAAAATTCCTGTCATCATTGTATCGGGAGCCTCAGAAGTGCTCGGTGTAGATCTCAAGGACTTCATGATTAAGCAGCCTCTAAAAGGAAGAAAGAAGGCTGTTGAGGCAAACGGCGAAGCCCAGCTCACCAAGCCAAACGCCTTTTTGGAGAAGCCTTTCGGCGCGGATGAGTTGATCAAAATCATCAGGAAAGTCTTAGAGGATTAGAAATCGGCGTTCCGGGCCGTGGCCAAACCACGACCATTTGGCCCTGGTCTTTGCCAGTAATGGAAACAGGGCTGTATTATGACCAAAGAGTACAAACATCTTGAGACCAAACTCATTCATGCGGGCGAACCTGATCCGTTGATATGCGGAGCGGTGAGTATGCCGGTGTTTCAGTCATCCACATTTGAGTGTGCGGGTGAACCTGGCTATTACAACCTTAAATATATTCGTCTGAACAACACGCCGAATCATGTGGCGCTTCACGAGAAGTTGGCAGCATCGGAAAATGCAGAGGCCGCCCTTGTAACCGCCAGCGGTATGGCGGCCATTTCAACGACCCTTTTGACCCTTCTGTCTTCAGGCGACCATCTCCTGGCGCAAGACTGCCTGTATGGTGGCACACACGATTTTATCACCCAAGACCTCCCCGCCCTCGGGATTTCCTTTGATTTTGTCGATGGTAACACCCCTGATTCCTGGAAATCGAAACTGCGGTCCAACACAAAAGCGATTTTTGTTGAGACCTTAACCAACCCCCTGCTGCAGGTTGCCGACCTCAAGGCTGTGGTCCAATTTGCAAGGGATTACGGCCTCGTTTCTCTGATTGACAACACCTTTGCAAGTCCGGTCAATTTCCGGCCTCCTGAATGGGGCTTTGACCTTTCCATCCATAGCTGTTCAAAATACCTGAACGGTCATTCAGACATTGTGGCGGGTGCTGTTATCGGACGTTCCGATATGGTTAACCGTATCACATACAAACTTGCCCGGTTCGGCGGATCACTGGACCCCCATGCCTGCTTCCTCCTTCATCGCGGTATGAAGACATTGGCCGTAAGGATGAAATACCAGAATGAAAGTGCACTCAGGATTGCCGAGTTCCTGGAAGGCCATTCATCAGTTGAAACCGTCAATTATCCGGGTCTTAAGAGCCATTCCGGACACCAACGAGCCAAGGATCTATTTGACGGTTTCGGTGGAATGATAAGTTTTGAAATAAAGGGCGGTTTAGAGGCGGCAGAAAGATTCTTACAAAACACGACCCTACCTATCTGTGCGCCGAGCCTTGGCGGTATCGAATCGCTCATTACCCGCCCGGCAGCTACTTCCCATGCCGGGGTTTCCGCTGAGGATCGGCAGGCAATAGGGATTTCTGACAGCCTGATCCGGCTGTCGGTCGGTTTGGAATCTACTGAAGATATGATTGAGGATTTTGACAGAGCTCTTACAAAATAACCTTAGCGTCTTTGCGCCTTGCGTAAGACATTTTTTATTCCGGCTTCGCCGGCTCAGGGAGGAGAAAGATGGGTGAAGAATTTCAAACAGTTAAAGTCGCAGTGGTACAGTCAAGTCCGGTCCTGTTTGATCGTGAGGCAACAATCGAGAAAACCTGCCGGCTGATCCATGAAATTGGAGATCAGGACGTAAATCTGGTGCTTTTTCCAGAGGCCTTCATCCCGGCCTATCCGCGTGGACTCGGCTTTGGGGCGGTAGTCGGCAGCAGGACCGCCGCGGGAAGACGCACCTTCGAGCGCTACTGGGCAAATGCCGTTCAGGTACCCAGCCCTGCTACTGAAGCTTTAGGCAAAGCTGCCCGTGCAGCAGGCGTCTATCTCGCAATCGGTATTATCGAGCGTGACAGCCGGTTCAGTCAGGGTACCCTTTATTGCACGCTGCTCTATTTTGGCCCCAATGGAGAGTTATTGGGTAAACATCGAAAGCTCAAACCAACCGCATCCGAGCGTCTGATCTGGGGTGAGGGGGACGGCAGCACAATGCCGGTTTTTGAGACCGCCATAGGGAGGGTCGGCGGATTGATCTGTTGGGAAAATTATATGCCTTTAGCCAGGATGGCCATGTACGGGAAAGGGGTTGAAATTTATCTCGCCCCTACTGCCGACCAACGTGAGGTATGGCACTCTACACTGCGTCACATAGCATGTGAAGGCCGCTGCTTTGTCCTGGGCTGCAACCAGTTTGTGACAAAGGATATGTACCCTGCCGATTTAGAGGGGTTAGATGATCTAAATGAACTTCCGGAGATAATATGTCGCGGAGGCAGTGCCATAATTTCGCCGTTCGGTGAGGTTCTCGCCGGGCCCCTCTACGACCAGGAAGGGACCCTATTCGCGGACCTCGATTTAGCCGAGATAGCCCGGGGTAAGTTCGATTTTGATGTTACGGGTCATTACGCTCGCCCTGATGTCTTTCAGCTTAGCGTCAATGAGATGCCCTTTCACCCTGTGGTGACAAAAAATGATGAAGGAAAAGAATAGACTTCTGATCCTGAGCAAGAACTCAGCTCAATATGCCGAGTTGATCGATAAACACGATTTTTCGGGGCTTGAATTCATCGCCTGCAACAGGGCCGGGGATGCGGAAACCCATTCTGAAAACTGCAATATCATCTTGGGCGAACCCGATCGGATTGCGCCTGTTTTAGATGTTGCAGAGAATCTGCGATGGATTCAGTCCACCTATGCCGGGGTAGATGCGCTTGTAACGCCTTCTCAAAGAACCGATTACCTCCTGACCGGCGTGAGGGACCTATTCGGGCCGCTCATGAGTGAATATGTCTTTGCCTATATTCTTGTTTTGGAAAGGAATATCTTCCAGACTTACAAGCATCAACAGGAAAGATTGTGGCAAGATATGCCATACAAGAGTCTTAAGGACAGCCTCCTCGGTTTTTGCGGTCTTGGCTCTATTGGTCGTCATATTGCTCTAACAGCGAGGCGTTTTGGGATGGACGTTTGGGGTTATAAACGTTCTGATGAAGAGGTGCCCGGGATCGATCGTATCTTCACCCAGACCGGCTTCAGAGAATTCTTAGCTCATCCGGATTATATTGTTATCACTCTTCCCCATACGCCCGAAAGCTTTCATCTCTTTGACTATGCCTCTTTTCAGGCTATGAAAAGATCTGCTGTATTGATAAATGTGAGTAGGGGACCCGTAGTTTCGGAGAGCGCACTTGCCCGCGCTTTGGAGGAAAAACTGATTCGGGGAGCAGTCTTAGATGTGTTCGAGGAAGAACCTCTCCCCAAAGACAGCAATCTGTGGGGATTGCCAAATGTTTTCATTACACCTCATAATTCAGCATACAGCTTTCCAGAGGATGTCGTGGATATCTTTGCAGAAAATTATCGCCTGTTTATAACCGGAAAGCCGCTCAAATATGTAGTTGATTTTGAAAGAGGATATTTAACCCTGATCCGGCTTAACCCGTTTCTTCCGCCCATACTGCTCAAAATCCACTTTGCATTATCTTGACAGGAAAAACAATTGCCTTCGGCAAAACAAAACTCTTTTGAGCAACAGACCGTCAATCTCTGATGCGATTCCCTCTGCTTGGGGGCTCAGGAGGACTTGAAAATCTTTAACGTGAGCTCCCCGATAGGTTTGAAAAAATAAGGAAAAATTTATGGGACAAGATATGCCTACAATAAAGGATATAATCGCAGCACAGAAGCATGTATATCGCCATCTAAGACCCACACCGCTGTATAATTACCCGACTTTAAGTGACTTAGTGGGCACAAGCACATGGATAAAGCACGAAAATCATCAGCCTGTTGGTGCATTTAAAGTTCGTGGTGGATTGAACCTGGCGGCTAATTTGACAAATGAGGAAAGAAATAAAGGACTGTATACAGCATCAACAGGCAACCATGGACAAAGTATTGCCTATGCTGCAAGAGCGTATGGTATAAAATCTACCATAGCCGTTCCTGAAAAGGCTAATCCGGGAAAAGTGGCTGCAATGAGAGGATTGGGTGCAGAAGTACTCTTTCATGGTGCAGATTTTGATGAAGCGCGAGAATGGATAAAACAGATCGCAAAAGACAGGGGCGGCAAGTTTGTGGGCCCTACCGATGAACACCTAATACATGGAGTAGGGACATATGCCCTTGAAATTTTAAATGACCTGCCTTCGGTTGATACCATCATAGTGCCCGTAGGGGCCGGCAGCGGGGTTTGTGGAACAGGGATTGTAGCAAAGGCTGTTAATAAGGATATTGAGATAATAGCTGTCCAGTCTGCCCAGGCCCCCGCCATGAAGCTGAGTTGGGACAGTGGAGAAATGGTGGAGGCAGAGATGAAGACAATTGCAGAGGGGTTGGCAACAAGAGTTCCTTTTGCGAATACACAGCGTATTATGCGTGAGTATGTAGATGATTTCATATTGGTAGATGATGAAGATATTAAATCGGCAATCTCTGTCTTGTTAGAGCACACTCACAACCTGGTAGAAGAGGCGGCCGCAGCACCCCTGGCAGCATCCTTAGAGATAAAGGAGAGATTGAAAAACAAGAATGTTGTGCTTGTTGTAAGCGGGGGAAACCTATCAATGCAAAACCTTAAAGAAGTGCTTTCGGCCATAGAATAGAGCCCTGACAAGACAAAAACGGGTAACACTGGAATCTTTGGAGAAGGTGCGAAAAGCAGTCAAGAAAATCTACGAGACAACTCCCGAATTTCAGTTGCCTCTCTTAGACGCGGTTTTGAACAAGAAAAAGCAGACTTTCCTCCTTGAGCGGCCAAACTACTTATTTGACAATATGAACAAATGAGTGCCATAATAATAATCAATCGCAAACAATCTGCAGAGGGGGAGTGATTATGGGTAATGAAAAAGATTTATAAGTGAAAGAATCGAAAACAATAACCGCTTTAAAATATTAAATGATACCACTCAACAGGCAAGAGTGGTCGCCAATTTATAAGGAGTTTTAGAGAGATGAGTCCCGCTTGAGGCAGGATTGTAAGGTCAAAAGGAAAGAGCGGTTGTACGAGGAGGTTTATCATGAACACTACATCATTTAGAATTGGTGTCAATAAAGACAGAAAAAATGTCAGAATCAGACAAGCCTGGGTGCGTGCTGTGCTGTTGTTCGTGATCTTGACATGGTCGGCAGT
>PVMK01120985.1_pt1 | contig 17475 bp, 16 predicted proteins | sample 1853481 | NCBI WGS metagenome assembly PVMK01 (sample SAMN08533507, study PRJNA380276) | Marine sediment metagenome, whole genome shotgun sequencing project. | reverse complement strand
CGGTGGAGCGGTGATGGAAAGGCCGAGTCATTCGGACTGGTGGCGCACGCCGAGTCGCTGGGAATCCGAACGATTCTCCTCGAACCCGGGGATGACTTGACGCAGTTGGCACACGCCGCCATCGACGGCGGGGCGGACGCGATCGGCATGGCAGGGGGGGACGGATCGCTGGGACTCGTTGCGGGAGTGGCGGCCGAGCGGGACGTTCCTTTCTTCTGCGTGCCTGTCGGCACCCGCAACCACTTCGCCCTGGATCTGGGTCTCGATCGTGACGATCCACTGTCGGCGCTCGACGCCCTGGTCGATGGAGACGAACTCAGGATCGATTATGGGACTGTGGGAGATCGCGTGTTTCTCAACAACGTCAGTCTCGGCGTGTATGCGGCAGCAGTGCACAGGGACTCGTACCGCGGCGAGAAGGTGCGCACCATTGCGGCGGTGCTGACCGAGGCTGCTGCGGATCCGGCCATGGTCGAGGGGCTCCATGACATGAAGGGTCCCCACGGTGAGCAGTACAGCCGTGTTCCCATGGTGCTCATTTCGAACAACCGGTACTCATTTTCGGGTCCACCGGATTATGGGAGGCGGGTGCGGATGGACGCTGGCGTGCTGGGAATAGCAGCAGCCACAAGTCTCCCCGATCCAGACACAGTGGCCAAGATCACGCTCGGAGACCTGGCGGGGTGGCATGAGTGGGAAGACGATCATCTTCGGATCGAGACGGACGATCCCGAAGTGTTGACGGGCGTAGACGGCGAGGCCCTCAGCTTCGCTTCACCGCTCGAAATAGGGATCCGTCACCGAGGTCTCCGTGTGCTTGTACCAGCAGGGGTGCGACCTGGCTATCTCCCACCCGGGGAGGCAATCGCAGCACGGCTGTTCGATGTCGCCGCGATCGGACCGAATCCGGAATCAGGCCGTTGAGAGCCCCGCCAAGCATGAATGAAGCAGGAATCCAGACACAGGCAATATTGGATGCTCCCATCGGCGAGGGCGAAAACACGTTCGCACCTTTCGAGAGACTTCAGAAGGCGGACGAACGGGTCTTCTCCCACGTTGCAGGATGGCACTCCGGCGTGGGCGATACCGTGCTACCGAGATTGTCGCTTGCCGCGTCGTACTCGCGCCTGTGGATCGCTATATCCGCGGTGGTCGGTCTGGCAGGAGGCAAGCGATCACGCCGCGCCGTACTCGAAGCACTCACCGCCGTGGCGATCTCTTCCGCCGTGGTCAACATCGCGGCGAAAGGAATCGCACACCGACGACGTCCCACGACAGCCGTCCCCGAGGACCGCGCTCTCGAACACCCCTCATCGTCATCGTTCCCGTCCGGCCACAGCGCATCAGCCGCCGCATACTCCGGTGTCATCGGAAGCCGCCTCCCGGCAGCCGCCATCCCAATCAACGCGATTGCTGGCGCCGTTGCGTTCTCCCGCGTCTACACCGGTGTTCACTACCCGGGCGACGTCGCTGTCGGGTGGGTAATCGGCCGCATCGTCGCCAGACTCGTGTCTGCCGTCAGCCAACGAATCTAGGACGACCGGAACTGATTGGTCGACGGCGACAAACAGCTCATACGACCAGCCGGAGAGTGCGACCGGTAGGCCGAGCGCCGACGTCTGTGTTCTGGATGATTCGTTCGAGGTCCGAAGGACAGTTGTGTTCAGGTCCGAGACCTTCGCGACCTAGCCCAAAGCACGGCGCGGAGAACTAGATTGTCTAGACAACCAGAGCGCCCTGAATTGAGAACGATATGGACATCGAGGTCTTCGACGATCATGAGTGGGCGGATCAGGTTGCCAAGCGCTGGATCTCCCACATGTCCCATCACCCGGATTCCCGGATTTGTCTGCCGACAGGCGAGACGCCGCGACCCGTCTATACACGCTCAGCATCTCAGGTCGATCTCAGCGAGGCAACCATCTTCCTGCTCGATGAGTTCGATCTACCGCTCGGAAGCGCAGCTCGATGCGACTCCATGCTCAAGCGCGACTTGCTCGGATCGCTGACCAAGCCACCAGGCGCCTTCCATCAACTCGACGTCACAGCAGCCGATCCCGAGACGGAGTGCGCGAGATTCGACGCGCTCGTGAGTGATGGTGGCCTGAGGATGACGCTGCTCGGACTGGGTGGCAATGGGCATCTTGGCTTGAACGAACCTGGCACCAGGGCAGATTCCCCAACGCGACCCGTCCGCCTGACACCTACAACAACACAAGCCGCAGCCCGATATGACGCCGATGCAAGGCCAGTCGGTGGAATGACGCTCGGGATGCAACGAATCCTGGGATCAGACGAGATCTGGTTACTGGTCACCGGCTCCCACAAGGCCGCGATACTCGGCGAGACGATGAAGGGCCCGATTACACCGAATCTTCCAGCGAGCTACCTACGCAACCATCGCAACACGACCGTATTCGCTGATAGCTCGGCTGCTGCTGGCTTGTAGCTTCTCGGGCCCTGCTGGCGACATTGCTCCCAAATGGGCTTGGACACAATGTGTTAGATTGTCTATACATATGACGCGAGGGAGCCGCCGTTGGAATCTCAGACAATCACAATGCTCGGAACCGGACTCATCGGCGACTTCTACGCCATGAGCCTCCACCACCACCGTGGCCGCGACACGGTGGGAACCGTGTACTCGCGAAGCCAAGAACGCGCCGACGCGTTCGGCGATCGTTGGGACATCCCCAATCGGACAACATCGATGCGTGACGCCATCGAGGACCCGACAACGTCAGTGGTGATTGTTGCGCTGCCGAATCATCTCCACGAAGAGGCAATCGGCATGTGTGCTGCTGCTGGCAAGGCGGTGCTGTGCACGAAGCCCCTCGCTCGAACTGCCGAAGAGGCAAAGCGAATCCTCGATGTGGTGGAGGATGCCGGGATATTCGCAGGATACCTCGAGGACCTCGTGTACACGCCGAAGCATCTCAAGGCGGTCGCCTCGGTCGAGGCAGGCGCGATCGGTGAGGTCACATGGGTCAGGTCGCGTGAGGCCCATCCTGGCCCGCACTCAGCCTGGTTCTGGGACGCTGAGAAGGCGGGCGGCGGTCCGATCGTCGACCTCGGATGCCACTGCATCGAGATCATCAGACACTTCGTCGGGAAGGGGAACCGACCTGTCGAGGTGATGTGCTGGTCTGACACTCTGGTGCATCCGATAGATGCCGAGGACAATGCCGTTGCGCTCATCCGATTCGAGAGCGGTGCGCTCGGTCAGTTCGAGGTCTCATGGACGTTCCGTGGAGGAATGGATCTCAGGGACGAGATCGCGGGCACGGATGGGACCATCTGGCTCAACAACTTCCTGAGGACAGGCTTCGAGATGTGGACAAGCGGTACCGGTAGCGCGTATGTGGCCGAGAAGGCTGAATCCGAGAGCGGCTGGATGTTCCCCGTCGGTGACGAGGTGGTTGAACTCGGGTACGCAGACATGTTCGCGGACATGTTCGACGCTCTCGAAAGCGGTACTGAGCCCCAGGAGACGTTCTACGACGGATACGTCGTGAACGCCATCATGGACGCAGCGTTTCGATCCACCGAATCGAAACAGTGGGAGCCGGTTGAGGTCGATTGGCGTCACGGCGCGACACGCTCGGATCTCAAAGGAGCCGGATTTCTCCGATGGTCACACCGTGATCAAGAAGGAGATCCTTCCCGATGGTCGCGTCAAGATGATCCTTCGCGACCGTGACGACGGAGCGTTCTTCGATCTGATCGTCTCAGACGACGAGTGATTCCTCTGGCGGTGTAAAGGCCAGAAAGCGCCTCGGATTCTCAACGAACAACACGTGTTGGTGAGCGTCGCCGATACCGTGGCGACGCATCGTCGAGCGAAAGCCTGAAGCGAGCCACGAGAGACCGGGTCGTCCACCGAGCGACGACCACAACGTGCGGCGGGCGCCGTCGGTACCCACCATGAGCTGCGCCAGGAATCCCCTGTCGATCATGGAGCGCAGGAGCATGGCTGTTGTGTTGTCGTCCTTATCGCTCTGTCGGAGCGCCTGGTCGTACTCGAGATGCACACCGGCCTCGAGCAGGTCGCGGTGGTATATCGGGTCGTCGACCTTGTCAGTGTGTGATATCACGACGCGTTCCAGCGGCACCCGAAGACTCCCAAGCAGCTCGATCTGATGGGCGGCTCCAAGACCGGCTTCGCAATGCGTCAGCATCGGCGCACCGGTCCGCCTGGACGCTATCGCCGCAGCTTCGAAGACGCGACGGTCCCTTTGGGGATTCGGTTCTGCAGACGTCGCCGCCTTGATGATCCCGGCGCGGTGCTCGGTTCGATGAACGGATGAACCGAGATAGTCGTGTCGGTCGATCCCGATTTGCAAATCCGCTATGAAGCGACTCGCGAGGCGCTCTGCGTCCTCTGTATTCGCCCACGCCACGTCGTCGTAATACTTCTGTGTGTGCATCCCTGTGCTCGCAACGATATGCACGCCGCTGCGCCGCGAAGCTTCGACGAGTCGCTCGACAGAGCGGCCCGAACCTGCCGGCATCGTGTCAACCACGGTGCCGACACCAGCATCCCTGCACAAACCGAGCTCGTCTGCGGCATCTTCTGCGCTCGGCAGATGGATGTGTGGCATGGTCTCTCTCACCAGCGGTGAGTCGATGATCAGATGCTCATGCACATAGGTAACGCCCAACCGATCGGGCGATACGTCGCCAAGCACCGTCCGTACAAACTTTGTCATGCCAGTGACGCCTCGTCGATCGAGAGAATCGCTCCGGCTGTTCGCAGGCGATTGGCCAGCAGTCCACCATCGACGGCCCTCGTGTCTCCGCCGCCGGCGGCCGCGATTGCGGCGGCAGTGCCAACAGCCTGACCCATCGCCATGCATTGGGCCATCGACCGGATGGACGCCTGTGCGTCATGGGATGCAGAGAAACACCGCCCGGCAACGAATGTGTTTGTTGAGTCACGGGCGATGAGCGACCGAAGCGGGATACCAACAGCTTCGCCATCGGGGAGGTACTCCCACGTCGTTCCGGTTCCCTCTCCCCCATGGTGATCCTCGATCGGCGCACCGCAGAGCCCAATCTGATCATCGAACTGCTTGGCCGACAGGACGTCGTCGCGCGTTATCCAATAATCGCCGTACACGCGTCGAGTCTCTCTCAGACCTATCTGACTCGATAGTGCGATCAGCGAGGCATGTGCGTATCCAGGAACACGATCGACGAGGAAACGAGCGAACTCAAGTGCTTGGCGCCTGCCCTCCATCTCTGCGCGGGTCAACAACTCCGGATCTGTCGCGTTAATGAGCCTGCCGTCGCGTTGGTCGACCTGCTCGATCCGCGTCATGACCGTTGCGGTTGTGAACGGAATCGGCGTCACGTGATCCGAGCCCTCTCGCCGTCCAAGATCGAAATCCCCGCTTTCCGCCGCCTCAGCCATCAACGCGTGGAGATCGTCCTTGGAGATCTCGGCCCGCAGGTCGTTGTCGACATTTGCCATTCTGAACGTTGTCGTGAGGGTCTGGGCAGGGTCACGTTGTCCGGCCAGCTCGTAGCCGAACCCGGCGTGGTGGCATACGTCGGCATCACCCGAAGCATCGATAACCATACGAGCGGACACACGCCCAAGCCCTGCCTTCGTGGCGATCAGCAGGTCGGTGATACATCCGTCGCGAACGGTCGCGTCCTGGACGAAAGCATGCAGCAGGACGGCACAACCGGAGGTTGTCACCATGGTCTCCCACACCACCTTCAGGTGTTCCGCGACGTAGGTGACGCCGGTTCCAGCACCGTACGTGTTCGGACGGTGGAGTACGCGACCCAAGGCCTCCAAGCCGGAGATCACATCGTCACCAATTCCTCCAACCACCTTGTGGGGCCGGTCCCCGGGCGTGAAGAACCCGTAGAAGGTGTCCAGAACCGCAGTGGAATTGCCGCCGAGGAAGGGCAGCTTCTCCACAAGCAGTGTCGACGCGCCTGACCTCGCGCTCGCGATCGCGGCTGCTGACCCTGCAGCGCCGGAACCAACGACTACAACGTCGTAGGTCCCGATGTCCATGTGATGCATGAGAATCAGTGAATATAGGGAGACAGGACGTCGCGCGCCAGCAGGAAGCCACGCTTGATCAGGTCATCCGTTTGCTCGAACTGGCGATCCTCGTGTTCGACCGTGATATCACCCGAGTATCCGCAGCGGTAGAGCGCGCTCATGAATGCTGGCCAGTCGACATCGCCGAGACCGGGCAGGCGCGGAACCTGCCAACCCATTCCTGCCGACATGATCCCGTGTTCGTACAAGCCGTCCTCATCGATCTCGAGATCTTTGGCGTGGACGTGATAGATCCGGTCACCGAACTCCGCAATCACCCTCTCGATATCGATCATCTGCCAGATGAGATGCGACGGATCGAGGTTCATGCCAACGGTCGGCCCGAACTCCTCGAACATCTGGCGCCAGATGTGCGGTGTATGGGCAACATTGTGACCCGATGGCCACTCGTCGGAAGAGAAGATCATCGGGCAATTCTCGATAGCGATCTTCACGTCGAGCGACGTTGCGTGGGCGATGATCTCGGGCCACACCGTCTTGGCGACCGCCCAGTTCTCTTCCTGGGTCTTGGAGCCATCCGCACCAATGAAGGTGTTCACAACGGGTACACCCATGAGCGATGCGGCCGTGATCACCTCGAGCAGATGCGCCTTCACCGCGGCGCGATGATCGGCGTCCGGATGCAGAGGATTCGGGTAGTACCCGAGACCCGAGACGCCAAGACCCTTCGCTGACAGGTCAGAGACGATCTCGTCTGCCCTCTCCTGGGTCAACCCGACAACGTCGATGTGGCAGATACCGCCGTACCGGCGTGCCACACCTGCATCGCTTGGCCAACAACAGATCTCAAGCGACTCGAAACCGTTCGCAGCCGCCCAGTCAGCAACTTCATCGAGTGGTGTTTCGGGAAACGGCGCGGTGAGTAGTCCAAGCTTCATCTCTGCTCCTATCTGTGGACGCGGGCCCATTGTTGGTCGGCCGCGCTTCGTGCTACGGCATCCGTCACCACGAGCACATCATGACCGTCGGCAAATGTCGGGTAGTCCGGTGTGGCTGACGGTCGACCGGCGGCAACGTCGCGGTAGATCTGTGAAAACAACGCCCTGAACGTGTCGCCGTAGCCCTCGACATGCCCTCCCGGGTAACCAAGGAGCGGTGCCACGGACTCATCGACGAGCGCGTGATCCCTCTCGAGGATCTCGTTGGCGCGACCCCGGTGCCCTATCCACAACCGGTCAGGATCCTGGGACTCCCACGCAACAGTTGATTCTGATCCGTCGATCTCGAACTCCACGACGTTCTTTCTGCCTGCGGCAACCTGAGAGATGGCGACGAGTCCACGCGCCCCGTTGCTGAAACGCACCATGACGCTTGCAGCGTCATCACTCGACATCGGCTCCTCGATGAGATCGACATCGGCTCCTACGTCCGAGAACGACTCAACCGATCGAAGCGGATGACGACGTTTGGCGACGAACGTGTGGAGCTCGGCCATCACTTCGGTAATCGTCTGACCTGTGATGAACTGAACCAGGTCGAACCAATGTGAGCCGATGTCCGCGACAGCTCTGAGCTCCCCAGCCTCCTCGGGAATCAGCCTCCAATTCCAATCCGTGTCGCGCAGCAGCCAGTCCTGAAAGTACCGTCCCGTCACAAACCGCGGCTCACCGATGTCACCGTTCATCACCATCACCCGTGCCTGATGGCAGATCGGGTAGAACCGAAGGTTGAAGCACACCGCGTTCACGAGACCAGACGCATCGGCACGACTCACGAGGTCAGCAGTGTCTTGGGACGTCATGGCGAGAGGCTTCTCGCAGACGACATGCTTTCCTGCATCGAGACACAACCGCACCTGGTCAGCGTGGGCATGATTCGGACTTGCGATGTGGACCACATCGATGTCCGGATCAGCGACCAGCGCTTCGACACTCTCAAAGACATGTGGCAGGTTCGCTGCAGCAGCCTTGGCCCTCGCTCGTTCGGGGGTCGAACCAACCACACCGACTACATTCACGCCAATGCGCCTCAGAGCTTCGACATGGGCGACGCCAATGAACCCAACGCCAACGACCGCCGCTCGGATCTCGCTCAACCGCACTTCTGCAGTTTCACTCATTGTGCAGCCGCAAGGCGCGTGTACATCCACGACAAACCGATGATGATCGATCCGTACAGGATCTGTTGGACACCTTGACCTGCACCGAGGAACGTCAGGAGCGACTGCATCACACCAAGGATCAGGGCTCCAAGAATCGCCCCTGTATAGCTACCGATTCCGCCGAAGATCGAGGTTCCGCCGATTACAGCGGCCGCCACTGAAGGGAGGAGGAGGAATCCGACAAGTTGGAGGTCGACTGCCCCAACGCGGCCGCCAACGAGCAGGCCGGCGACCGAACCCAGGACTCCGCTGAGAGCGTACACGGCGATCAACACCTGCCATGCACGAATGCCGGACAATCGGGATGCGACCGCATTGTCACCGAGGGCATAGAGGTTGCGGCCGAACCCAGTCTTACGTAGAAGAAGAATGATGCCCACCGAGATCGTTGCCCACACAAGGGCGGCCCAGGGGATCCGGCCGCCAAAGAAGTTCCCACCGCCGAGCGAACGCATGAAGTCATTCATCTGGGTCGAGCCAGCGAAAATCGTCGTTGCCCATCCACTGAAGAGACCTAGCAATATGCCAGCCATCGCCATGGTCATGATCAACGGGTTCACCCGGAAGACGCCAACGCCTATGCCGTTCGCGCTTCCTGCAATGAATCCGACAAGCAGCCCGATAACAATCGCAAACGCCGTGCCATTCGCTGACTGATTGGCCGTGACGTACGCCGACGCCGTGGCGATCATCGCGATCGACAGGTCGATACCGCCCGTCAGCATCAGGATCGTTTGGCCAGCCGCGAGGATCCCGATGGGGATCGCCCAGATCAACGAGTTCCTGAGCCCCGCGATCGACAAGTAATCGGGCTCGACAACACCAGTGGCGAGAATCAGCAGCACCAGAAACCCTACGAGGGCGATCTGGGGCCTGGCCGCCAATCGACGAGCCAGCGACGGCTTCGCTGGAGTCGGATCGGCGGCTTTACCTGTAACCATCGTGGGGGTGTCGCTCATCTCCTACGAATCCTCCGCCACTCGAGAAGTCCTGCTACCGACATCACTAATACGATGAGGACGCCTTGGATCACCTGAGCGCGGTTCGGGTCAACTCCGAGGGCGCTCAGGATCGGGTTGAAGAAGAAGAGAATCAATGCAGCGGGCACCACGGCGATGACTGAACCGACACCACCGGTTAGGACCACTCCGCCAAGCACGATTGCTGCAACGGCGTTCAGTGTGAGAACTCCTCCATCGGTTGTGGGGTTGCCGACCCCGGAAATGCTGACCGAGGAGAATCCGGCGAGAGCAGCAAACCCTCCAGCAACGGCGAAAGAAATGATCTTGGTACGGGAATCGCGAACTCCGGAGAGAAAGGCAGCGGTGACATCGCTGCCCACGGCATAGAGCGACAGACCGCTCCTGGTCTTGCCCAGCCACCACGCAACGACGACCACAGGGATGAGAATCACCACGACGGCCGGCCAAGGATTGGATCCGATACCGTTCTCGGATCCTGTGAAAAGCCACCGGAAGGACTCAGTTGTACCGCCGCCGACCTTCGGGAGCACCATCAGGGCAAGGCCCTGAAAGACGAATAGCGAGCCAAGAGTTACGACGATATCCGGGATCTTGGACACGGTGATGATCCAACCCACGAAGCCATTCAGGATGGCCGCGGCGACGATTATCGCAAGGGCGATCAGAACGACAACCCCAATGGGTTGACCATCCATGAATCGTGCTGCGGCAACGCTTGACAGGACGAGCATGCCACCGACCCCGAGGTCAAGTCCTCCCGCGATCACGACGACCGCTTGGGCAACACCAAGGAAGATCCAAGCTGTTCCTCCGGTGATGATGGTCGATGTCTGGAAATTCCCGAAGCGGGGAATCAGCGTGCTGTACCACGCCACGAGGATGACAAGGAGAAGCCAGATGCCCACGGTCCATCCGTGACGTTGGACCCATCGCCGCAACATGAGCGACCGGGTGTCTGGCCCCGCGGTCGGAGATACAGCAGTCACGACCGTACCTCCTCAAGTCCGTGGGCAGCGGTGAGAAGCACCTCTTCGGTTGCCGTGGCGGCTGCCTGTTCGTGTACTACGGCGCCGTCGTACATCACAAGCACACGATCACATACGAGCGGGATCTCCCGGAGTTCGCTCGAATAGATGAGAACCGCAGCACCGCTGGCGGCCACCTCCCGGAGCAGGTCATAGATTTGAGCTTTGGTCTGGATGTCGATCCCCCGAGTGGGATCGAAGCACAGAAGCACGTCGAAGTCACCGACGAGCCATCGCCCGATGGTCACCTTCTGTCGGTTACCGCCGGACAGGCGTTGCACCTGGCTCGCCGCCCTCGTATCGATGTCGAGACGCTCGATTGCATTGTCGACGCGCTGACTCTCGTCGCGTCGCAATGCGAACCAACGGCTTATCCGGTTGTACATAGGAAGAGCGAGATTCTCCCGAACAGATCGCTGGGGCAGAAGTGCGGCTTGCCGGTCCGCGGGGACGAAGACAAGCCCATTGCGTATGGCGTCGTATGGGGACCTTGCGACCAACGTTTCACCGTTGACGACTACTTCTCCGGTTGTCGGCCGGTGGTCACCTGAGAGCAAGGCGAACAATTCATCCTGTCCCTGGCCCTCGAGCGCGGTGAGTCCGAGAACTTCGCCTCTCCGCAACTCGAACGACACATCGTTGACCTTCCCGCGAAAGTGCAGATTCCTGGCTTCCAGAACCACATCGCCATCGTCGACCACCGATGACGCGAGGTCGCTGGCAGATGTGCCCGAAACGGGGGCGCTCCCTGCGAGATCCTCGCCAAGCATTGCAGCGACGAGCTCTCGTTCTTCCACGCCTTCGAGGCTGAAGTTCGCGACATCCTGGCCGTTGCGAAGAATGGTTGCTTCGTCGCAGATCGAGAGAACCTCTCCGAGCCGATGCGAGATGAAGAGGACGGATCGATCCATGGCTTTCCATTGACGCATGACGTCGAAGACGAGGTCAGCCTGCTCAGGCGTGAGGGCCGCAGTAATTTCGTCGAGCATCAGCAATTTGGGGTCGTGGGCGAGCGCTCTTGCGAGATCTATCAGTCGAAGTGTTGCGAGCGGTACGTCGCGGACCAGGAGGCCGAAGTCGAAGCTGGCGAGGTCGAGGCGCTCAAGCCATGGTTCGACGTCTCGACGGCGAAGTCCGGAGATGATCAAGTTCTGGTCGAGCGAGAGGTCGGGTATGAGTGCGGGATCTTGGTACACCGTTGCGATGCCTGCCCGCACCGCATCGCTCGGCATCTTGAGGGTCAGGGGTTGGCCTTCGATGCTTGCTGATCCCGCATCTTGGTCAATGACACCGGAAAGCACCTTGACGAAGGTGCTTTTGCCTGCACCATTGGCACCGAGCAACGCATGGATCTCTCCGGGCTGGACTGAGATATCGACCGACCGCAACGCCACGACGGGGCCATAGCTCTTGGCGATGCCCTCGGCGGTGAGGGTGGGTCGTTGCTGGTCTTGCACGGTGTTCCTTGGAAGTATGGCTTGTGACGGCGTCGACGCCGCCGCTCGGTATCGACAGTGGTGGGTGGGGCCCTCCCGGACCCCACCCAATCACCTTTGTCTACTACTCGCCAGGGCCCTTGCAGGCAATGACATCGTCAGCGGTGTAGCTCGTGATCGGATCGATCTCCATGTAGGCGCTCCATCCGGCCGGGAACTCTCCGTCGATGAAGATGGCCTCGAGGTCGCTCTTCTCAGAAAGCGCCGCAGGGGTCAAGAGCGTGCGCTTTGCAACAGTCTTACCCTCGAGGATATCAATTGCGACAGCAGCACCTGCGCCGCCAACGGATGGCGGATTGGTCACGGCAACGCCGGTCAACCCATCCAGTGTCAGCAGCTGCTCGATGAATGCGTTGTTGTCGGCCCCAACGATTGGAACGTACGGAAGGCCTGCGGCGGTGAACTGCTCAACAACGGAGTAGTCGATGCCTGACGTCCAGATTCCGTCCACGTCCTGGGTCGTGATGATCTCGAGTGCCTGCTGGGCTCCCGTGGTCGGTGACCAGTCCGTGAAGACCTCTGCGACAATGGTGATGCCGGGGAAGTCCTTGAGCGCCAGTTGGAAGCCTTCGTCGCGGAGCGTGTCGGCTCCGACGCCGTCGATTCCACGCATGTAGGCAACGTTGCCCGTGCCACCCATCTGCTCGAAGAGCCAGCGTGCGCCGAGCTCGCCATAAGCAGCCTGATCGTTCGACACGAGATACGCAGAGTCACTCGTTACAGGGTTGTCAACAACGACGACAATGATTCCCTGTGCCTCGGCCTCTTCGATCACTGCGTTGAATGCCTCTGCATCACCTGGATTCAGGATGATCGCATCCACGCCCTGTGAAATCAGGCTCGTAATGTCGCTGATCTGTCCGGCCGTGTCGGTCTCCCTGTTGAGGAGAACGACCTCGTCCACGTTGCCGCGAACTCTCGCCTCAGCCTTGATGGCACAGATCATCTGCTCGCGCCATCCATTTCCAACGGTGTTGTTCGAAACACCAATAGTGAAGGTTTCCGCATCAGTCGCAACTGTCGTGTCCGAGCTGTCGTCGCTGCTGCAAGCAGCGGCAACAAGCGCAAGGACAAAGAGCAGCAGCATCAAACGGGAACCCGTTTTCCATTTCTTCATGGAGTGTCTCCTTCGTATTCTTCCTCAGCCGACAACGCCGGCCTCTCTTTTCGGCTCCGGGACGTCCCATACCGCCCCGATGCCAAACCAAAACCTGTTCCACTCGAAAGCTCATGCACTGGCACGGAGCGTCTCCTCCAAGCGCGCGTCGACCGCCTGAGGCACAAGGATATGTTCGAGGACGAGTGCAGCGGCACCGATGACACCAGCTCGATCTCCGAGGCTTGACTCTTGGACTTGGAGCTCGGCCGTGCTCAGGGCAGTCGATTGCTGATGCACGACCTCCCGAACACCCGCGAGCAGCGTCTGACCCGTGAGCGCTATGTCGCCACCGATCACGATTACGGCAGGATTGAGGATGTTCACCACGCTCGAAATCGTAGCTCCGAGAAGACGGCCAGCTTCACGCACCGCGTGGATGGCATCCGGATTTCCCGAAATCGCCAGGGCGGCAACGTCTCGAGCGCTGTCAGTCTCATAACCCTTCGCCGCGAGCTGACGTGCCAACGCCGCACCGCCGGCCGACCCCTCGAGACACCCGACATGCCCACAGTTGCAGACAACGCTTCCATTGTTGACACGAATGTGCCCGATGTCACCTGCGGTGCCTCTCGCCCCGCGATGGAGCTTTCCATCGAGAATCATGCCCGAACCAATACCGGTTCCCACCTTGACAAAGAGCAGGTCATTGACCTCCGGGCCAAGGTCCCAGTATTCACCAAGAGCCATTATGTTGACATCGTTGTCGACCAAGACTGTTGTCTGGTACCGGGCAGCGAGTCGGTCGCGAATCGGATAGTCCTGCCACCCGAACATGATCGGAGGATGCTCCGCCCGTCCGGCCGCGAAATCGACAGGACCCGGAACGCCAATACCGATCGCTTGGACGTCTGTTGTTGCCCAACCGGTCTGCTGCAACAACGAGTCGAATACGTCTTCGGTCTTGGAGAGCACAGTCTCTGGGCCGTCGGCGACGAGCATGTCGAGGCTGACCTCAGCGAGAGGCTCAGCATTCATGTTGCTTACGGCGAATCGTGAGTGCGTAGCTCCGATATCTGCCGCGAGCACGACACCAATGCCACGATTGAATTCCAAGGTTATCGGCGGACGACCACCGGTGCTTCTCGCCTCGCCGGCCTCAACAACCAATCCCGCGGTGATGAGGTGGTCAACACGTTGAGAGATGGTGGAGCGGGCAAGTCCTGTCTGGTCGGCGAGGTCGGAGCGGGTCATCTCGTGACCCCTCCGAATCAGGTCAAGCAACGCGCCGGCCGAGCCGGTCGGTGGGCACGGTGTGGCGAAGGATGTCTGCATACTTTCATCATGAAAGCACATGCTTTGTTCAGTGTCAAGGCAAAAGTCTCGTTTGATCCGACGAAAGTCTCGGGATCGGGCCCCAGCTGACATACGCCGTTCCGACTCGACAATGTGCATCAACCCTCGCTGACTCGTGCGTCAGGCGGCGAGAGAACCCCGGCAAGCCGACGAGCATGGTCATCGTATGCGGCGTCGAAGAGAGACCGCGCGCGTTCGGCCCCGACGATCTGGGGGCCGGTGAGGACCGGTGGGAGACTCCCCCGATCCGACAGCAGCGACGCAACAGCCACCTTGATCGTATTTGCCACAACAACATTCGCCACGGTGGAACCGGGGCCTACTCTTGTTCCGCCGAGCTCGATGAGACTGTCCCCCGGCGGAACACCGAGATCGATGATGACGTCGGCATGGTCGACCAGACGCGTCCCCGACGAGTGGCCGGATTCGCTTGCCATTGAATGGTCCACTGCCGTGACAGCTATCACGGGCAGGCCGATTCGGCGAGCACCCATCGCGACTTCGATCGGGACTGCCGTTGTGCCTCCCGTCGAAAAGACCATCATCACATCGGTCTCACGAAACACGAAATTCGACAGGATCACGTCGGCCAGACCTTCTGTACGTTCGATGAACATGGCCTGCCGCTGACCGTTGGCTCCGACCACCTGTGTATGGAAGGTCATCGATAGTTCTGCCATTGGATGGAAGCCCGGAAACGAGCCGTATCGCGGGAACATCTCCTCGAGTGGGATGCGCGAATGGCCTGTCCCGAAGAGATGAACCAGACCACCAGCCTCAATCGCATCGGCACAGAGCAGAGCCGTCTCCATGATCGATTCCATCTGGCTGTCATGGATGGCATCGACGATGTGTCTGGCCGCGTCGATCCATTCCTGCCCGAGTCGCCGTGCCAGCTCAGCGCTATCGTGAGGCATCAGAAGTCTCCTTGTCCTGAGGTAATATCTAGATGTATAGACATACTAACTCCGTGACGCGTAGAAACAACCGGGAGTAAGCATGGACCCGAGCCAGCCCCGATATCTCGACATCGCAGCCCACGTTCGGGAACTTGTTCGTGGCGCCGAACCAGGAGATCTTCTGCCATCCGACGCGGAGTTATGCCGCCAGTTCGGCGTGTCTCGCATGACGGCACGACAAGCCGTGCAGCTGCTGGTCAATGAAGACCTCGTCGAGCGGCGGCGCGGGAAAGGCACCTTCGTTGCCGCTCACAGAGTGCCGCGCGCTCTTGGGTCTCCACTCTCGTTCACAGAGAGCATGCGCCAAAAGGGGCTCGTTGCGTCGTCTCGATCGATCGGTTCGAGACACGATACGGCAAACGAGACCGAGGCAAGAGCCCTCGGAATCATGGTGGGAGACCCGGTTTGCGTCATCGAACGGGTTCGACTCGCAGACGACGTACCGATGGCGATTGAACGCGCTGTGTTGCCCGAAGCGGTCGCAGCATCCATCGACATCACGCTGAAGTCGGGTTCCCTCCATCGGGAGTTTGAGGCATCCGGGTTGGTTCCAAGCAAAGCAGACGCGAACGTGAGCGCCCGGCTCTCAACCGAATGGGAATGCGAACGCCTCGAGATCGAACCAGTTGCCGTCGTACTCGTCGAGGAACGAACCATCTTCGACCAGGAGGATCGTCCGCTTGAGCACACGGTTACCTTGTATGCGGGCGATCGCTACAGCTTCTCGGTTGTCCTCTTCCCACACGATCCGGATACAACCGAGTGACTTCGACCCGACACCTCGGACTCGACCTCGGAGGAACAAACATCAAGACTGCGGTGCTCCAGCAGTCGCACAATGGAGATCGTCCGGAACTCATCCATAGCGCACGGATTCCGACGAACGCAGAAGGCGGTCCGGAGGCTGTCGCCGATCGTGTTGTCACCGCAGGCCATGAAGCGATGAGCCAGTTCGCCGGGATCGCAACTGTGGGCCTTGGCGTACCCGGCCTGTTCGACGTTGCCACAGGAGTCATCGAACTGTTCCCCAACCTCCCTGGTGCGTGGGCTGGCAACGGCTTGCGAGACACTGTCAGTCGTGGCCTCGAAATGGACGTTGCCATGATCAACGATGCGCGTGCGTTCACGCTCGCGGAAGGGACCATCGGATCGGGACAAGGCGCAAAGGTCATGCTCGGTATCACCCTTGGACCGGAATCGGGGGCGGCATCATGATCGACGGTCAGCTCCATCTCGGCGCGTTCGGCATCGCCGGAGAATTCGGACATCAGACCGTGGTTGCCGACGGGCCATTGTGTGGATGCGGCAATCACGGGTGCCTCGAGGCTCTTGCCCGCTCCGGAGTGGTTGCGTCAGGCGCAGGTTTCGCTGACGTCGAGTCCCTGTATTCGGCGTTCCGAGCGGGCAGGCCCGCCGCGATCGAAGCCATCAAGAGGGCAAACACATATGTGGCCATCGGGATCTCGAACGCGGTCTGCCTGCTTGGTGTCGACGTTGTGGTCGTCGGTGGCGGCGTTGCGACCCCGGGCCCGCTTGTGCTGGAGCCGCTGCGGAGAGCCGTCAACGAACGCGTCACCCTTGTTCCAACCGGGGATCTCAGAATCGTGTCAGCGGCCCTCGGGTCGACAGCCGGAGCAATCGGTGCTGCTCTCGTCGGGAAGGATCAGGCGCCGACTCGTTCCTTGTAGTCCTCGAGCATCGACTCGGTCCGCGTGGCACCGATCCGACGTACCCCGATCGACATGACCTCGAGAAGACCGTCGAGCGTCCTGATGCCACCCGCTGCCTTCACCCTCACTGCCGGCGAAACGGAAGCGACCATGAGTTCAAGGTCTGCCACTGTTGCGCCCGTCGGTGCGAATCCGGTGGACGTCTTGACGAACGCAGCGCCGGCACTCTCGGAAATCCTGCACGCGTCGACCTTCTGAGCGTCCTCGAGGTAAGCATTCTCGAAGATCACCTTGACGATCGCATCATCCCCAGCGGCATCGACAACGGCGGCAATGTCGTCCGTGACGTACGCCAGGTCGCCAGAGCGCAGCCTTCCGATGTTCAGAACCATGTCGAGCTCGATTGCGCCGTCGGCGATACACTGAAGCGCCTCGCTCACCTTCGTTGCGGTTGTGGAGGAACCATGCGGGAAGCCAACCACTGTGCTCACCGGCACGCCCGAGCCGCTGAGCGCATCCACACCCACCGCGACATCACACGGTCTGAGGGTGGCGGAAGCGACCCGGTACAGCGCTGCCGTCGCGCACCCTTCGAGCACATCATCAAGAGTGAGTTCAGGGCGAAGAAGCGAGTGGTCAATCATCGCTGCGACCTGTTCGTACGTTACGTCGTGAGCTGTGAGTGGTGTCATGGGCCGCAGTGTATC
>PVMK01125950.1_pt1 | contig 17479 bp, 16 predicted proteins | sample 1853481 | NCBI WGS metagenome assembly PVMK01 (sample SAMN08533507, study PRJNA380276) | Marine sediment metagenome, whole genome shotgun sequencing project. | reverse complement strand
GTGAATTCGACCATTCACAAGGTCAACGAGTATGTCGACGTGGACTCGCTGCAACCGCTTTCGGCAATTTACTGCCGAATCCTGGACAAGTTACTGGGTAACTGAGGCGCCAGTCGAACTCCTACCCCAACCATGCCCGCGCGTTTCTAAACATTCGCATCCAGGGCCCATCCTCGAGCAGATGGTCACGGGTCCAGGTGTTGGTTACGGAGCGGAATATACGCTCGGGATGGGGCATCATGATGGTCGTACGTCCATCATCGTTACTGATCCCGGTTATCCCCAGCGGCGAACCGTTGGGATTATAGGGATAGGTATCTGCCGGCCGGCCTGCGTTGTCGACATATCGCATCGCGATGTTACCGCCAAGGGTATCAATACCGGTGTCGTCCGCAAATTCCACCCTGCCCTCGCCGTGAGCGACGACCACCGGTATCCTCGAACCTTCCATTCCGGCAAGCAGGACAGACGGGCTTGGAAGAATCTCGGTCAGCACAAAACGGGCCTCGAACTGCTCGGAACGATTGCGTACGAAGCGGGGCCAGTGAGCCGCTCCGGGAATAATATCTTTCAGGGCTGACATCATCTGGCAACCGTTGCACACCCCCAGGGAGAACACCTCCTCACGGGAAAACCAGGCCTCGAACTGGTCCCGAAGTGCATTGTTGTAAAGGATGCTCTTCGCCCATCCCTCCCCGGCGCCAAGCACGTCGCCGAACGAGAATCCGCCACATGCTACGAGGCCGCGATAATTCGAGAGTTTTGCAGCACCGGAGACGAGATCACTCATGGTAACGTCCACGGCCCTGAATCCTGCACGATCAAATGCGGCCGCCATTTCCAAATGACCGTTTACACCCTGTTCACGGAGTATTGCAATAGCCGGTCTTATCCCGGCATTTATATAGGGCGCCGCGATGTCCTCCGCGAGGTCATAACTCAGTTCAATAGCCAGACCGGGATCTTTGCTATCCAGTATTCGGTCATACTCCTCCTGTGCACAATCGGGGTTGTCTCTGAGGGCTTGCATACGCCACGTAGTCTCAGACCAGGCACGGTGGAGATCGACACGGTTTGCATCGATCAGTCCGGACTCATTAGAACCGATCGAGATCTTCCCTCCCTCGACCGGACTGCCCAGAACGGTCGAAGCGGACCCAAGACCGGCATCCGACAAATGTTGCAGAACTTCATGTTGATCGGTCTTGCTGATCTGAATTACAGCGCCGAGTTCCTCGCTGAACAATGCCCCTGTTGATACTGTCCCGGGTACGGATACATCAAGCCCGCAACGGGATGCAAAGGCCATCTCGAGCAGCGTAACCACCAGGCCGCCATCGGAGCGATCGTGGTATGCCAATAGCAGCCCCTGACGATTGAGTGTCTGTATGCAGTTGAAGAAAGCCTTCAGCCGCGAAGGATCATCCACATCCGGGACCTCGTCGCCAACACGGTCGTAAACCTGCGCAAACACCGACCCGGCCAGCCGGTTACGGCCATCACCCAGATCTATGAGGATCAGCACTGTTTCGTCAAATGGTCGTGCCATTACCGGTGTCAGGGTCCGACGGATATCGCTGACCGGGGCAAATCCACTGACAATCAGGGAGACGGGGGCGGTTACCGCATGCTCGGCACCCTCTTCATCATGCCAAACGGTCTTCAAAGACATGGAATCCTTGCCTACAGGGATTGCAATCCCCAGTGCCGGGCATAATTCCAGGGCCACCGCCTTTACGGTATCAAAAAGTGCGGCATCATCTCCGGGATGACCGGCAGCCGCCATCCAGTTAGCAGACAGCTTGAGCTCTCCGAGCGATGTCAGTTGCGCTGCGGCCATATTGGTCAATACCTCCCCAACTGCCATTCTCCCGCTTGCTGGCCCGTCGATGGAAGCCAGCGGCGTCCTCTCACCGATGGCCAGCGCCTCACCGGTATAACCGGCGTAACTGGCGGACGTAACGCCCACGTCCGCCACCGGCACTTGCCAGGGCCCGGTCATTTGATCCCGGCAGATCATGCCGGTCACACTGCGATCGCCAATGGTGACGAGAAATGTCTTGTCCGCGACAGCGGGGAATGTGAGCACTCGTAGCAGCGCTTCGTCGATATTAATACCGGTAAATTCGAGCGGCGCCGGATTTATGGCACGGTGTGTTACATCCCGTATCATGCGCGGTGGGTTGCCGAAAAGCATGTCCATATCGAGATCGATTGGTTTTTGCTGACGAGGCGACCCATTGTCGAACTCCCGGTCGTCCAGCACCAGTTTACGTTCCCCGGTGGCGTGGCCGACAACACAATACAGGCATCGCTCCCGCTCGCAGATTTCGCGAAATTCCTCGAGCCGTTCCGGCGCTACGGCCAGCGTATACCTCTCCTGGGCCTCGTTGCACCAAATCTGCATCGGCGTCATACCGGGCTCGTCATTCAATACGTCCCTGAGTTCGAAGTGCCCGCCGCGCCCGGAATCTCCCACCAGCTCCGGCAGTGCATTGCACAAGCCCCCCGCACCGATATCGTGTATCGATATGATTGGATTGTTCCCGCCAAGTGCCCAACAGGTATCTATCACCTCCTGGCAGCGCCTCTGCATCTCCGGGTTTCCGCGTTGTACCGAGGCAAAATCGAGGTCCTCATTACTTGTCCCGCTGGCGACACTTGATGCCGCACCACCACCGAGGCCAATCAGCATCGCCGGCCCGCCGAGGACAATAATCCAGGCACCATCGGGAATCTCGTCCTTGTGGACATGCTGCCCGCGAATGTTACCCAACCCGCCAGCCAGCATGATGGGTTTGTGATATCCACGTACCTCGCCGGGCTCCACTTCCTGTTCATACGTCCGAAAATACCCGGCGATATTGGGGCGACCAAATTCATTATTGAACGAGGCGCCTCCAATCGGTCCTTCCAGCATTATCTGTAGCGGGCTGGCAATCCGCGCCGGCTTCGACTCAGGGCCCTCCCACGGCCGTTCTGCCCCCGGTATCCGTAAATGGGACACCGAATACCCGGTCAGCCCCGCCTTCGGCCTGGAACCCCGCCCTGTTGCCCCTTCATCGCGTATCTCGCCTCCTGATCCTGTTGCGGCGCCCGGGAAGGGGGAAATCGCGGTCGGATGATTATGCGTTTCAACCTTGCAAAGTATATGCGCGGCTTCCGTCGTGGATGAATAAGTCCTGGTTGTCGGGTCAGCAAAAAACCGTTCTGTCTCCTGACCTTCCAGGACCGCCGAGTTATCGGAGTAGGCCACCAGGGTACCATGCGGATTTTGCGCATGGGTTTCCCGGATCATCTGGAACAATGAAGCTGGCTGGGCCTCGCCATCGATGATCCATTCCGCGTTGAATATCTTGTGTCTGCAATGTTCGGAGTTGACCTGCGCGAACATCATCAGTTCAACGTCTGTGGGATTGGCGCCGGTCGCACTATAGTGCTCGACAAGGTAGTCGATCTCGTCTGCCGACAAGGCAAGTCCCAGGTCACTGTTGGCTTGCTCCAGCGCGCCACGGCCTTTCCCAACGAGATCAATCTCCCGCAACGGGCCCGGCTCATGATGCAAAAACAGGGCCTGCGCGTCCTCGTAGGACATGACGACGGATTCTGTCATCGGATCATGCAGCAGGGGCAGGATATCGCTTAACTGCGCATCGTTCATCTCCGTTTCGGTATCCACATACCAGGCAGTCGCACGCTCAATTCTGCGGACCTTGATGAGTCCGCAATGGTGAGCAATATCCGTTGCCTTGGTGGACCAGGGAGAGATGGTTCCAAGACGCGGGATCACGAGAATGAAGTCGCCGCGGGGCTCGATAACACCCGTCGTCGGCCCGTATTGAAGCAGTCCGGACAGGATTTCTGTCTCGCGGGCATCAAGCTCACCATCCAGCTCTGCCAGGTGCTGAAACTCGGCGTACACGCCGCGGATACCTGCCTGGCGCAATTGCAACTGCCGCAGGAGCTGGGCTATCCGGAATTCAGAGACGGCGGTGCTACCACGCAGATGCAACATCAATCACGTCCCGGCCATGTGATAACTGCTATTGTGTTGTAACGAATAACGTTCAGGATTCCCCAAGAGAAATACCAAGACGGTCGGCAACCTGCTCATAGGCCTCGACAACGCCACCCATGTCGCGGCGAAACCTGTCCTTGTCCAGCTTCTCCCTGGTTTTTGAATCCCAGATACGACATCCGTCAGGTGTAAATTCGTCCCCCAGCAGGAGTCCATCATCATTACGACCAAACTCAAGCTTGAAGTCGACCAGGGTCAACCCGGCCACTGCGAATAATTCCGTCAGGACATCATTGACCTGGAAGGTATATTCCTTCATCTCGGCAACATCCTGGTCAGTCGCCCAGCCAAACGCGCGGATATGGTACTCGTTGATCATCGGATCATGGAGTGGATCATTCTTCAGAAAGAATTCAAATGTGGGAAATTTGAGATCAATCCCCTCCTTGACGCCCAGGCGCTTACATATTGATCCTGCTGCAACGTTCCGCACCACGCATTCCACTGGAATCATGTCTAGCTTCCGGACCAGTGAGTCGGTATCCGACAGAAGCTTGATGAAGTGCGTCTTGATACCCTTGTCCTCAAGCGCCTGCATGATAAACGCATTGAAATAGTTGTTAACCATTCCCTTGCGATCAAGCTTTTCAACCTTCTCTCCATCGAAGGCGGAGGTATCGTTCCGAAAATGAAGGATCAGGGCGCCAGGATCATCACACAGGTAAACTGTTTTCGCTTTGCCTGAATAAAGTACATCACCACGCTGCATTACACTCTCCGTTCAGAATATCAGAATATATCGGGAATCTTGAATCTCTGACCACGCTCGACACTCCTGGTCATCGTGCACCGCCTGTCAACGCCAGCCATTGAGCTGGAAAGCCTCCTGTCGGTTACTCAGCCGAAATGGCGCTGTATCCGCCCAAGAAACTTGTTTGCCAATTCAGAATCGACGTTCTTGCCATCATCGGTTGTAAGAAAAATATCACCGGAAGCAGCGCTGTCTTCGCTTACCATGTCGCCCTGCTCACCATCTTCCATTGCCACGTTCAACAGGCATATCTCTGTCACCCCCCGTTCCTTGCCAAACCCGAAGAACCACCCCTTACGTTTTTTCTTGCCGCCGTCCTCCGGTGCTTCTTCCATGGCCTCGCAATCGATGTAATATCGGCCGTTAGTGCGGTCCCGGTCCAGTATGGAAACCTGCTCCCGATCCAGGCCCAGCCCGAGTTGTTGCCAGATTATATGAAAAGGCGCGGTAACGGTGAGATGGGGTCCCAGGGCATCACTTGACATCAAGCTGGCAGTGATATTTTCAGGAACAACATCCTCCGGTGATTCCTCTACGGCATCAGGCTCACCCAGGCCCGAGAGTCCGCCGGCGCCCTGCCCCTGCTGGTCTCCACTAAATGCCGTTGCCCCGCCGCCGGCGGGTGTGCCGAATTCCTCGTTGTCGGCCTGGATCTCTTCACTTACGGGCGGCTGAGATCCACCTGGTTCCTGACCCGCCACGGCCACCCTTTGCTCCGTTGCCGGCAGATTATACTCCGCACTGGGTGGAAACTGGGACAGATCGGGCGGCACCTCAAGCGGCGGTAATGTCCGGGCGGACTGGTATGACGGGTCATTTTTATTGCTGCCGCCTGTCGATTTACAGGCGACCAGGGACGCAACGGCCATGACAACCACGACCGTCCGCCAGCCAGTGCCCTGCTTAAATTCTGTTTTGTATATCATGTACTTATCACGCCGTATTTAGTTAAGGAACCTCTGATCCATTTATGAATCAAAGGCTCCCACGCCATCATCCCGCCTCGCTCACACCGGCGGCACTCATGGCCCGTTCCAGTTGCTGGTGAAACTCCTCCCCCAACTCCGTCATGGGAAGTCGCAGGTGCGGACCGATCATCCCCATCCGGTACATCGCCCACTTCACGGGAATGGGGTTCGCCTCGACGAACAGGGCCTGGTGTAACGGCATCAGGCGGTCATTCAACCGCTCCGCAACGTCACTATCCCCGGCCAATGCCGCTTTACACATGCTGCTCATCAGTGCCGGGGCGACATTTGCTGTTACCGAGATATCTCCACTTCCCCCCAGGGTCATATGCCCCAGCGCCGTAATGTCATCGCCTGAGAATATCAGCAAATCCTTCCCTACCCGCTCGATCAGGTCCCGTCCTCGCTCCAGATCTCCGGTGGCATCTTTTACACCGATTATATTGTCAACCGGGGCCAACCTTTCGATGGTGTCATTTAAAAGATCGCAACCGGTACGGGACGGCACATTATACAATATCTGCGGCACATCAACGCTCTCAGCCACCAGGCGAAAGTGTCGATACAACCCCTCCTGTCCGGGCTTGTTGTAGTAAGGCGTTACCAACAGGCAGGCATCCACCCCCAGTTCACTCGCACCCCTTGTCAGTTCGACTGCTTCGCTTGTCGAATTGGCGCCCGTACCGGCAATAACCGGGATGCGTCCCGCAGCACGCTGAACCGTGTGCTCAATAACCGCAAAATGCTCTGGCACAGACAGGGTCGCCGATTCGCCCGTCGTCCCCACAGACACGATTCCGCTGGTCCCATTATCAATATGAAACTCTATCAATCGGTCAAGGGACTCGAAATCAAGCTCACCGCTATCCTGCATGGGTGTTACCAGTGCGACTATGCTTCCCTTGATATTCATGAGTAGATCAGAGCTTTTTTATTAAAGATACCGGTAGCAAAATACTACTGGGCTGACGGGCGTTTCACAATAGCGTCAGGCCGATAGAACAAGGTTGATCGCGAGAAATACGCGGCCGGGCCTAAACGGATGACTCATCTCGATTACGGTAACGTTCATACATCGACCCCAGTGGACCACTCAACAAGTAGGTGAACCCGACGGCAAAAAATACGATGGGAGGATCCACGCTGATCAAACCGATAACCAGGACCAGGACAATCAAGGCGACGAAGGGCACACGGTCCTTTAAATCGAGATGTTTGAAACTCCAATAACTAAAATTACTTACCATGGCCATCCCGGTAAGAACGGTCAGAATGCAAATAGCGACGTTCCACTGGGCCACCCCTATTGAATTATCGATTCCCAGCCATACCGTGCTTGCAATAAGTCCGGCCGCACACGGACTCGGCAGTCCGATAAAATTCTTGCTCTCGACAGAGTTTTGTACATTGAACCTTGCGAGTCGCAACGCGCATGTTGCCATGTAGATAAAGGCGGCAAGGCTGCCGATCTTGCCCAGGCCATTTAACGACCACTCATACATAACCAGGGCCGGCGCGACACCGAATGATACGACATCAACCAGGCTATCGTAATGACTTCCGAACTCACTCGTCGTATTGGTTAGTCTCGCGAGCCTGCCATCGAGCGTGTCAAGCACCATGGCAATAAAGATCGCAATACAGGCGGCCTCGAAAAAGCCTGAGCGTGACTGCATGATGGCGTAAAAACCGGCAAAAAGACTACCGGTTGTAAAAAGGTTCGGCAGAAGATAGAAACCAACCTTTGGACGCTTGGCTTCCAACTGCTCGACGTTTGTATCGCTGTCGCTCATTCATGATCTCCCGCTTTAATATCAACCCGGTCATCTGTTGTGTGGGGGCTGTCCAGCCTGCCCAACACGGTGACACCACCGACGGTCCGAACACCACACTCAACCTCAGGCACGAAATGGAGCGGCAAATACAGATCGACACGCGAACCGAAGCGTATAAACCCGTAACGCTGCCCGCGACTGACATCCTCACCCTCTTCCGCATAGCACATTATACGCCGGGCGATGAGGCCTGCCACCTGGACACAGGTAATATCCTGTCCTTCCCTGCTTTGTATCCATAACACGTTCCTTTCGTTTTCCAGCGAGGCCTTGTCCAGGGCCGCATTAAAAAACTTCCCGGCGTGATACCAGGTCTTTCGAATCTTTCCGGCAACGGGGATACGATTGGAATGCACATTAAATACATTCATAAACACGCTGATTTTAAAAGCTTTTCTATCCAGGTACGGATCATGGTCCTGCCCGGTCCAGATGACCCTGCCGTCGGCCGGCGCAATCACCAGCCCATCCCCGGTGGGGACATGGCGCCACGGGTCGCGAAAGAACTGCAGTGCGAATACAAGGAATAGTACGAAGGGCAAGGCTACCCAGCCTCCAAACAGCAGGTACACCACCACCGCAAGGAGCGATGCAACAGCGATGTGAACCCAGCCCTCACGCGCCAGCAGGGCATGCGTTTCCGTTGACATTCCTTACTCCTCCTGGAGAACTTGCATCCGGACCCACCGACTGGCCTAGTTGACGGCCTTATCGACCAGTTTACCCTTGGCAATCCACGACATCATGCCCCGCAACCTGGCCCCCACCTCTTCAATCTGGTGATGCTCGTCTTTCTCACGAGCAGCATTAAAGTTGACACAGTTTTTTTCATTTTCGGCCATCCACTCACGCGCGAAATCGCCGCTTTGAATTTCGGCAAGTATCTTTTTCATCTCGACCTTGGTCTCATCCGTGATAATACGCGGCCCCCGGGTCACGTCACCGTATTCAGCGGTATTGGAAATCGAATACCGCATATTGTGAATACCGCCCTCGTATATCAGGTCGACTATCAGCTTGAGTTCATGCAGACATTCAAAATACGCCATCTCCGGTGCATACCCTGCTTCGACCAGGGTCTCGAAACCGGCACGAATCAGGGCCGATGTCCCGCCGCATAAAACTACCTGCTCACCGAACAAGTCCGTCTCAGTCTCTTCCTTGAAATCCGTTTCGATCACGCCGGCACGACCACCGCCGTTCGCTGAAGCGTAGGACAATGCTATATCCCGCGCCCGACCTGAGGCATCCTGCTTGACCGCGATCAGGGACGGCACACCACCGCCTTCAAGGTAGGTGGATCTGACCAGGTGCCCGGGTCCCTTGGGGGCAATCATGATGACATCGATGTCTTCTCGCGGTTCAATAAATCCGAAGTGAATATTGAAGCCATGTGCAAAGGCCAGGGCAGCGCCTTTCTTCAGATTCGGTTCGATATCTGCCTCAAACACCTTTGCCTGCAATTCGTCAGGCACCAGGATCATGACCAGGTCCGCACTCCGCACCGCTTCCGGAACCCCGGCAACCTCAAGACCGGCATTTTTTGCCTTGTCCCAGGAGGATGAAGCAGAACGGAGACCAACGACAACGTCCACGCCACTGTCCTTCAGGTTATTTGCATGGGCATGCCCCTGGGAGCCATAGCCAATAATTGCAACGCGAATACCGCGTATGATGGAGAGATCAGCATCCTGATCGTAATAAACTTTCATCGTTAAACCTCTTACTATTAGTTAGCAAAACCCGGTGGAGCCGGGCAGTTCAGGAATCTTGCAAGGACCTCGTTCCCAGAGAGATGCCGGTCACTCCGGAACGTACAACTTCAAGGATACGGAGTGTGCCAAGGGCCTGTAGCAATTCATCGAGACGCTCGCCCGTCCCATGTTTCTCAATCGTATAGGTTGACTCCTCCACATCGAGGATACGCGCACTATAGCTGTCTACGATTTGTTGAAGTTTCTCGTAATCGGCCCCCTCGACCCTCAGCTTCACCATCATCAGTTCCCTTTCGATATGCGACCCTTCTGTCAGGTCAATGAGTCTGACGACATCTATCAGCTTTTCCAGCTGGCTTACGATCTGAGCAATAACACGATCCGGCCCTCTGGTGACGATGGTCATACGGGAGAGGGTTTCGTCCTGCGTTGGTGCGACGGTGAGCGATTCAATGTTATAGCCGCGCGCCGAAAATAACCCGGATACGCGCGACAGCGCCCCGGACTCATTCTCCAGCAACAAGGAGATGATGTGTCTCATGACTCTCCCTCGCCGTCCTCTTCAGCCGGCCGCATATGCATATCATTATGCGCCTTTCCGGCCGCGATCATGGGAAACACGTTTTCCTGCTGATCAGTAATGAAATCCATGAATACCAGTCGATCCTTCATCGCCATGGCCTCACGCAATGCCCCGTCCACATCTCCGGGATCCTCGATTTTCATCCCGACATGTCCGTAAGCCTCCGCCAGCTTGACAAAGTCCGGAATCGAATCAATGTAGGTATGAGAATAACGTCGGTCATAGAAAAATTCCTGCCACTGTCTGACCATACCCAGATAGCGATTGTTAAGATTAACGATCTTGATCGGCAGATCGTATTGCTTGCAGGTTGATAACTCCTGTATGCACATCATGATACTGCCTTCCCCCGTCACGCAGACGACATCTTCGCCAGGGTGCGCGAGTTGAACGCCCATGGCTGCCGGAAGACCGAAACCCATGGTCCCCAGGCCGCCGGAATTTATCCAGCGTCGCGGCTTGTCAAAACCGTAGAACTGGGCCGCGTACATCTGGTGCTGACCCACATCCGAGGTAACGAAGGCATTACCGCCGGTTACGTCGCGCAGTTTTTCGATGACGAATTGTGGCTTGATAAGCTTGCTGTTGCGGTTGTACCGGTAAGAATCGCGACTACGCCATTCATTTATAGTTGCCCACCAGTTCTTGATCGCATCGGTGTCCGGTTTCCGGCCGGCGGCCTTCAGGACGGCAATCAATTCCTGGAGCGCAGCCCTGGCATCCGCGACGATGGGGATATCGACCGGAATGTTCTTGCCAATCTGCGATGCATCGATATCGATGTAAATAATCGTCGCGTCGGGTGCAAATGTGGCCGTTTCTCCTGTCACGCGGTCATCAAACCGCGCGCCGATGGAAATAATCAGGTCCGCATCATGCATCGCCATGTTGGACTCATAGGTCCCGTGCATGCCCAGCATGCCGATAAACAACCGGTCGTCATGCGGGTAGGCCCCCAGGCCCATCAATGTGTTGGGTACAGGGGTAACCCAGCATCTTCACCAGTTCGCGCAGTTCTGACTCAGCCTCTGCCAGCAACACACCGCCTCCGCTGTAGATTACCGGCCTTTTTGCGTCCAGCAGGGCATTGGCGGCAAGTTCTACTTGCCGCGGATCAGCGATGCGCACATGCGTATAAGAGCGCATCTCGACAGATTCTATCTTCGAGTAGTCTGTCGATTCGGCAGTCAGGTCCTTGGGAATATCCACGACCACGGGCCCCGGCCGCCCCGAGTTTGCAAGGTAAAATGCCTTCTTGATCGTGATCGCAATGTCGTCCACCTTGCGAACAAGAAAGTTATGCTTTACGCACGGCCGGGTAACGCCAACCGAGTCGACCTCCTGGAAGGCATCATTGCCGATAAGATGGGTAGCCACCTGGGCCGAGATCACTACCATCGGAATGGAGTCCATGTAGGCGGTTGCGATTCCGGTAACGGCATTAGTCAAGCCGGGGCCGGAGGTCACCAGCACGACACCGGGATCGCCAGTTGAACGGGCGTAACCATCCGCGGCATGGGTTGCACCCTGCTCGTGCCGGACCAGGATATGCCGGACCTGATCCTGCCGGAACACCGCATCATAAATATGCAAGGCCGCACCGCCCGGATAACCGAAGATAAACTCCACGCCCTCATCCTGCAGGCACTTTATTACGATTTCTGCCCCTGTTAACTGCACTACTCACTCTCCAAATTAGTTAGGATGCCGGTCACTCGTTTTCAGCCACAGCTAGGAGCCTGCCGGACTTAGGATTATTCTACTGCGGAAAAACCGGATTTGGCCATATTCAGGGCTCTTTATCGTTAAATGGAATGACCATTCGCCTCAAAAGAGCCCTGAATTTGACTCAAACCGGACTTTCCCTCGCTACGAACACCTAAATCCGGCAGGCTCCTAGAAAAGGCCCGCGATCGGGGCCCGTACTTTCTCGCTCTTCTCAATGCCTGCGCACCGGATCGTTTGGCTGATGCTGGAACCGAATTTCTCTCACAGAATATCCAGGCAGTGGATTATAAACGGCCCGCCTGAAACAAAAAAGCCGCTACGTAGCAAAATAAGACCTGTTTTACCTGTTATTTACCCGATTAAATGCCCTTTGTGTTCAATTATCGGCTCTCCTCACGACATTCGTGTTTCAGGGCGACAGAAATTTATCGTAACATTACAATCACACCACCCAGGAATTCCAGCCTTTTACTATCCCGAAAAAATGACGACACTCTTTATCTCCGACCTCCATCTCACACCGGTACGCCCGGAGACAACGGCACAGTTTATCGATTTCATGCATGGTCCTGCACGCGATGCAGATCAGCTCTTCATACTTGGAGACTTTTTTGAATACTGGATTGGTGACGATGCGGCTGAACTGACCGGGCTTGGACCAATACTGGATGAACTTTCAGGGTTAACAGCAGCAGGGGTATCGGTCTCTTTCATCGCCGGCAACCGTGACTTCCTCGTCGGACACGGATTTACCGAGCGTACCGGCGCCGATATCCTGCCCGATGAGAGCATTATCGATCTCGACGGAAGGCCTGTTCTGATCCTGCACGGAGACAGCTTGTGTACCGATGACCTCTCTCACCAGTCTTTCAGGAACACTGTGCTGAACTCCGAGTGGCAGTCGGACTTCCTCTCCCGGTCGATCGGGGAACGCGCGGAACTGGCGAAACAGGCACGTATGATGAGCGCAGAAAGCACCAGTGGAAAGCCGATGGAGATCATGGATGTGAATCGCCAGGCAGTGATAAACGCAATGAAGGAACAACAGGTAGACCTGCTCATACACGGGCATACACACCGTCCGGACATACACCGGGTAGACGCGGATGACCTGCAAGGCGCGCGCATCGTGCTTGGCGACTGGTATGATCAGGCGAGTATGCTGGTATTTTCTGGCAAAGAATTCGAACTGACTGCGCGTGAGAACACGCATAATCTGCGTCGCTCAACACATGGCTGGGTAATCGGCTAGTTTCCGAATGTATTGCAACCGGCAGTATTGCCGCTGTCCAGTTCGCGACGGAACCAAGTCATACGCTGACGAGGTTCAGGAATTCGGTTCGTGTCCGGGAATCCTTGCGGAAGGTGCCAAGCATTACCGATGTCTTCATGGAGGAGTTCTGTTTTTCAACTCCGCGCATCATCATACAGAGGTGTTTGGCCTCGATAAGCACACCGACGCCCGCGGCCCCGGTCACCTTCATCATCGCCTCGGCTATTTCCTGCGTCAATTCTTCCTGGATTTGCAGCCTGCGGGCAAACATATCCACTATGCGGGCGACCTTTGACAACCCGATCACCTTGCCCGATGGCAGGTATCCGACGTGGCAGCGACCGATAAATGGCAGGAGGTGGTGTTCGCACATGGAATACAACTCGATATCCCGGATGACAACCATCTGGTCATTTGACGAATCGAAGACGGCGCCATTGACGACTTCATCCACCGTCTGCCGGTAACCCCGCGTCATAAACTCCAATGCGCGTGCCGCCCTCATCGGCGTGTCTACCAGCCCCGGCCGGTCAGTATCTTCCCCCACCTCTTCCAGCAGGGTCGAATAGCAGCTCGCCGCTTTGTTCAGGTCTACCATTACTGCGAGGAACGACTAATCATCCAGGACAAAGGTAACCTTCAGCTTGACGAGATACTGTGAAATTTCACCCCCCTCAATGATCACTTCCTGTTCCTTGACCCAGGCACCCTTGATATTTTTAAGGGTCTTGCTTGCCCGCTTAACCCCTTCATTTAAGGCGGCGTCAAAACTCTCGCTGGATGTTGCGGTTATTTCGGTGACTCTAGCTACGGTCATAGTTACCTCCAAGGGTATAAAAGACCTGATAATAGTAAAATGGGCCGACAATATATCGACAAAACGACAATTAGGGAACCTGTTTTTATGTCATCTGTGAATGGGCGGAAAGAGCACTAGTCACGATTGGTGTATTATTCAACGGCTTGCTTTGTCCCCGAACGAAAAAAACAGGTCCCGGCATGAGTAAAGATACGACCAGCGTCCCTCCGGCGATTCTTCTCGGCGGGAACGGAACACGGCAGATCCAGATGCTCACTGCAATGGCCAACCGCCATGGCATGATTGCCGGCGCCACCGGTACGGGCAAGACCGTGACCCTGCAGGTTCTGGCCGAAGGATTTTCGAGGCTCGGTGTCCCCGTTTTCCTTGCTGACGTCAAGGGTGACCTCTCAGGGCTGGGAATAAAGGCGTCACCCCACCCTAAAATCGATGAGCGCATAGAGTATATCGCCATTTCAGATTACCGGGCTCAACCGTCCCCGGTCATCTTCTGGGACATGCTCGGAGAACTCGGCCATCCCATTCGCACCACGGTCAGCGAGATGGGGCCGTTATTGCTGTCCAGCCTGCTTGAACTAAACGATACCCAGACCGGGGTAATGTACTCCTGCTTCAAGATTGCCGACGATAATGGCTGGCTACTGCTTGATTTCAAGGATCTGCGGGCGATGCTTGCCTGGATGGCTGATCATGCGCGCGAACTGCGGGGTGAATACGGAAATATTGCAACATCCAGTGTGGGCGCCATACAGAGAGGCCTGCTCATTCTCGAGGAACAGGGGGCCGAGCAGTTCATGGGGGAGCCTGCTGTCATTCTTCCGGACCTCATGAAAACAGACTTGTCCGGCCATGGAGTTATCAATATTCTCGATGTGACAAAGGTTATCCAGAATTCACCCCGGCTCTATGCGACCTTCCTGCTTTGGCTGATTTCCGAACTTTTTGAAAACCTCCCGGAGGTAGGCGATGCCGATCGGCCAAAATTTGTATTGTTTTTCGACGAGGCCCACCTGCTTTTCGATGATGCCCCGGAAGCCCTTCTCGATAAAATTGAACGTGTTGTCCGCCTGATCCGCTCCAAGGGAGTGGGTGTCTATTTCATAAGCCAGAGTCCTCTGGATATACCCTATTCCATCCTCGGCCAGCTTGGACTGAAAATACAACATGCCTTGCGGGCCTTTACCCCGCGTGACAAAAAAGCGGTGAAGACAGTTGCCGAGACCTTCCGGCCAAACCCGGACATCGATGCAGAAACAACCATAACAGAACTGGGTACCGGCGAGGCACTGGTCTCCTGCCTCGACGAAGACGGCAGTCCGACACCGGTAGAGAGGACTTTGATGAGGCCTCCGGAATCACAAATTGGCCCGATGACCAGTGTGGAGCGGGAAGAGCAAATAAGCCGCTCGCCGTTCAAGGGTCGTTTCGATCAACTCCTTGACCGGGAATCCGCCTGGGAGATACTCCGAAAAAGGGCCGAGGGGGAGGCGCGCCTTAATGATGAGGCCGAAAAGGACTCAAAGAGGAAGACCTCCGGCAGTACACGTCAATCACCGGTAGAAGCCATGCTGAAAAGCGCTGCGTCCTCTTTTGGCACGCAGATAGGCAGGCAAATCATGCGCGGCATACTGGGCTCGATATTCAAGGGGCGGTAGAATCAATAGCCAAGCGTGGCCCTGATATCTACCTTATCATCATCGCTCCGCTGTACCGTTGCGGTGATAACGTCGACGCCATGATTCCTGCCGAGGGTGTCGACCCAGGCGAGCCAGTTATCAAATGTTGCACCTGATAACCAGATTCGGACCTGGCCTTCCTCTTCACCAGGCGTCATCTGGCGAATGACATCCCGGAGTTTCGCACGTCGCGCAGTGTCCTCCACGATGGTGAGCAGGGGTTTCCTGTCGATCTCGGCCATATTCCCGTCCCGACCCGTGAAGTTGACCGCAATCTCGGCTTGCGCGCTGATACGCTTATGCGCCATTCGCTTCACCGGCAACTGTACCGACAGCCTGTCCAGTCCGGTGTGCCAGGGTTCCCACATAAACGTATAAACAAGAATAGACAAGATCAGTACTCCACCAACCCCAAGCACCAGCCGGTCACGCTCGCTTATCTCATTCCACCTGGCCATCAAGCCATTCATCAGATAGCCCTCTCAATTACAAAACGGCCGGTAACTCGTCCCTCGCTGGCACTCGACGAGGCCAGGTCGACAGACACACGGTCGTCACCGGCAAACTTCTGTTGGAGTTTGTCTACTGCGCCAAAGTCACTAACGGTACAGCTTACGGTCAGCTTGCCATCCCGGTAGGTCAAGTCCTCAACCGTCACGTTACTGCCTTGCGTCGCGCGCGCAACTGCGGACAAGAACAGCAGGTAGTCACCGGATGCAGATTGCACACCCTGGAGTTTGTCCATCTCCTGCTGCATGATAAATTGCTCCCGGGACGGGATTACGTTTGTCACGTCCGGGAAGGTATCCATTATTGTCCGGGCCATCTGTTGATCCAGGCGCCTGCTCTCTGCAGACAGGCTGATATACAGCCAGGCATCACCCAACAACTTAATACCTACTGCACATGCAACAAGGATAATTGCGATGCGGAAGCCCGACAGGCTCGCATTCTGGCTCTTTTGCCTGAATTCACCAGTCAGCAAGTTCACCTGGTTGTCTTGTTTATGGGTCAGCCAGTCATCGGGCCCTGACCCGAAATCCCAGAACCGTGCGTCCACATCCCGGTCTTCGGCAATCAGTCGGCGTACCTCTTCCTCGTCGTTGAGCGCCACACTGACGGACTCATCCGACAACTCATCCAGCCAGCTGTCGAGGAAACCCTCATCAAATGCGATCCCGCCACCATCATCTGAGCGCACCAGAAGGCGCCCCCCGGGGACCTTCGCAACGGTATAACGCGTTGCAGGATGCATAGGCAGGAGCGTGTAATCAGGCACGATGCGGTCAACGGAAATACCGGCATCGCGACAATCCTCTATCCAGCCGGAAACAAGATTGCGGGCGACGACGGCGACGATTGCCTCCTCACCCGCTTTCCAGTGAACCGGGACGAAATGGAGGTCATCCACTTCTGCCGACAAAGACTCTTCCAGGGCATAGGGTACCGCAGCGAGCATCTTTGCCCGGGAGCGCGCCGGAACCGAGACATGGTGCGTTGCGACCCATTCACCGGGGACTACCGCGGTAATGACTTGCGGTGCCGGGGTAAGCGGTATATCCGCAAGCGCCGCGACCTCCCCTGTGGATTCGACCTCCCTGTCCCTGATTCGCACCCATCGGTGGGGGGGATCGATACTGAAATACAGATTCATATCATCCCGCGCTTGCGGTACACGGACACGACGGGACCACCGGGTTCACGATAGACACCGCTTATTAGCCATAATCCTACATTACCAAAATTTGCCCTGCTGTGTATCTCGAAATAGTCGCTGCTCACGGTGACAAGTGCCTCCGCGGTCTGCTGAGCACTCCCGGCCATTGCATCATGCGTCAAAAACTCGCTTACCTCCCCGTAGCCAAACTCCCCGCGATCGATAGCAAGTGTTTGTGCCATAGCCCCGGTAATCGCACCGGGATTGGGCGCCATGATCCGAAACAGCAACTCCGGACACGTGTTTACGTTAATCCTTGTGTCCTGCTCAGGCAGAATCGTGACATAGGGTGCGAGTTTCCGGATTACGTCCCCTGTATACCCACTCACCCATCG
>PVMK01123099.1_pt1 | contig 17479 bp, 14 predicted proteins | sample 1853481 | NCBI WGS metagenome assembly PVMK01 (sample SAMN08533507, study PRJNA380276) | Marine sediment metagenome, whole genome shotgun sequencing project. | reverse complement strand
ATTACAGAGATGTATCCTGTCTATATTGAGGTTGCAAAATTTCAGGATGAAAAGGGCGCACAGCGCAGTTTTGAGTGGTCGTACGAGACTGAGAAAATGCATAAGCAGCTATTTGAAAAGGCAAAAGAGGTGGTTGCAGACGGCATCGACGTGACACTAGGACCAATTAATGTCTGTGAGGTGTGCGGATATACTTTAGAGGGAAACGCGCCTGAGAAATGTCCATTGTGTGAGGCCCAAAAAGATAAATTCAGGGTATTTGGGTAAAGAAACCAGGTGGAGTAGTTAACACTTTTCTGCAAGTAAAAAAATCGCTTGAATCGGACTATCCACGGCCAGAGGCCGTGGCCTTTCGCCCGATTCATGGCTTCGCCACCGCGATTTCAAAAACACTTTTCAGGCATAGCCAAATGACTCTGACCCCGCCCAGAGGACGGGGTTTTATAAGATTGAATGGAACCGCTTAGATTTCCTTTGGTCTCTGTCAGTCCCCCGGGGCCAACAACGCTTGCATTAGGTATCACTTTAAAAAAATAAGCTATTGGTACGCATACGAACCAATTCCAGCCTTATTTTAATCTTTTTATCTTGCCAGAAAACAAGGAAATCAGCAAGTTCAAAAACCTGTGATAACATCAAATCGGGCGCACCAAGCGAACCTGTGATAACTGATTCCGTATCTCAGATCTGGCATATGTTTTGGTATATTGAGAATATGCCAAGTTAACAATACGTGCATTAGTCCTCTTAGCACATCCGCCAAGAATATTCAACCCTGCCAGATGTAAGTTAGCATTTTTGCCTGGAAAATCTAACGCACACTTTATTTAGGAAATCCTCACTTTTGTTTAATCAGTAGAAACCACAAGATGTGGAAAACCCTGAGAAGGTTTGAACAAGCCCCCCTCGGTTCTGGTCAATTGTTATGCTCAGATGGTAGAGGTAACATCGAGGCAAGAAAAAGTCGATATATCCTGAAAAAAAGATTTTTTGACTTCCTAAATGGTCTCTAATTTGCTAATTTAGGGTAGCTGAATCGTTCGGTTTCTTTGTCAGTGGGGGCGGGTCGTAAGACTTTCACAGACCATTGGGCGGCTTCCTTGTAGGATCCTGTTATTTTTCATGATCAATTCTTTGTCTCGTTATTTCAACTGCTATTATATCAGAGGTAAATCGGAGAGACACCAACCGAAATAAGCAACACATGACCCCCCTATCCCACAAAAAATTTAGGATATCGCATGTTCGATCTTCAGAAGACAATCGGGCTCGGGTGCTCATTGTAATATTAGATTTTAATTCCTCCAATACCTTACGGTCCTCGGTCGTTCTTGCTCTCAGGACCGGTTGCCATGTTATCGTTGTCCGCACCGAAAATGAGAGTTCGGATGATTTAAACGGGCTAAACGTGACCCTGCTCCGTGGCCATTTGTCCGAATGCGAAACCATGTTGGCCTCCGTAGAGAAAGCCCGACGGAGGAGAATATCCCACATTGTAACCATGGGGCTGGATAGCATTCCTGCCACTGATGATTTTGACAATTTTGTCTCAGTTATACAGTATGACCCTGATGCCATTATTTTAGGCAGGAGGAATTTTGAACAGGGAGGTGAATTCGGGTCATGCCATTTTTACGGTCACCTTTCTAACTTCTTTCTACGGCTCCAGACCGGCAAAGCTCTAAAGGACACTCAGAGCAACTTCATCATCTACCCCCTCAATGTGCTTGAAAGTTTGAAGTTAAGACAACGAGGGCCTGCTTTTAAGTCTGAAGTGATAGTCAAAGCGGCTTGGGCTGGTGTGACCTTGAGGGAGGTAGACCTCTCAGTAACGCTTTCCCCAAGGGAGGATAAACCCCACCGTCGACGTTTCTGGGATATTTTTCTAATTACGATTCTGAATATTCATTACACTTTTCGCTCTATTACTCCTATACCGCACCGGAAAATCGTGGCAGATAAGGAACGACCTGGCGAAAAAATAAGCGTCCTACGCCCCATCGAGTCCCTAAGAACCCTTTTGACTGAAAACACCAACCCAGCCCAGTTGGCAGCGGCCGGGGCTCTCGGCGTTTTTCTGGGAACCTTGCCGCTTATTATCTGCCATACCATTGTCATACTTTTTGCAGCAAGTTTCTTCCGGCTAAACAAGGCGGTGGCAGTAAGTGCCAGCCAACTATGTATGCCCCCTGTGGTTCCCGCCATATGTATAGAAGTCGGATATTTTATGCGCCATGGGAGATTTCTAACAGAGATTTCCCTTGAGACGCTCGGGTATCAGGCTCTCGACCGACTTTTAGAATGGCTGATAGGCTCGCTCGTTCTTTCACCTATCTTAGCTGCTCTGGTAGGCATTATTATTTATGTAACTGCAAGACGAATAACAAAAGATAAAGGTGCATAGGAGGCCTGAAATTCATATTCATACTCATCGTGTTTGTACATCAAGCTGGTTCGACCTGGATTTCTGGAAAAAGACATCATCCCAATCGCTAAATGCATAAAGCCTTGGGGTTGCTATCGACAGCCCCTCCTAACAGCCCTTAGTTTCGCTCAATTGATTATATTGGTATTAGTATCAGACATTTTTTGCATTTTCTTTTCAACGACTCTTTCAAAGTCACTGTCCCCGTTTCTTATTTCTAAAGCCTTGTTGTAAGCTTCTATAGCTTTTTGCCTTGTGTACTCTGATTCTGAATCTGTATTCCCTTTCTTGGTTGAGGTGGAAGCAAGTTTTCGGGGCTAACGGAGGGAGCCCGGGGACGTGAAGGGGACGAGGCTAAGTAAATAAGTTGACATGTTACGCTTTGATTGACGAGCCGCTCTTGAAAATTCAATATCATGCTTCAGTTCGGTCCCAAGAGAAAGTGATTGATGAAATAGATGATGGATATTGGTGAGAGCGGCTGAAGTTGGACTGGCGACATCCAAATGATATCTCATGATTTTAACAGGTTGCTATATCTTGACAGTACCACAGCTCTTAAAAATGCTGATATATCATGAGGGTCCCTGAAACAATCAACATTAACAGAATACTGAGATACGCCTTACATACTCAGCATTCCAAAAGCTGTGATGCTGTCCAGATGGAATCAGCAATCGGGCCATTATTTGGATTTCAAGCTATGATCCCCACACCATGGTAAAACAACGGGATAGATGGCTTGTTTCACAGGGCAGCGACCGGATTCTTGAAGCTGCAGGGCATGATGGTTGCGCACTTGGCGCACACATGGGTCGTCTTTGGCAGATCTGAGAAATAACTCAGGGAGTTCCGGTTATCTTTCAGCCGGTCCCAGCAACGCCGACGATCAAAAGCATCTTCCTTCAGGGCATGAACAGGGCAAGCCTCCATGCACTTTCCGCATTCCTTTCCCGCCTTGTGAAGACAGGCCTCCTCGGTTTCTATCAGGGGATGGTTACCCAGTTCGGCCTCTGTCACGAGACTTCCGAACCGGCCCGTACAGCCCGCCGGTGTGATTAACATATGGTGAACACCGAAGCGACCCAGACCAGCCAAATAACCAAGGTGCTTATGAGACCAGCGCGCCATTAATGCGACCTCATCAAAATTATGTGTAGCTGGTGTGAGACCTGATTTGAAGCCATGGTCGCCTAAAAGGTCACCCAGGGCGCTGGTTAAGCGACCAATAAGATCATTCGTCTGAACATAGGCTAAGCCCCAGTTTCGGCAGGGTCTGTTACCCCCTCTGTTTTCTTTGACCAGTTCTTTTTTGAAAGGGATGAAAAAGACAACCACTGATCTGGCAGCAGGCAGGAGATCTCGCGGATAGAGGTGTTTATGATATGCGATACGGGGGAGTTGATCAAATCGCTGATCAATTAAGGCAGTCACCACAAGGGGTTGCCGCCACAACCCTTCGATGCCCAATCGTCCTGGCTCGGCCTCAATAAAACGTTCCGTAACATCCTGCAAAACTTCAATGGTGATCTCTTCCCCCATAGAATTGCCCTCCTCCTTATATTTCAAATCCACTTTCCCTCTCGGGCTGAAAGAAGAAAATCGTTCACTACTGTCTCTTATCGTTTACGCAGCCTTTCTCCGGAAGTCAATGGAAATGGTAAAGAACAGAGGAGCGGGATTATCCCGGTTGAATATTTAGAAAAAATCGGATAAATTTGATATATGTGAAGTTTCAGTGGAGAGGAAGGTTTTCGGATACTGGTTCAAAGGAGACAGGGTACGCAATGGAAAATTCAGAATCAAGAGATTATTCCGGAAGTTACAGTCGAAAAAATTCGAGTGAGTGGATGCGACTTGGTTATTATGCGCAACCGGACTATTCGAGGCCGCTCCTGGAAATCCCTGGCAAAACAAGGAAGAGGATGCTGGGCAGATTGCGGTTTCTTTACGGCGAAACAGAGGCTGAAAAGTATATACTTGAGCTGGAAAGAATTCTCAGGGTACACCACGCCCACAAGCCTCAGAAAATGATCGACCAGGAAAAGGGGTTTGATCCTCAAAACCGTTTTACCGAACAGGATATGATCCTTATCACTTATGGTGATTTGCTTCGAGGAGAAGGTCGTTCTCCCTTGGCCTGTCTGGACGATTTTGTGCAGCGCCCCGGTCTCAGGGATGTCTTCAATACCCTGCACATCCTTCCCTTTTTCCCCTACTCTTCTGATAAGGGGTTTTCCGTCACTGACTTTCAAAGCGTTGATCCTAACTTAGGGTCATGGCAGGATATTGAGGATATCGGGGAGCGTTACCAGCTCATGTTTGACGGGGTCCTTAACCATATTTCTTCCAAGAGCCCTGCGTTTCAGGAATTCCTGAATGGAAGCCCTTATTTCAAGGATATTGCCATTGCATACAAGTCCCGTGAAGCACTTACACCGGAACAGCGCAAGATTATTGTACGCCCTCGAACCTCTGATCTCCTGACAAAATTCCGTACAATTGAGGGTGATAGATATGTGTGGACCACCTTTTCAGCAGATCAGATAGACCTGAACTACAAGAGTCCGGATGTGCTCATGTTTATCATAGAAACCATGCTTCTGTATGTTCGTCGGGGGGCTGATATCCTTCGCTTGGATGCCGTAACATATCTGTGGACAGAACCTGGAACGCCCTCTGTTCATCTGGAGCAAACGCACGAAATTATCAAACTCCTGCGTGATGTTTTCAATGTGGTGGCGCCCTGGGCCGCTGTACTCACAGAAACCAATGTGCCCCATGAAGAAAATGTTTCCTACTTCGGGAATGGCAATGACGAAGCTCAGATGGTGTATAACTTTGCCCTGCCGCCACTTGTGCTACACACATTTTACAGGGAAGATGCAACCGCTCTATCCCGGTGGGTAAAGGACTTGAAATACATCTCCGATTCCACGACTTTCCTCAATATCCTCGATACCCACGACGGTATCGGGCTCATGGGAGTCAGGGACATCCTGCCTAAAGGAGATATCGATTTCATCATTCAAACGGCAAGGGAACACGGGGCCTTTGTGTCTTATAAAACAGGGAAGGATGGTAAGAATGAGCCTTACGAAATCAACGCTACGTGGTTCAGCGCTATCAATCATGAAAGTGGTGATGAAGATCTTTCCCTGCAGGTAAAACGCTTTGTCGCCTCAAGGAGCATTGCCCTTGCTCTTCGGGGTGTGCCCGCCATATATCTGCATGGGTTAATCGGAACCCGCAACGACATCGACGCGGTTTTGAGAACAAAGTCAAAACGGGATATCAACCGTAAGGTGATTGAAGAACAGTCAATTGTTCAAAAAATGGAAAACCGCGATTCCAAACTTGCTCAAGTCGCTCGTCAACTCAGCTGGATAGGGGGTATCCGGGTGAGGCAGTGCGCTTTCCACCCTAACGGCGCTCAACGTGTCCTGATGATTTCTCCTGATATTTTTGCAGTTCTGAGAATATCCCCTGAGGGAGATCAGCATGTCCTGGCCCTGACCAATGTGACCGGTAGTGTCTGCAAAATAGGGATACCCCTCTCTGACCTTGGAGTTGACAGGGGCCACTGGTACGATTTTGTGGGGAAACGAGGGTGGATAGCAAAAGACGGAAAGCTTGGTGTGACGCTGCAACCTTATGATGTCTGCTGGCTCATACCTTTTGACGAATTAGAGGAGATCATCGAGTCATAGGGACAGCAAAACCTATTTCCTTGAAAAAATCGGAAATCTCGGGTACAAAGGTCAAAGAGGCATGACCCTGACTCGTTGATATGGGGGAACGGATATGATCAATATTATTGTTGCCGGCGCTGCCGGCCGGATGGGGCAACGGATCGTTCACATGGTTCATCAGAACCGCGAAACAGCACTGGCAGGTGCATTTGAACTCCCCGGACACCCGAGCATTGGTAAAGACGCAGGCCTTGTGGCCGGTGTGGGAGATCTGGGAGTGAAGATAGCCGGCACTCTGGAAGAGGTTATCGACAGGGGAGATGTGTTAATCGATTTTACTGCGCCCGAGGCCACATTAAAAAATCTTAAGGCCGCTGCTTCACGGGGAAAAACGGCAATGGTTATTGGTACCACCGGGATTAAAGGTGAGGTGCTGGATGAGGTTGAAACCCTTGCCGGAAAGATCAGATGTGTCCTGGCCCCTAATATGAGCGTTGGTGTCAATGTCATGTTTAAGATTGCCGGCGAGATGGCCCGGATCTTGGGGAATGATTATGATATGGAAATTCTCGAGGTGCATCATCGACTCAAGAAAGATGCCCCGAGCGGGACTGCTATGCGTCTGGCCCAGATACTGGCTGACGCCTCGCACAGGGACCTTGAAAAGGTGGGAGTATACGAACGGAAGGGAATGATCGGTGAAAGGACCGATGAGGAGATCGGTATTCAGACATGGCGGGCAGGTGATATTACCGGTGAACATACGGTGATGTTCGGAGGTACAGGTGAGAGACTTGAGTTGATACACAGGGCCCATAATCGGGACAACTTTGCCAGGGGGGCCGTGCGGGCTGCCTTGTGGGTGGTAAAACAGCCGGAAGGTCTGTACGACATGCAGGATGTGTTAGGGTTAAAGTAATTTAATCCCGCCTGAGGCGGGACTAAAGTGCCTAAAGTTAACGGACATCAGAAAGGATAATATGGAATTGTTTGACTATGCAGAACGACTGAAACAGCTTCCCCCCTATCTTTTTAAGGAGATTGATCGGAAAAAGGCCGAGGTTAAGGCTAAGGGCGTTGATATCATTGATCTCGGGGTGGGTGACCCGGACCTTTCCACTCCCCAGCATATTATTGGGGAAATGAAAAGAGCCGTAGATGACCCCGCAAACCACAGGTACCCGTCCTATTCGGGGATGAACGATTTCAAGGAGGCCGTTGCCGGGTGGTACCGGGATAGGTTTGGTGTTGATCTTGACCCGGGTTCAGAGGTGGTATCCCTGATCGGGAGCAAGGAGGGGATCGCGCATCTTCCCTTAGCTTTTATTAATCCCGGAGATGTGGCCCTGGTACCTTCACCGGCGTATCCGGTGTATAATATTGCCACGCTCTTTGCCGGCGGGGAATCCTATTTCATGCCCCTGTTGATCGAAAATAAATTTCTACCTGACTTAGGGGCGATCCCTGATGAGGTGGCATCGAGAGCCAGGGTCATATTTATCAACTATCCGAATAATCCTACTGCCGCGGTCGCAAATCTCAAATTCTTTGAGCAGGTGGTGGAATTTGCGTCCAAACATGATATCCTGGTCTGTCACGACGCAGCCTACACCGAGATGGCGTTTGATGGTTATCGCCCCCCAAGTTTTTTGGAGGCCGAGGGGGCTAAAGAGGTGGGTATGGAATTTCATTCTCTATCCAAGACATATAACATGACCGGATGGCGGATCGGGTTTGCAGTGGGAAATGCAAAAGGGATAGGGGGTCTTGGGACTATAAAGAGCAATATTGACTCCGGTGTTTTTCAGGCGGTTCAGAGGGCCGGTATTGAGGCAATTCAGGGTGATCAGACCTGTGTCAGGGAGATGATTCAGGTTTATGAGAGACGGAGGGACGTAATGGTCCGGGGTCTCAGGGATTCAGGTTTTGAGGTGGACCCACCTAAGGCGACCTTTTATCTTTGGGTGAAGGTCCCTGAGGGTTATACTTCAGCCCAAATTACAACAAGGCTCTTAGAAGATGCAGGCGTAGTGGTGACCCCGGGAAATGGCTTTGGAGAACCGGGAGAGGGGTATTTCCGTATGGCACTGACCCAGAATAGAAAAAGACTCGGTGAGGCATTGGATAGGCTGAGGAAAATGAAGTTTTAAGTAACGAAAATGCCTCTAACAGATATGAACACAGCTTATATCGGGGTTGGCTCTAATCTTGGGGATAAATTACATAATTGCTGTAAAGCCATTGAACTAATTGATAATATAGAGAACTGCACGGTAAAGAGGCAATCCGGCTTTTACCGGGCCGAACCGGTGGGTGTGACGTCCCAGGACTGGTACGTGAACGGGGTGATTTGTGTTGAAACAGGGCTTTCCGCACAGGATTTGCTAAGATTCATTTTCTCTATCGAAACCCATATGGGAAGAGTGAGAAAAAAGAGATGGGAATCTCGTATTATTGATCTTGATATCCTTCTTTATGAACAGCATGTGATTGACGAAAAGACCTTGACTATTCCTCACCCGCTCATGCATAAGAGAAAATTTGTCCTTATGCCGATGGTTCAATTGGATCCAGATTTAATTCACCCTGTTCTTGGCAGGACCATGTCCGAGCTATTCAATGATCTTGCTGAAGAAGGGCAGGGTATTATGCCTATAGGGAGCGTATAGATGGTAAAGTTTCTGGTCCTCATTTTTCTTGGCTTTCTTATATATCGTGCGGCGCGGAGGTATATGACTCTCGGTCAAAAAACCGAACAGAGCCCAGGTGAGGGGTCTGTTGACGAGATGGTTCAGGACCCTTCCTGCATGACCTATATCCCGCGGAGGGGTGCTCAGAGAAAGGTTGTGGGCGGCAAGGAATTTTTTTTCTGCAGTAAAGAGTGCGTTGAGAAGTTTGAAAAGGAGATGAGGGCGCAACAATAGAAATTGAGTATTGACACACCCGTAAAAAGCCCTTTTTAAGGCAATTGCGAATTTAGGAATTCAGGTATTTCTAATTATTATAAATACTTAAGATCGTTTTAGAGATTATATTCAATCCCGCCCGCAGCGGGGCTAAAATCCAAAATCGAAAAGGGGGCTTATATGAAATTCTTCATCGATACTGCAAATGTGGAAGAAATTTTGAGGGCAAAAGATTTGGGCATGGTGGATGGTGTTACCACCAATCCCAGCCTGGTGGCCAAAGAGGGTCGGGATTTTAAGGAACTCATAAAGGAAATAGCAGACATCGTTGATGGCCCGGTAAATGCGGAGGTGGTAAGCCTCGATGCAGAGGGGATGGTGCGAGAGGGCAAGGATCTGGCGGGAATGGCTGATAACATGGTGATAAAGATTCCCCTGGTAGAAGAGGGTCTGAAAGCAGTCAGGTCCCTGGCGCAGGAAGGGATCAAGACCAATATGACCCTTTGCTTTTCACCTGTCCAGGCGTTGATGGCTGCTAAGGCTGGAGCGGCATATATCAGCCCGTTTGTGGGTAGATTGGACGACATAAGTCATATTGGAATGGATCTGGTAGAACAGATCATGACTATCTATGAAAATTATGCCTATGACACGGAGGTGATTGTTGCAAGTATACGAAATCCCATTCATGTTCTGGATTCGGCCCTCATGGGTGCAGATATTGCAACGATTCCTTTCAAGGTCATCCAACAGCTGGTCCAGCATCCGTTGACGGACATTGGACTGGAAAAATTCCTTGCGGACTGGAAGAAATTAGGTTGAAAATTGCCCTGAAAACAGTCCAGACGGCTGTTCTTTTTTTGGCTTTCCTGCCATGTATAAGCACTCCCCTGTGGGCGGAAATCTATCGCTATGTGGATAAAAACGGGGTATGGCATTTTACCAATATAAAGAGAGACAGGCGGTACACCATATTTATCAGTGGTACCCGGAGGACATCGGCAGAATATATTAAGGAATTTAGTGGCATTATCAAACAGGCGTCCAAACGGTTTGGAATTGATGCGCACTTTATAAGATCCATTATAAAGGCTGAATCAGGCTTTGATCACAAGGCGATTTCCAGCAAGGGAGCTCAGGGTTTGATGCAGTTGATGCCCGGGACAGCGGACGATATGGCTGTGGAGGATCCTTTTGATCCGGAAGAAAATATCTTCGGCGGCACCCGGTACTTCAGCCTCCTGTTGAAACGTTTCAAGAACGATAAAATCTTAGCCTTAGCCGCGTACAATGCTGGTCCCGAGGCGGTGGAGATACATAAAGGGGTGCCCCCTTTTCCAGAGACAAAAGCCTTTGTAAAAAGGGTGATGGATTATTATGAAACATATAACTCTAATGCCAAATGACTTCTATTTTTGCTCTCTCATCGAATCTTCATCCCTTTCCCACCATTGACCCGGCCGCCAGGACTATCAGAGAAGCAGTGTGGATGATATGGCTTGCGGCCATACTCTCCGGGTTTTTCTTGTTTCAATCATCTATTTTGTATGCAGGACAAAACCTTCCCTGCCGGATTAACATTACATCCAAAGATGCTGTTCTGGTGGCAGACCCGCATGGCAGGATTCTATATGAGAAAAACCAGGCAAAGAGACTTGTACCGGCGTCAACAATAAAGATATTAACTGCTCTGGCAGCGCTCAATCATTTTGGTCCAACTTATAGATTCCGGACGGAGTTTTATCGGACTCCCTTCCAAGACCTCAAGGTAAAGGGGTACGGCGACCCCCTCCTGACCTCTGAGATTTTGAAGGACTCAGCAGATTATCTGTCAACAAGAATCCCGCGTTTTCAGAACCTCATATTGGATAATACCTATTTTTCCTCCCACATAAATATTCCCGGGTGCGGGAATTCAACTAACCCCTACGATGCTCCTGTTGGGGCACTCTGCGCAAACTTCAACACGGTGATTTTTCGACGTGACGGAAAAGGGAGGATCATATCTTTAGAGAGACAGACGCCTATGATCCCCTTTGCCAGGGATCGAATTCGATCCCTGGGACTTGAGAGAGGGCGTCACACCTTTTTAGATAATTCTCGAGATGCGGCCCGCTATGCAGGAGAACTGCTCCTGCACTTTCTAAGAAAAAGGGGGGTGAAAAGCCGGGGCATTATCCGGTTTGGCCCTGTTGGGCCCGACGACACGTTGATTTATACCTATGAGTCCATCTTTACCTTGGAAACAGTCGTTCAAAAAATGCTGAAGTCATCAAGTAATTTCATGGCCAATCAGATTCTTATTGCCTTAGGCGCCTCAGTTTACGGATCACCGGGGACCTTAGCCAAGGGTGTCAGAGCTGTTACTTACTACGCAAAGAACAAGCTCAAATTACAAAACATAAAAATTGTCGAGGGATCAGGGATCTCGAGACAAAATCGTATTTCCGCCCTTGAGATGTTGATCATATTGAAACAATTCAAACCCTACAGATATCTCCTCAAAAGAAACGATAACATACTTTATAAGACTGGGTCTCTAAAGGGAATAAGGACTAAGGTTGGATATATAGGAGGATATCCCAAGGGGCCATATTACTTTGTTATATTTTTTAACCGGCGCAATTCTGATATGAATGCTGCGATCAATTGTGTAAAAAAAGCTATCGCCCATTGGTAGAGAAAGGAAGGATTCCGTGGGTATGTTTATTTCTTGAAGAGGGCCTCAAGGGCCTCTTTCGCGTCCAGGTCTTTGCTGGCTTTTTCCAGCGACGAACCTCGCGGGACAAAATACTCGCAAGAATTGGAGCGCTCTTTATCTACAACCCTCTCCGCCATAACTTCCTTGCAATCATTGTAGGCATGAAGATCGTAGAACTTGCACTGTCTGCAGCATCTGAGATCTCTCGAGCAGTGAGGGCATTCATCTTTTCTCATCACCTTCTTTTCGATTATAAGTTTGTTCCCACAAAAGGCACAATTCATAGTTCCTTTTCCTCCTTACAGAGCTTGTTAAGTGGTTGAGTGGTTAAGTCGTTAAGTCGTTATTATTATTCGAATTCACATCCTCTACCCAGAAATTGGGCACTCGATAAGTTTGAAACCCTAATAGTTTAATTTCACATACTTATTTTCCAGCGCAATCCCGCCCATATTTGACAATTCAGTCGTTTGAAACTAATGTTTCTTTATGGATTCAAATAGTGCAGCCTTTACTCTTCTGGATCATACGGCTGATCTGGGCATCATGGTGACCGGCTCAGATCTGAGTGATCTATTTGAGAAGGCCGCTCATTCGATGATGCAGATAATGATCGAAGAGCGGCCGGCCGGAAAAACCAGCTCACTCCAACTTTCGGTCAGTGGAGAAGACTATGCCGATCTTATTGTACGCTGGTTGGGAGAAATCCTTTATCTTTTCCAGGGTGAAGACAAGATTGTAACCTGTGCTGAAATTAGCTCCATCTCCCAATCCCATATTAATGCGACCCTGCAAACCGTCCCCTTCAACCCAAAACAGCATGAGGTCTTAGCTGAAATCAAAGCAGTGACATATCATCGGATCGAGGTGATCTGCGAAAACGGTTGCTGGAAAGCAACGATCATTTTTGACTTGTAGTAACTGAAGTATCGAGGACCCCGTCATGACAATAAAATTAGAGCAAGTCGATGATTACAGATGGTTGATCCCCCGGACCGGCGCAATGCGTGTGCCCGGGCTTGTTTTTGCAGACAGCGATCTGATGAAATCTATCCAGGAGGATCAGAGTCTCATCCAGGTCGCAAACGTTGCAACATTGCCGGGCATCGTTGGGCACTCATTGGCCATGCCTGACATTCACTGGGGCTATGGTTTTCCAATAGGTGGTGTTGCAGCCTTTGACCTCCATAAAGGTATCGTGTCTCCCGGAGGGGTTGGTTACGATATTAACTGCGGATGCAGGCTCATGACGACCGTGCTCCGGGCCGACGAAATCAGACCCCTTATTAAAGAGATGGTTTTGGCCCTGTTCAAGAACATCCCAAGCGGAGTAGGGTCAACCGGGACTGTTCATCTGTCTAAATCAAAAGAAACCGAGGTAGCTGTTAAGGGGGCTGCCTGGGCCGTCAAAATGGGTTTTGGCACTGCCGAGGATTTGGAAAGAACAGAAGATCGTGGCGCCATGGAGGGAGCCGATCCATCAGTTCTTAGCGAACGGGCCATCAAAAGGGGGCAGAACCAGTTGGGAACCCTTGGATCAGGAAATCATTTCCTCGAAATTCAGGTTGTGGACCAGATTTATGACAGGGAAAAAGCCTCCCATTTTAACCTGTTTGAAGGCCAAATCACTATTCTCATTCATTCAGGTTCCCGGGGTTTTGGTCACCAAATATGCGATGATTTCTTGAAGATGATGATCAAATCCGATGCTAACGGGCAAAAATCGTTTATACTTCCCGACAGGCAGTTAGCCTGTGCTTCTTTGGAATCAGACCTGGCCCGGCGCTACCTGGCCGGGATGGCTTGTGCTGCCAATTACGCATGGGCCAACCGGCAAATATTGATGCATTTGACGCTGGAGACCCTCTTGAAGACACTTTCAATAAGACCGGAGGAGTTAGGGTCGAAACTCCTTTATGACGTGTGTCATAATATTGCCAAGAAAGAGCAACACCTCGTAGATGGAGAGCAGGTCATGCTCTGTGTTCATCGCAAGGGAGCTACCAGAGCCCTGCCACCCGGTCATCCTCTGCTTCCTGAAATTTATCGAACTGTTGGCCAGCCCGTGTTGATCCCAGGAGACATGGGCACTAACTCCTACATTCTGGCGGGGGCCGAAGGGGCAATGGAGCACAGCTTTGGGTCCTGCTGCCACGGGGCCGGCCGTATTTTGAGCCGAACCAGGGCCGTAAAAAATGCAAAGGGACGTGCAATACACCGCGAGTTAGAGGATAAAGGTATCTTTGTTCAATCCAGAGGCAAAAGAACTCTTAAGGAGGAGATGCCAGAGGCCTATAAAGATGTATCCCAGGTTGTTGACGTAGTCCATGGGGCTGGTCTGGCCCGCAAGGTCGCCCGATTAAGACCTTTGGGTGTAATTAAGGGTTAAACACACCATCCAAACATGAGAGTTTATAGTCTAACCATATCGTACCCTCCAGGTCAAGCAAAAAACAACAGCAGGAGTAATCCCCCGCTGGATATCCTAAGTCTACCCTAATCAAATTCTCCGTATAAGCACCCCGCAGCCTTTTTGGTATTCCAACCCAGTAATTTCCGGCTGGGTTATTGCATACGAAACATCTAAAAATCGCAAAATCAGCTGTTTAAGTTTCTTTGAAATTCCTGTAATTTGGGCATATTTTTACAGTAATTATAAAATGTAGATTTAAATAACAGTTGACAGTCAAGCGACAACATGAGATTAAGTAAGTCAGTACTAACTTACAAGGAAATGTTCTATGGAAAAATTAAAAAAAAGACTTCCAGCCAAAGAAAGAAAAAAACAGATATTAAAATCTGCGGTAAAGGTTTTTGCAAGATCCAATTATTACAATACCAAAATGTCTGATATTGCTAAAGAGGCTGGTATTTCAGAAGCAATGATCTATCGACATTTTTCATCGAAAAAGGAAATTTTCATAGTGGTACTCAAACATATGTCAGATAGAATACTTACCTTTTGGGAAAGGGAACTCGACCCGGTAAAGAGCCCTCTTGAAAAACTCCGATCCATGCTACTGGGTTATTATCAACGCATGATCAAACACCCTAATGAGTTAAAAGTTCAATTTCTGGCAATATCCGGTATTGATGACAAAGATGTGTTAAAGAGGCTGAGAACCGATCAGCAGAACTATATTAAGCACTTTTATGATGTAATACAGGAAGGTATTAGCCAGAGGGAAATTAGAAAAGATGTTGATGTGAATGCCCTTGCGTTTGCCTATAATGGATCAGGTATCATGATGAACATGATGCGACTTTTAGGTTTTACCCGAAAATTTAATGAAAAGACCGTGGTTTCTCTGATTGATCATTTCATTGAATCCATTAAGGCATAACTCAATAAAGGAGGTACAATCAATGAAATTGGCAGAACAATTAAAAAAGAAGGTCGTCAGCAGGGCGGTGCGAAATGTGAAACGGGGCAGCGCCGAAGAGGAATCCAGTCGGGGCATGTATCGTCCCGAAATAAGGCTGGACCTTCAACGGTCGCGCTTTTTTACGGAATCCTATAAGGAAACCGAGGGGCAGACCATGGTTGTACGGCGCGCCAAGGCGCTGGCCAGCCTTCTGGCCAAGATGGACATCTTCATCCGGGATCATGAACGAATCGTCGGATATCAGACGTCGGACATCAACGGTATCTTCCATCCCATTGACCAGAATTGGAAATCACCTGCAAGACTCGTCAACAGCGAGGCCGGAGGCAGCTTGCTGGACGAAGAGGGCAAAAAGGAGCTGGATGAGCTGTGCGCATACTGGGCCGGAAAATCCATGAGCGACCGGCACCAGGCGGCCATCCCTCAGAGTCTGAAAAAATATTGGACTTATGAAGGTACATTTCTCTGGACTCAGTTATCGGAACTGGGCATTCCCGATTATGAGCGCCTGTTTGAAACCGGTTTGAAGGGAAGAATCCAGGAGGCCAAGGACAAACTGGCGGAGATTGATGAAACCATACCCGTTGATTATTTGGAGCAAAAGGATTTTCTCGAGGCCGTGATCATTTCATTGGAGGCGGTCATACATTTCGGGAAGCGGTATTCAACATTGGCCGAAACCATGGCCGGCGAGGAAAAAGACCCCAAACGCCGGTCCGAGCTGGAAGAGATCAGCCGCATCTGCGCGTGGGTTCCCGAGAATCCGCCGCGAACCCTCCTGGAAGCTTTCCAGTTCTTCTATTTTATCCATCTGGTCCGGTACATGGAGTATTCCACACTGGGTATCGGTATCCGGATAGATAAAATCTTCGGCCCCTTTTATGAAAGGGACTTGGCGGAAGGCCGGCTCAACCGTGAAGAAGCGCTGGAAATTATGCAGCTTCTCTGGGTCAAGTTCAACGAACTGGGACTGGTCTATTCACCAACGGTCAGCTCCGTCTATGGAGGTGTGGCATCGCTCCAGGCCGTCACCATCGGGGGGACGGACAAAGATGGAAACGATGTAACCAACGACCTTACCTATCTGGCCCTGGAAGCAGCCAAAAATCTTCATCTCATCGAACCGAGCATCGCCCTGAGGCTTCACGAGGGAACGCCTGACAAGCTGTATTCCAATGCTCTGGACGTGATCAAGACCGGTGTCGGATACCCTTCACTCTTTAATGACGAATCCCTTCTTCCCCTGATTGAAAAATGGGGCGTTCCGCCGGTAGATGCCAGGGATTACGCTGTCACCGGCTGTGTCTACATCGAGATTCCAGGCAAGAACGTCATGCGCAGGGCCGTGGGCTATTTTGTTCTGGCCAAGTGCCTGTGGTGGGCGCTGCATCAGGGAGTGAATCCTAAAACGGGCGAGCAGCACGGCGCAAGAACTGCCGATCCTTCGACCTTCACCTCCTGGGAAGACCTATTGGATGCTTACGCGGAGCAGGTTGCTTTTTTTACAAATAAAATGGAGCAGCTGGACCGAATCAATCTGGAGCTGATTGAAAAATACTGCCCGCGGCCGTTTTACTCGGCGATTGTCGAAGGGTGCATCGAGAGCGGGAAAGAAGCCCGAAAATGGGTATATCCTTCCATGATCCATTCTTTTGCAATAGTCATTGGCGGCATCAATGTCGCCGACTCCATCACTGCCGTCAGGAAAGTTGTCTTTGAAGACAAACGGGTATCTTTGCCGGAGTTGATCGAGATGATGGACAAGAACTGGGAAGGCCATGAGGATGTCCGGCACGCCTGCATCAATGCGCCCAAGTACGGTAATGACGACGATTATGCCGATTCCATTGCCCGTATCGTCCTGTGCAGAGGTGAGGAAGCCATGGAAACCATCAGGGATCGTTACGGCCTCCCGCATCGGGGGGACGGCAGTGCGGTCTCAGCGACCTATGGTTTGGCCTATGATACGCCAGCGACTCCTGACGGCCGTCTGGATGGGGATTTCTTTTCGGATTCAACTTTAGCCCCCTCTCCGGGACAAGACAAGGAGGGGCCTACGGCAGTCCTCAATTCCTGCGCCAAGATCAAATCAATAGAAACGTACAACCACCTACTCAATCAAAAATTTCCGCCCAGATTTCTTGAAGAAGATACGAAGCCTGCCTTCATGGCCTACCTCAAGACCTGGAAGGAGTTAAATGTCCCACACCTCCAGCTCAACATCGTCGACAAGGAAACCTTGGTCAGTGCGCAGGAGTACCCGGAGGAATATTCCGATCTGATTGTCAGGGTCGCCGGGTTCAGCGCATATTTTGTCGATCTCTCCAAAGGATTGCAGGATCATATTATTGCCAGAACCGAGCAGAGTC
>PVMK01142475.1_pt1 | contig 17480 bp, 15 predicted proteins | sample 1853481 | NCBI WGS metagenome assembly PVMK01 (sample SAMN08533507, study PRJNA380276) | Marine sediment metagenome, whole genome shotgun sequencing project. | reverse complement strand
GGATTTTGAATCCCCTGCGTCTACCAATTCCGCCACGTCGGCACGTATTTACTGATTGATAAAAATAAATGAAATTCCTTTAATTGTCAAGGTTTCAGAAAGAAGAGGGGAAGCAGAGTTCCCGGTCTCTAATTACTTCCGTTTAAACTTCTTTTCTATTTCATCTTTAGTTAAAAGAAAAAAGGTGGGTCTGCCATGGGGGCAGGTGTGTGGGTTTTCTCTGGCTGCAAGTTTTTGGATCAAATGTTCCATTTCCATGATATCCAGAACTTTTCCAGCTTTTACAGAATATATCTTACACGCCAGAATGGCTGCCAGGGTCTGTTTGCCTGATTCCCATGATTTTGGTTTTGATTCCGCCATCAGCTCGTGGAGCTTGTCTTTCATCGTCTGAAGAGCATCTCCTTCAGGAATAAAGGCCGGCAGCGCGTCAATTGAGTAGGTGGCGCCGCCAAGGTCATTAATACCAAAACCGATCTGTGTAAAAGCATCCAGATGCTGTTCCATTACAGCGTTTTCCTGAATGTTTAAATGAAGGGTCTCTGGAAAAATCATTTTCTGGGAATGGGGTTTTTTGCGGTCAAAGCTTTCTGTTATTTCTTCGTATAATATTCTTTCATGGGCGGCATGCTGGTCAAAAAGACCCAGGCCGCTTTCAGTCTCCACCAGAATGTAGGTGCCAAGTGCCTGTTCCAGGATTTTTGTAACGGGAGAGGTGTATCCTATTGACATTGACCTTTTAATGGGTACCATACTCTTGAATATGGCAAAAGTTCATGTTACTTCTGGTAACATTAAGTCTTTATTTCTCAGATTTTAATTTATATATCTGTGTGAGCCCCTCGTCAAATCACCTTCTGTACTCAGCCCAACCCTGATGTAAAAAACATATCGCTGTGAATTCTTGACGATATCTGACTTTTTTCTGTAAAAGCATACAGTGACAAGCACTTGCAAGACATCCTTTGTTCTAAGTCAGTTCATCAGCCGAGATTACCCCTTTCATAAGTTTATTGCTGTCTGTTTTACAGCATTTCAAAATATTTTTAATCTAAAGTACCCGAATAAGTTACCGATAACAAAAAAAGAAATAATAATTAAGGAGAAAATCAAATGCGTGTACTAATAGATGTCTTCTTTGGACTTTTGTCTGTTGGCTGTATATTTTTCTGTTGTCGCTACTTTTGGGATGAGAAATCCTTGAAACAATATGAAGAGCAGTTAAAAGATCTAACAACAGAAAAATCAACTCAATACAGTAAAGCTGCTTAAGGTAACAGGGGGAGGTAAGATATTATGTTAGACAGAAAACGAAAGTTTCTTAGGTTTAATTTTGCGGAAGATGTGGAGTTCAATGCATCTGGTGTTGCATTTTCCGGTAAGACTAAAAATGTTTCTCGTGATGGTATAAGTTTTATTTTACAGAGTTGTAGTGTTGATGCCGGTGTACCATTGCAATTTCAAATGCAAAACCCTCATCAAAGGGAAGATACAATTGAGGGCTTGTGGTGATATTGCCTGGAAAAGACAAGTGGGTGATGAGTGGTATTTGGGACTTCGTTTAAAATTCATTAATAAAGTTGATAAGTCTGACATTTTAGATGTAGCTTATGACAACTGGTTAGGTGGCAGTCGTCAAATCACCAGCACGAACCCTACTCAATCCTGATGCAAAATTTATATCGCTGCGAATTCTTGACGAGAACAGTCAAATGCAGCCACTGATACGCAAAATAAAATATCAGCGCTTCTAAGTCAAATATCAGCCTTTCATTAGCCTTTTAACCCTTTAAAGCTTTCTGTTTTGCTGTGTGTTTGAAAATTTCTTAAATCTTCATAGAGAACCAGAGTTATTTTAAAGTCTTAGTGTGTGACTTTTTCTCCAAAACCAGCTAATACGTGGACGATGGAAAATCCGCTAAAATAAAGAATTGGTTTTCTAACAAGTTATGTAAATTGAGGAGGTTAGAAAACTTGAAGGTTCTGACTCTTAATGATGCTCCTCAAAAGTTCTTCGGAGCTTCTCGGAAGTTAATCAAATATTTCTGATAAATACTGCTCAAAGTGCCTCCGCAATTTTCACCGCATGATCCCGGCCTGTAGGTTTAGAATTTGAGTCCTCGATAGTCCAGCTTGTATTCTCAAACAGGTAACTTTTAACCGTTATTAGTCCTTTTTTGAAGAGTTGTTTCTAAACATATTCAGCCATCATTTCATAATATATTGATTTAACAGCATTATTTTTAACAAAGATTTTGGCACATTTGTTGTACTAATATGAAATATTAATGCTACTTAATACCTTTTTGCTTACGTCACGCTAAAGGATGACCTGTTTATTTTTAAGTGCCGGATGCCTAATTATTTCCAGCCGGATTGCCGATAAGTTAGGTATATTGAGTCAAACATTCTATCGTGGAGAATCGCCATGAATATCAATGCCGTACAAAATCAGATGATAAATCACCAGGGCTTCAGCAAGGTGCAGAAAAGCAAAGAGGACCTGCCCTCTGTTCCGGATCCTGTTCAGGCCGTACCAAAAGCACCGGAAATAGAAAACAGTGCCGAAGGTCAAAAAGGTGTACTTCGCCTGCTTCAGGAAGGACATTTCAAAGGTGTCGCAGATGTTCGGCTGCGCATAAATTTCCATGATGAAATTTCTGCAATGGAAAGTGAGCAGCTGAAATCAGCAGCTGATGGAGAAGTTGACAAGTTTATCAATACGGTTACTGATTTTCTGAAATCCCAGGAACAGACAGACGAAGACCTGACACCTGTTGTTGATGCATTCCTGGCTGATGCTGAAAATGCAAAAGCAAATTTTTTGACTGAAGAAAACCCTTCAATTGATACCCTTATTAATGATCTGAAAGCGGCATTTGAAAATCTGGTTGCCGGACTAAACGGGTTGATCCCGGAAACAGCTGTTGAAGAATTGGCACCGCTTTTAACCGAGGAGATCGTTGAAACAGTCATTGATACGGTAAAAGAAGAAGAACCCATTGCATCCGTAGCCGATGAAACACCTATTGCGGAGGTCCCAATAGAAGAGAGGCCTGAAGAACCTGTTGTAACGGATGAGCCGGATGTGAATGCACCGCCTTTAGAAGCCGAAGAGGATGTTGACGCCCAAATTGCTCTGCTGATCGAAAAGTTAACCCCATTATTTGACGCTGCAGCAAGCGGACTCAAAGATGCACTGAGCCATACCAGCGCACTTCCGGAGCTTTCTGAACCAACGGGCAATGGCGTTGCTTATGAAAAGTTTTTAAATATTTATAATGAACTTTACGGTCTTGGAGCTGACGAACAGCCAGATCCTTCCTTTAAAATCGAAGCATAGGTTAAATAACCACGAACACTTCTAAAAAATTCTGAATTTACCCGTGTGTCGTTAATGAGCCTCTTTCCAGTTTTTCCCCCAGCTCATCTCAACCTTTAAAGGAACTTTCAGTTCAATAACAGATTCCATCCCGTTTTTCACCAGGGAACTTAAAACCTCAATTTCATCATCCGGCACTTCAAATACCAGCTCATCATGCACCTGCATGATCATTTTTGATTTAAGGTTCTTGGCTTCCAGTTCTTTGTCAATATTGATCATGGCAATCTTGATCAGATCTGCCGCGGTTCCCTGAATCGGAGCGTTAGTGGCAGTGCGTTCGGCAAACTTTCTCACCATGCCGTTTTTGGCATTAATCTCCGGAAGATAGCGCCGCCGATTCATCAGGGTTGAAACATATTCGTTTTCGCGTGCATCCTCAAGCACTTTATCCAGATATTGTCTAACCTGCCTGTACTGAAGAAAATAACTGTCAATATATTCCTGTGCCTGTTTGGGTGAAATCTCCAGTTCCTTGCTCAACCCAAAAGAACTCATTCCATAGATAATGCCGAAATTAATCACCTTGGCTTCCCGCCGCATATCCGAAGTCACCTCGTCCGGTTCCACCTCCCAGACCTCGGAAGCGGTCCGGGCATGAATATCTTCATCTTTAATAAAGGCATCAACCAGGTTCTCGTCTTCTGAAAGATGCGCCAGCAGCCGAAGCTCAATCTGTGAATAATCCGCGGATAGAATCTGCCAGCCCGGCTCGGCAATAAACGCTTCGCGGATACGCCGCCCTTCTTCTGTGCGGATCGGAATATTCTGAAGGTTGGGGTCGCTGCTGCTTAAACGTCCGGTAGCGGTCATGGTCTGGTTAAACGAAGTATGAATCCGCCCGGTTTCAGCATTCACCAGAGCCGGCATATTATCAATATAGGTTGACTTCAATTTGGCCAGGCTCCGGAAAGAAAGGATCTCGCCGGGAAGCGGATGAAGGTGGGAAAGCTCGGTTAAGGTTGAGACGTCGGTTGAATATCCGGTCTTGGTTTTTTTCTGAACCGGAAGAAGCAGTTTGTCAAACAGGATCTCTCCCAGCTGTTTGGTTGATTTAATATTAAATTCTTGTCCAGCTTCCTGATATATTTTCTTTTCCAGTTCATCCAGCTTAGTGCCAAACTCATCTGACAAAGCCTGTAAAAAATCCATATCAAGCTTTACCCCGTGAATCTCCATCTTTGCCAGAACTTCAATCAGGGGCATTTCAATGGAGTCGTAAAGCTCATTTGCACTTTCCTCTTTCAGCTTTGGAAAAAGCAGTTTTGAAAGAATCAAGGTGACGTCCGAATCCTCACAAGCATATTCCGATGCTTTTTCAATCTCAATCTTGTCAAAGGTCACGGCTTTTTTACCGGTTCCCGCCACATCCTTAAAAGAAATCGTTTTGTGATTCAGATAGTCCAGCGCAACATTGTCCAGGCTGTGCCGGTACTTCGACGGATTGAGCACATACGAGGCCACCATGGTATCGCACTGCATCCCGCGAAGATGAATACCGTGCCGTTTAAAAATAATGTATTCATATTTCAGGTTGTGACCTGTTTTTTTAATGGTCTCATCTTCAAGCATCGTCTTTAACAGGGAAAGAATAGTGTCACGGTTCGGCTGGTTTTCAAGCCCTTCATGGGCAACCGGGATATAGTATGCTTTATGGTCTTCATAGGCAAAAGAGATGCCCACAATCTGCGCCAGCATGGGAAACTCTGAAGTGGTTTCAAAATCAAGGGCAAAACTTCCCTGTTTTTTAAGCTCTTCAAATAAATTTTTTATTTCATTCAGGTCTGTTATCCAGCAGTAATTTTTATCTTCCCGTTTCTCAACCGTGAATTCTTTTATCAGACGGGTAAATTCAAACTTCTTAAAGAGGTCACGTAAAGCATCCATATTGGGCGAGGAAATTTCAAGCTCATGCCAGCGTTTTTCAAGCTCGACATTTACATCAATGGTGACCAGTTGTTTGGACAGAAAGGCCTGCTCTTTGTTTTCTTCCAAATTCTGCTTTACTTGTTTCGTTGTTATCTTATCCAAGTTTTCATAGATGCCTTCCGTACTGTGATATTCATTTATCAGGCGCTCCGCGGTCTTGGGCCCGACACCCGGAACACCAGGCACATTATCAGAAGAATCTCCCATCAGTCCAAGAACATCAATGACCTTGTCCGGTTCAACCCCAAATTTCTTTTTAACTCCTTCAATATCGGTGACTTTGTTCTTCATGGTATCAAGTAACTTTACTTTGCTGCTCACGATCTGACACATGTCCTTGTCCCCGGAAACAATCACAACTTCCGCGCCCTCTTTTTCTGCCTGCTTTGCCAGGGTACCCATGATATCGTCTGCTTCAAAGCCCGGCTTCTCCAGCATGGCGATATTAAAGGCCTGGATCACCTCTTTAATATAGGGGAATCTGCTGGGATAAATTGTCTGGCATCTCATCCCGGTTTGCTTTATATTCGTGATACGCCTCGTGCCGGAAGGTGGGTTCTGGACGGTCAAGTATGGCTGCCAGATATTTAGGGTTTTCATCTTTGATCAGCTTCTGAAGCATGGTGGTAAACCCGTAGATAGCATTGGTGGGAAGACCGCTTGAAGTGGTTAACGGCGGTAAAGCAAAAAACGCCCGGTAAAAATAGGCGCTGACATCGATCAGATATAGTTTCTTGTTTTCACTCATGTTAAGAAGACCTTCTATTGGTAAATTATACTCCGCCCAAAGGGCGGGACTTTATGAATGTCCCCGGAAGGGACTATGGAAAAACGGAGCCCCATTTTGACCGTGTCGCAGTTTTAGGCTTTTTTGTGGACCTGTAGGCGGCGCATGTTTGAATCCCAATGAATTGGGATGAGTTTGTGACGCCGACCGCAAAACATCCTAAAACAAGGGAATCCCGTTTTACGGGACCGGGCAAAGGGTGCCTTTTCTTTGTTACTTTCTTTGGAATAAGCAAGAAAAGTAAGGAAATTTGATTTATATTAACAAAAATTATTTAGTTTAATTGATTTTGAAAAGTATACCATAACTGACCGTCTGGCAAAGAAAATAAGTCTTTATGATGACTTTCAAAAAAACAGCTTTTTTAACCCCTCTTTTTTTCCTGTTTCTGCTTTCCCCGGTCCGGGCTCTGCAAAAGAGCGAAACTCTGTTTTTTAATTTTTATTATGAAAAAGAATCTCTGCCTATATCCTCCCTGATTAAAAACGCGGACCCCGCGGCCCGAAAAGTAAAAGTTCTAACCGGTTTTTTCCCAAAAGAAAAAATTGATGTCTTTATTGCTGCAGATAAAAATGAGTTTAAAACATTTCAGCCGGAAAACGCACAGGTTCCGGACTGGGCCGTGGGAGTTGCTTTTCCATCCCAAAACCTGATGATTCTGCTTAAGAAAAAAAACACCTCTCTTGCCCCGGTGTTCAGACATGAACTGAACCATATCCTTCTGGGTCAGGCGTTCAAAGGCAAGGAAAAAGTCCCCAGGTGGCTGGATGAGGGGCTTGCCATGATCGTGGCCGGAGAATGGAATTTGTCAAATATGGCCACCATGACCGGCGCTGTGCTTTCCGGATCGGTTATACCCATGGAGGACATTACCTCGCACTTCCCTTATGAAGAAAGCCGGGCAAAGATCGCATATGCCCAGAGTTTTTATTTTATCTCTTTTCTTAAGGGAAAATTTGGAGATAGCTCTTTTAAGCGTTTTCTCACCGAATACAGCAAATATCACAACTTTAATCTAGCCATCAGAAAAACATATTTTCTTGACTGGTGGGAAGTGGAAGACATGTGGCGACAGTATCTCAGGCTCCGTTTCAACTGGATTCCCATTATCACCAGCACCGGATTTTTATGGTTTGTAGCCAGCATCATCTTTGTGATTGGCTATTTTCATAAGAAACGCAAGAGCCGGCTGAAACTGAAAGAATGGGAAGAGGAAGAAGCCTTTATCTATGATGATGACGAGATGAAGATGAAGATGAAGATACGCTGCACTAGAACGTTTCATAAAACACTATAACCACACGAAAGAGTTAACTTCTTTCATCATTTTCTTTGTTCGCACCAAAGAAAACGATGCAAAAGAAAGGGCGCCCTTTGCTCGGCCCCGATTACATCGGGATTCCCTTGCCTGAAGATTTTTTGCGGTCGGCGTCACAAACTCATCCCAATTCATTGGGACTCAAACATGCGCCGCCTACAGGTCCCCAAAAAATCCTCACACTTCGGCTCGGTCAAAATGGGTTTGAAAAGAAAAAATATTAAAGCAGAATTCTTGCTTTTCTTTGTTACTTGAGTCACCTAAACTAGGGTGGCCGCTACAGCTCTTTGAGCAAGTGAAGAGTGTAACATTCGCCACTGCGAATCAAGTAAGGGAAAAAGGTTTTTGTCAATTTATACCTCAAAAACCTGTATATTATAAGATCTCCACTGAGGTGGCCTTAAAATTCAGGCACACTTCTGTGCCCGGCCCCAGTCCCATTTCATTGAAAGATTTTCTGGTAATACTTACTTCAAAAAGCTCTCCGGCCAGAACTTTCAGCAGAATCGAATCATTGTTATCTGTGATCTGGCTCACCCTTCCCTTAATACAGTTCCTCATGCTGGAGTCCAGCGGATTTTTTGAAATGGTTATCGCGTTTACCGGAATATGAATATTTCCTGTGCCTTTTTTTGCTTCCTTGACTGAAACCTTTATCTTCTCGTTTAAGAAAAATATTTCATTGTCCTGTTTGTCAAATGTCCCGTGAAAAAGGTTCTTCACCTCAGACTCCACAATTTTTCCCTGGTACAGGTGAACAACATTATCTGAAAGCCGGTAGGCCTGGTCCATATAGTGAGTCGTAAATATGATGGTGGTTTGAAAACGTTCGTTTATATCCCGGATTATTCTTTCAATCATACCCCTGTATCTGGCGTCAATGTTTGCTGAAAACTCATCCAGAAAGATAACTTCCGGATCAATTGAAAGCGCCCGGGCAATGGCAACCCTCTGCGCTTCACCGCTGGAAAGCTTCCGTGCTTTGTAGTTTTGAAACCCCTCAAGTCCCACAAAGCTTAAACATTTATCAACCCGTTCTTTTCTTTCTGCTTTCGCAATTTTTCTCAGACGGAGACCGTAATCCACATTTTTTTCAACCGTAGTATCAAATAGAAGCGGGCTCTGTTGAATCAGGGTAGACTTCTTCCTTAACTCGGAAAAACCATCGGCCTTTGGAAAGATTTCTTTGCCTTTAAAAAAAATCTTTCCGAAATCGGGCTTTTGGATATTCATCAATATTTCAAAAAGGGTTGTTTTACCGCTTCCGTTTGATCCGTAAAGACAGTAAATTTTCCCTTTTTCAAAAACAAGATTGTCTATATTAAGGACCTGTCTGCCCTCAAAGCTTTTTGAAATGTTTCTTGCTTCAAAAACAGGAACTTTTATGTTTTCTGCCATGGTATTTTTTTTATTTATATTTAATAATATTGAAATTATAACAAACAAGGCTGTCAAAACAATCTTTTTAATACGCGCTCTGTATTATAGCGGTTGTGCTCTATTTTTAACTTATAACCTTAAGAAACACCTTCATAAATGGGTTTTTCTTGACAAAAAAGGGTAAATATTTAAAAATTAAAGGCTTATCCATACAAAGAATATTAAATATCCCAAATTGACTTATAGAAGGAGAAAATAATGGGACTCATCAGTGACAAGATTGAAGAATTAAAGAAAAGAAAGGCAAAAATTGAAGAACAGGGCGGCGAAAAAGGCGTTGGTAAACAGCATGAAAGAGGCCAGCTGACTGCCCGCGAAAGAATAGACTACTTCTTTGACAAGGGAACATTCCAGGAAGTGGATATGTTTGTCAAACACCGCTGCAGCTCTTTTAATATGCCGACAACAGAAATCCCGGCAGACGGTGTGGTTACCGGATTTGGAAAAGTTAATGGAAGAACCGTATATATCTTTTCCCAGGACTTTACCGCACGCGGCGGATCTCTGGGTGAGATGCACGCTAAAAAGATAACCAAGGTAATGGACCTTGCCATGAAAGCAGGAGCGCCCTGTGTCGGTCTGAACGATTCCGGCGGAGCCCGTATTCAGGAAGGAATTGACGCGCTTTTCGGTTTTGGTGAGATTTTTTACAGAAATTCAGCAGCCTCCGGTGTTATTCCCCAGATCACCTGCATCATGGGACCCACAGCAGGCGGTGCGGTATATTCTCCAGCCATGACAGATTGGATTTTCATGGTAAAAAATACCAGCTACATGTACATCACCGGTCCCGCAGGTTATAAAAGCGGTTACCGCTGAAGAAGTCACCCATGAAGAGCTGGGCGGCGCGGTCATGCACAACACCCGAAGCGGTGTGGCACAGTTTGCTGCTGAAAGTGACGAACACGCGCTTGACATGATAAAAGAACTGTTAAGTTATTTGCCTTCAAATAATATGGAAGATGCACCTTATGCTGAAACCGGCGATAGTCCTGAAAGAGAAAACACCGAACTTGAAACCTTAATCCCTGACAATCCCAATCAGCCATATGATATTAAAGATGTCATCCGGTCTATTGTTGATAATGGCACTTTCTTTGAACCTCATGAACATTATGCCTTAAACCTGGTGGTCTGTTTCGCACGCCTTGACGGAGATGTTATCGGCATCATCGCAAACCAGCCCTCACATCTTGGCGGCGCACTTGATGTTAATGCTTCTGATAAGGCAACCCGCTTTATCCGTTTTTGTGATTCATTTAATATTCCGCTGCTGACCCTCATGGATGTTCCGGGATACCTTCCGGGAACAGACCAGGAATACAATGGTATCATCCGTCATGGTGCAAAGCTTCTGTGGTGCTATTCAGAAGCAACCGTTCCCAAGATGACCCTGATTACCCGAAAAGCATACGGCGGTTCCTACATTGCCATGTGCAGTAAGCACCTTGGCGCTGACTTTGTATATGCCTGGCCAAATGCTGAAATCGCGGTTATGGGAGCTGGTGGCGCTGCAAATATAATTCACGCCAGAGAAATCAAAGGCGCTGAAGACCCCAAAGCAAAGAGAAAAGAAAAGATAGCAGAATATGAAGGTCTGTTTGCCAATCCGTATATTGCTGCGGAACGCGGATATGTTGATGATGTTATTCTTCCAAAGGACACCCGAAAAATCCTGATCCGTTCTCTGGATGCGATCAAGAACAAAAGAGAAACCAGACCAGCTAAAAAACATGGCAATATCCCCATGTAAGCTGCTCTTAATAAAAAAGATAGAAAGCCCTGCAGAATTTTTTCTGCAGGGCTTTTTTGTTATTAGAACACTCTCCTTTTCTTGACACCCAAAAATCTTTAACCTATACTTCTTTCAAAATTTAACCGATAAGAAAAATATTACAAAAACTCTTCACTTTACAAGCTAAAACATGTGCGGAATTGCCGGAATCTACAATAAGCACGGGATGCCTGAAGACAGGGCCATTATAGAAAGGATGTCTCTTGCCATTGAACACCGGGGCCCGGATGAAGAAGGTTTTCACCTGGATAACCATGTTCATCTGGCTTCGCGCCGTTTAAGCATCATTGACCTTTCCGGTGGCAAGCAGCCGATCTATAACAAAGATCAGTCCCGCTGCATCGTCTATAACGGTGAAATATATAATTACCGAAACCTGAAAAAAGAGCTGTCCTCCCGGGGTCATGTCTTCAAAACAAATACAGATACCGAGGTAGTGCTTCTGGCCTATGAGGAATGGGGAGAAAAATGCCTGAACCGGTTTAAGGGTATGTTTTCAATCTGTATCTGGGATCTAAAAAAAAAGGAGCTTTTCCTGGCCCGTGACAGACTGGGAATTAAACCTTTCTATTTTGCCGAGCTGGCAAACGGAACCTTTGTTTTTGCTTCCGAAATAAAAGCCATTTTAAAACACCCCGAAGTAAAAAAAGCCATCTACCCAAATGCGATAAACAATCTTTTGACCTATGGTTTTAATGTCGCACCCCATACTTTTTTTGATGGAATTAAACAGCTGCTGCCCGGATTCTTTTTAAAAGTACGGCCAGATGAATTTGAGCTGCAGCAGTACTGGGATATTGATCTTAACGCCCCCATGCTAAACGGAACAAAAGAGGACGTCGCCATAATGTTAAAGGACAAGATTGAAAACACGGTTAAATCCAGTCTTGTTTCAGATGTACCGGTTGCCTCATACTTAAGCGGTGGAATTGATTCAAGCATAATTTCCGGTTTTTATTCCGACCTGTCCGATTCAGCCGTAAAGACCTTAACCATCACCTTTGATGATGCAGAGTATAACGAATCTGAATATTCAAAAAAAGTTTCAGAACATTTTAAAACAGAAAATATTGAGTTTAAATGCAGCATCGAACCGGATGATATTAAAAACCTGATCTATTATTTGGAAAACCCGCTGGTTTCTCTTTTAAACCTGCCCTTGTTTCTATTGTCTAAAAAGACCCGTGAACAGGGAATAAAAGTAGTACTGTCCGGTGACGGTGCCGATGAAATTCTCGGCGGGTATGATTATTTTAAACTTTTAAAAACCATGTCTTTCATTGATAAAACTGGAACCTCCTGCCGGAAAAATCTTTTAAGAAAAATTTTTCCGCACCTTAAAACTTCACATGAAGCCAAAGCACAGTATGTCTATCTTAAAAATATCAGCAGTCGATACCCTGTCTCTTTCCCCGGCATTCCCTACCAGTTTCTTGAGTTTCAGTTTAAGAACCAGCTTTTTTCTGATGAATACACCGCAGAATCAGGAATGCACAGCGTGGACAACCCGTTTTTCTTTGACCTTGAGCGGCTCTCACAAAAACCCTTGCTGGACCAGGCCCTGTACCTTGAAACAAAGATGCGCCTTTTGAACCTGACACTTCCCTTATCAGACAAAATGAGCATGGCAAACTCGGTTGAAAACCGTCCGCTGTTTCTTGACCATGAGCTGGTGGAGTTCTGCTTCAGGATACCCCATCATTATAAAATGCAGGGGCTTTCTGAAAAAAATATTCTTAAAAAGAGCATGGAAAATATGCTGCCGAAAGAAATATGTCAGAGAAAGAAACAGCCTCTGCAACCACCAGGCAACTGGTTCATCGATACTGCAGGGGAAATGTTAAGAGACATGCTTTCTTATGAAAACATAAAAAAAACCGGGTATTTTAACCCGGCTTTTGTTGACAACCTTTTAGCGGAATATAATAAAAAAGGTGCGGTTGATCATTCCGGCACTATTGTGGTGATCTTTTTCATTCAGCTGTGGCATGACATTTTTATTGCAAACAATTAGGAGACTGTCCAACAATAGATTTCTGCTGCGATCGGCTGATCTTACCTGGCAAAGTGCATATTCATTGATCTTTCAATTCCCCCCTTTTCTCCAAACAGCATTTTCCAGATACCCACTCCGGGATCATGATCAACCAGAGTTTTTAAATACTCCTCAAAAACAGCTTCTGTTTTCTTAAGTTCTTCTCCAGAAACAGGATGTGCTTCTTTTACCAGTTCACAAAAAAGATTTAAGTATTCTTTAAAAATACTTTCCGCCCGGCCGTCAAGTTCCGGCGGGATCACCACCTGACAGGAGGCTTCGGAAAAAACCTGCTGGATATCATCTTTTTGCTTTTTTGTATGTTTGGTAAGGTCGGGATATTTGTCCCTGATTTTTTTCATCTTTTCAAAAAGTTCCGAATCATCATGATGTGTTTTCCCGGTTCTGTGAATATCAACAATAAGCATTTTTTTACTGCCGGTACGCATAATCTCTCCGGCAAAAACAGGCAAATCATACTCAACCTTTGGCCGAATAAACATTGAACGTACAGCAAAGTAAAAGGGGAGTTCCGGCCGGATAAAAACAGCCCTGAGAAGCTTATCACTTTCAAAGACTTCGCCGTTTATATTCATAAGTCCAAGCGCTCTTATGGGCCTTTCAGGAAAAGGATGTTTAAGTGTTACCGGGTTGAGGGAAAAATATTTTTTTATCTCTTCCTGTGCAACTGTATGGATATTCATCAAATCAGTCATGTTTATTTCTCCTTTTTGATTTTCAAAACATAATACCAGTAAGAACGATTATAGCAATAATTTTTCTGAAATAAACATATCAAGCACCTCTATTTTTTTAAAAATAGGGGTGTACTTTTAAGCAATTCATGTTATATAAAATAATAACATGAATTGCTTACCAAAAACTAGAAACTTAGAAATTTATTAAAAAAAACCACTTTGTAAGGAGATTTTTATGAAAAAAACAATGTGTTTAGTGGCTATCGTGTTTATTGCTGTATTCTTTTCCGGTTGTGCTGGATTTCTGGATAAAGTGCTTGTTTGCGAAGAGCCGGCAGTTCCTGTTGACTCTGATGGAGATGGTGTTCCGGACTGCAAAGACAAATGTCCGGATACGCCAAAAGGGGTTGCTGTAGATTCAAACGGCTGTCCATTAGATTCAGATGGAGACGGTGTGCCAGATAATCTTGACAAATGTCCGGATACGCCAAAAGGAGTTGCTGTAGATTCAAACGGCTGTCCACTAGATACCGATGGAGACGGTGTTTATGATTATCTTGACAAATGTCCCGGAACACTAAAGGGCGTCCCTGTTGATGCTGACGGCTGTTACTTTCTGAAGGGTCTCCACTTCGATACAGATAAGGCAGAGTTAAAACCTGGTTTGGGTTATTTTAAAGAGCTTGATCTGGTAGCTGATATCTTAATCAAAAACCCGGATGTCAAAGGAGAAGTTCATGGCCATACAGACAACGTTGGAAGTGCGGAGTACAACCAGAACCTGTCTGAACGCCGTGCAGAATCAGTAAAAAAATACCTGGTAAGTAAAGGTATTGCAGCTGAAAGGCTGGTAGTAAAAGGCTACGGTCTTACCCATGCCAGTTGCTTCCAATGATACTAAAGAGGGCCGCGCCAAAAACCGCAGGGTTCAGTTGAAGGAAATTAAGTAGGTCCTGTTTTTATAAAAAGTTAAAGAGGGATATTGCTTTTTAATATCCCTCTTTTTTTATGAATAAAACGCTAAATATCCATACCTTTCCTTTGGTGCGCATAATGCTCTGCAGCCAAGGGGGTTTTTGAATGTCCTGAACGGTTGTGATGAGCTTTTCGTTTATACAGCCCCTTTTTTTGCTTTTAGTTTTGCAATATATTTGTTGATTTCTGCACCACCCTTCACACAAATCCTACAGCCCCAATTCATCACTTATTTCTTTCATGGCCTCAAGGCTCAAAACAGCAAAATCAGGGAGGCTAATCTCTATTTTTTCACATTCCATAATATGTTCGCGATTAACGCTTCTGGCAAACTCCTTCTGTTTCATCCGCTTGGTAATTGATTTAGGTTTAACGCTTGCCATTTTTTTGTCCGGATAGACAAGGGTGGTTGCCACGATCATACCGGTAATACATTCGGCACAGGTAATGGCGTGTTCAAAGGGCTCTTTTCTTTCAAAACCAAGGTTGTCCGCATTGTGACTTTTTATGGCGGCTATAATCTCTTTTGAAACGCCTTTTTTCTTTAAGATCTCTTCGGTCAAAAGACCATGCCGCTTCATATCATCTTTTGTCTCAGAATAATCAAGGTCATGTAAAAGTCCGGCAATGCCCCAGATGTCCCGGTCAAACCCAAGCTTTTCTGCCAGAACACGCATAATAACTTCTGTTGCAATAGAGTGTTTCTGCATATTGTCCTGCGGAAGCTGCTGCTTCATTAGATCATAGGCTTCCTGTCTGCTGATCCCGCACTTTTTTCTTACTTCTTCGTCCATTTAATTTTCCCTGTCTGTTTGCTCCAATAAAGCTGTTTAAATAAAAAAGTTGGCAAAATAAAAAGTTTCAAATTCAAGGCACGCAACGCAGAAGTTGGACTTTTTAGAAAGCCAACCTTAATAAAGGCCGGAGCAGACAGTAAGCCGGGTTCTGTCCCTGATAACATCAGGTAATGGCCATTCAGCTGGGACGCCTGTTGCCAGACGCCTCTTGCAACCTACCCGAGAACATAAAGACGGGCCGCCTTTTGAAAAAACAGTTGTTTTCTCGCGTTCTTCTATTTGGTCTTGCACCGAGTGGGGTTTACCAAGCTATTTCGGTCACCCGAAATACTGGTGAGCTCTTACCTCACCTTTTCACCCTTACCGTTCGACATGCGAAAGGCGGTATATTTTCTGCGGCACTTTCCTTAGGGTTGCCCCCAGTCGCTGTTAGCGACCACTCTGCCCTGTGGAGCCCGGACTTTCCTCTGAAAACTGTTTCCAGCTCCAGCGGCCATTTTGTCTGCTCCAGCACATTATTATATATTAAAATTTTCTATTATTTTTATACTAATGTCAATGTTCACAAAGAATATATTTTATACTTTTTTTGGTATTTTTTTGTCCGAGCAAAAATGTATTTTTGAAATTCTCTGGAATAAAACTTTAAAACATGCTAAATATGAGAAAATATCTAGGTTTTTATAGATAAAGCTTTTTAATTGACTGTTTTTATAACTTCTTTTATAAATAAATTTCTTATTTTTATTGAAATTTTGCGTTCTTTAAATGATAATTGATTCATTAAAAATTAAAAAGCAGGTGAACATGAATCTTGACCATCTTTTAACCACCATGTATGAAAAAAAATCTTCGGATTTACATCTGCGGGTCGGGGCTCCACCGCTTCTTCGAATTAATGGTATTCTACACAAGTTTGGTGAAGAAAAGATAAGCATTGCCGATATGAAAGAGTTGCGGGAAATAGTCCTTACGGAAAAACAGAAAAAAACCCTCGAAAATGAGCTGGCTGTTGACTCTTCTTATTCCATAGAAGGATTTAAAAGGTTCCGCCTTAATGTTTTTTTCCAGCGCGGCACCCTGGGAATGGTTTTTAGAAATATTGCAACCGAAATTCCAACCATAGAAAGTCTTGACCTTCCCCAGATATTAAAAACTTTTTGTCGTAAACCTCAGGGCCTTGTGCTGGTTGCCGGTCCAACCGGTTCCGGAAAGTCCTCCTCCCTGGCAGCAATGATGAATCATATTAATAAAACACAGTGCTTGCATGTGGTAACCATTGAAGACCCGATTGAATTTCTTTTCAAAGATAAAATGTCTTTTATTACCCAGAGGGAACTGGGAATAGATACAAACAGCTTTGAAGATGCCCTGAAAAATGCCATGCGTCAGGATCCGGATGTAATACTGGTTGGTGAGATAAGAACCGTGGAAACAATGAAAACAGCTTTAAATGCTGCTGAAACAGGACATCTTGTTTTTTCCACAGTTCACGCAAACAGTTCTTATGAAGCCATTTCAAGAATAGTGGGTGCTTTTCCGGATTCGGCACGCGAACAGGTACGGAGACAGTTAGCAGAGGTGCTGATTGCATCTCTTTTTCAAAAACTAATACCGTCTGCTGACGGTAAAAGCCGAAAAGCTGCGGTGGAAGTTCTGATAAAAACACCGCGAATCAAAAAACTGATCGATGATAATGAATTACATGATATCAGAAAAGAACTAGAAGATTCTGTGGTCCTGCATAAAATGCAAACCATAGAACAGTCTTTAATTGCTTTAATAGCAAATAAAAAAATACGGTATGAAGATGCCATTCATGCATCACTGCTGCCTGGCGAATTAAAGCTTATAATGGATCAGCTGGGAATTAGTGAAAAAGGAGATATTTCTTTTTATAAAGGAGGAAAAAATGGAGCAACAATCGAGTTCTGATTTTTCAATAGTTAAGGACTATATAGAAATAAAGAAAAGGTATGAGTTTGATGTAAAGAATTCTTCCGCGAAACGTGAAGAAATGGAAGAAAAATACAAAAAGCACATTAAAACGCTTGAACAGGAAATCGTAAAAAGAAACGAACATCTTAAAGCAATTGAAGCACAAAAAGAAGAGGCGGTACAAAAACTAAAAGAAAACGAAGCCCAGATGAAAACAATGGGTTTAGAACTTCACAGGTTTAGACAGGCTGTAAAAAAATAAGGGTTCTTTAAAGAGAAACCTTGTCCCATTTCCCCGAAATGGGGGTGTATCGTTTTTAAAACGAAGACGGTATATTGTAGTCACAAAAAAGATTAAAGCAGTCCCTATGAAATATGTTAAAAAA
>PVMK01115060.1_pt1 | contig 17480 bp, 15 predicted proteins | sample 1853481 | NCBI WGS metagenome assembly PVMK01 (sample SAMN08533507, study PRJNA380276) | Marine sediment metagenome, whole genome shotgun sequencing project. | reverse complement strand
CTAGTTGTTTATTTAAAATTTGATTTTCACCTAATGCCTTTTCAAGATCATTGCTAGACGGAACAATACTATTGGAATACTTATTAAACTTATCACTGTAAATAATTTCTTGAAGACCAAGTTTATAGGCAATGTCCGCAATTGTGCTTATACTGAAAACTCGATCTCCAATATCTATGATACTGTCTACATTATCCGGTACAAGTCTAGATTCACCAGGTGTAATTGCCAAATCCATATCTGCAATAGGTCCAGATCCAGGGTATACTGGAACAAGTTCCAGATTTCTGTACCCTAACTGATGTATCAAGAAAATTGACTCTATGCATACTCTATAATTAACATTTACAAGTATGGCTTTTGTTCCACTTGCCAATTTCTTGATCCTGTCAGTACCTTCCTTCCTTAGAGTATGGTCTGCAATAATGATTTCTGCATTGTTAGTATTTAATTCTTTTACTTTCTGAAAAAGAGTAAATGATGATAACAATATCAAGTCTGCATCTATCTTTTTGTCAACATTCCCATCATCAATAGTATAGTTTTTAATATCTACATATTTACTAAACAAGGGCTCTAGAATTTTGTTATAAATTTCTTCTGAATAGGAGTGGTATGTAACTACTGTTAGCTTTTTCTTTATCATGATTTCATCTCAAGTTTAGTTGTGCCTCGGGCAGGAACAATCCTCATCTTCTAATTCTGTGGTTGGCTCGCACCTACGGGCAAGACACTGTCTCCCGGTCTGTGGTCAGGTCTCTTGACGAGAACAGGCCCAGCTCTGCTGGTGGGCGGCAAGCCATGTTAACGTAGGAACGACAAAAGGGTGCAAAGGGGTGAAGTGGTGCCAACACAATACCCCCTTCAACCCTTTTAGTGCAAAACAATTCATGCAATACTCCTAATTATCGTAAGCGCTCAGTATATATTATTATTTTTATCGTTCCTTGTGCCGCAAAATGAAGTCCCACCAGAAACCTGTACGGGGACCAAATGATTCCGCACAGGGTCAATGAACGCTAGCTCTGTGCGGTTGTGTAGCGATCAGCGTGGCGCAAAGATACGTACAGACTGATGGCGAGGTTGCAGTAAGCACCATCTGCGAGCAGAGGTTAAATACAGCGTTTGGCATGTAATTTGTAGAACGTAGTTATAGATTTGGTGGTAGCACAGAAGTTTTGTCTCCTATTACAATTTGTTCTCGCATAAAATATATCCCAAGCGAATTGGTTATTAGTATGCAGCAAATGATAGGGACCACTTATCAATAGATTGACAGAAAAAAGGATCTGCATTATTAACCTTAATCAATTTTATCAGGAGGAACAAAATGAAAAACACGGCTAAATTTTTATTGGTTACAGTACTGGCGATGTGTGGGCTGATGCTTTCTCAGGCTCCAGCAAACGCTTCTGAATCGGTTTTCGAAACCGTGAAAAAGCGTGGCCATCTAAAGTGCATAGTTGGTACTTCATTTGTCGGTTTCTATACAGTAGATAAGGCCGGCGAGTGGTCGGGCATGGACATCGACATGTGTCGTGGTGTTGCTGCGGCTGTTTTCGGCGACAAGGACAAGGTCAAGTTTAATCCTGTACAGTGGGCCCAGAGCTTCACCTCGATCAAGAGTGGTGCGGGAGATCTTCTGTCTAAAGGAATGACCTGGACATTATCCCGTGACACCAGCCAAGGGCTGGATTTTCTCGACACATATTTTTATGACGGACAGGGCTTCATGGTTCGCAAGGACAGTGGCATCAAGTCTGCCCTGGAACTCAAGGGCGCGACGGTTTGCGTGCTGACCGGAACCTCTTCTGAGCTCAACCTGACAGACTTTAATCGGACGCACGGCCTGAAGATGAAGCCGGTTGTATTTGATGATTCGACCGTGCGTAATGCCGCTTTTTTCAAAAATAATTGTGATGCCATGACAAATGATCGCTCCGGCTTGGCTGCTGCTCGTTCAACGGCACCAAACCCTGACGACTATTTTGTCCTCCCCGAGACCATCTCCAAAGAGGCCCTCTCTTTTGCTATTCGTCAAAACGACAGTGCCTGGGGCAATGTTGTGAAATGGACCTTCGCCGCGTTGGTTGAAGCTGAAGAATTGGGAATTACTTCCAAAAATATCGATGAAATTCGTAAAACCACAAAAAATCCTACCATTAGACGTTTTCTTGGCTTAGAGGGAGATCTTCATAAAGGGCTTGGGTTGCCGGCAGACTGGGCCTATCAGATCATTAAACAAGTCGGCAATTACGGGGAAGTCTATGAGCGTAATCTTGGCCCGGACACAGCTATGGCCCTTGATCGCAAAGGCTCCCTGAATGATCTGTGGACGCGCGGCGGCATGCTTTACTCAAAATCTTTCCGATAGAAATCCCGAACCGTGTGGAGAGGGCAACCTCTCCGCACGCTTATTCCAGTCCTTCTCCCCCCTCTTCAAGCAAGCGAAACAGGCGCATCTTTACAAAAATGCACCTGACACGTTAAAAAACGAAATCGAAGACAATGTCTACACTTAGGAAACAGATTAACAATTCGGCCTTTCGCGCAAAACTTACCCAGGGTTTAGCCATAATTATCGTCATTAGTATTGGATACTACATATACTCCAATACGGTCGAAAACCTTCGCCAGATGGAACTCCCCTTCGGGTTCGATTTTATCAATTCTACCGCTGGCTTTGACATCGGTTGGTCAATTATCCCCTATGATCCAACCATGTCCTATGGCCGTGTTTACCTGGTCGGCATTGTCAACACCATCATCTTGTCTGCACTCATTATTGCTTTTTCTACCCTGCTCGGCTTTGTGGTCGGCGTCATGCGTCTGTCGCATAATTTCATGATCTCGCAACTCGCGCGCTGGTATGTTGAGTTTGTGCGCAATGTACCGTTGCTCATCCAGATTGTGTTCTGGTTCCTGGTGGTATTTTCCGCCCTGCCATCACCAAGGCAAAGCTATAGCCTTGGTGACACATTTTTTTTAAACAATCGGGGCCTCTATTTTCCATCGCCATTTTTGGACGAAAATTACCTCTGGCCATTACTGGCAATTCTTTTCGCGGTCTGTTGTGCCTTTGTACTGTTTAAGTGGTCGTATCAATCCCGCAAACAGACTGGTAAACATCGAGCCGCAGTTCTCCCCGCCTTTTTGGGCCTGTTGGCTTTCGTGGCAATAGTTTTTGTGTTTACGGGAAACCCTTTGCATTGGGAAGTACCAAGCTTGCAAGGGTTCAACTTTGAAGACGGCTTTTCGCTGCCAATCGCTTTTCTGGCCGCGTTCGTTTCCATGACTATCTATCGCTCCGCAACTATAGGCGAAGTTTTCCGCGCCGGCATTCAGTCAATCGACACCGGGCAGCAGGAGGCGGCATCTGCGATCGGGTTTCCGCCATTGAAAACACTATACCTAATCATTGTGCCTCAAGCTGCGCGGGCTATTATGCCGCCAATGATTAATTTATGGCTAACAATCGTCAAAGAATCCTCGTTGGCAGTAGCGGTTGGCTTTCCAGAATTGGTTTCGGTGTTTATGCAAACCTCAATTAATCAAACCGGGCGTGCAATCGAAATTGTGTTGATGGTGATGGGTTTTTATATGTGCATCAGCTTGCTGATTTCATATTTGTTGAATCTTTACAATGCACGCATTCAACTGCAGGAGGGGTGATTTGAACAATCAATCATCGACTGAGACCGAACTGTTAAAATTTGTTCCCCGCCCAAGTCGTACCCCGACCATATCAACTTATGGCCCGATTGGATGGTTGAAAAAGCATCTGTTTAACGATGTTTGGAACACCCTATTGACAGTTGCAGTCTTCTTCTTGCTTTTCGTGTTGTTAAAACCTTTTCTGGAGTGGGCATTTTTCTACGCTGATTGGTCAGCGGCTAATCGCCGCGAGTGTATGGATAACAGCCCTGATGGTGCCTGCTGGTCATGGGTATTCCCCTGGGTTAACAATCTGATCTACGGCCGCTACCCGAATGTGTTGCAATGGCGGATAAACCTTGGCTTCTGCCTTGGCATAATCTGGCTGGTTCCATTGGCACTGAAAAAGGTGAAGCAAAAAATCGTGATTGCGCTTATGGCGATTATACTCTTCCCTTTTCTGGCCAATTATCTGTTTTTAGGTGGAGACCACAACAGCTTTAACTTTATCGTTGCCTGTGCAGCCCTGGCCTGTCTGCTGATGTTATACGTTAACGTGGTCTCGATTTACCTGTACCACAAGCCGATTGGGGAATACTTTGAGTCATTAATGGCCCGCTTTCATAAAAAAAGGGCCGTCCTGCTGGGATATTTGATCTGCTGGCTGGCTGTGACCGCTATGTTTGCCTTCATGTTCCAAGATTTGACCCTGGTGCTGGTTTCCGTTGATGCCTGGGGCGGACTTTTCCTGACTTTAATCATTTCCTGCTTTTCGATTGTGATGGCATTGCCTATCGGTGTCCTCCTTGCCCTTGGCCGACGCTCGCAGATGCCGGTTTTTCGCTGGTTCTCAATTTGCACGATCGAACTGGTTCGTTCAGTTCCTATGATAACTGTTTTGTTCATGTCTGTAACAATGATGCCGCTCTTTTTTCCCAATACCATTGAACTGAACAAGCTGGCGCAAGTGCTTGTCGCCGTGTGCTTGTTTGCTGGCGCTTATATGGCAGAAACCGTCAGGGGAGGGTTGCAGGGGATCCCACGTGGTCAATACGAGGCCGCCAAATCAATCGGCTTAGGCTATTGGCAAACCATGGTCTTCATAATTCTCCCGCAGGCCTTAAGAGACATGATTCCCAATATCGTTACTTCGTTCATCAGCCTGTTCAAAGATACGACACTGGTATCGATCATCGGCCTGTTTGACATTATGCTGATGGCAAGAAACATCTCAATTGATAAAGACTGGCTAGGCCTGCATACCGAGCCTCTTCTTGCCATTTCTCTAGTGTTTTTTATTTTTTGTTACTCCATGTCTCGATACAGCCTTCATTTAGAATACAAATTAAAGAAAAGCAGATAAAAATGGACCATATCCGTACAAATAAACAGTTCGAGGGGCGGCCGACTGGTCGACCCGTGGTCGAGATCAATGGCCTGAACAAGTGGTTTGATGAATTCCATGTCCTGAAAGATATTACGCTGTCTGTTGCTGAAAAAGAGATTATCGTTGTATGTGGACCTTCCGGCTCAGGGAAATCAACCCTTATCCGTTGCATCAATCATTTGGAATCATATCAGGAAGGCTCAATTTCCCTCTTCGGTGAAAAGCTTGGAAAGGGCAAACAAAGTGCAGACACCATCCGCGACAATATCGGGATGCTGTTCCAGAATTTCAACCTGTTTCCTCATCTGACTGTCCTGGAAAATTGCACGCTCGGACCAATCTGGTTACGTAAAACACCTGAGATGAAAGCCATTGAACAAGCAACCGCGCTCTTGGAAAGGGTAGGGATTGCTGACCTGGCAGCTAAATACCCAGGTCAGATATCGGGCGGGGAAAAGCAACGGGTCGCGATTGCTCGCACCCTGGCCATGGGACCCAAAATTATGCTGTTAGATGAACCCACCTCCGCCCTGGACCCCGAGATGATTAAAGAGGTTCTGGATGTGATGATCGACTTGGCGAAACAGGGAATGACCATGGTTTGTGTGACTCATGAAATGACATTTGCTCACCAGGTCGCTGATCGAGTGATATTTATGTCAGAGGGGGAGATTGTCGAGGAGGGCCCTCCCGAACAAGTCATCAAAAGTCCTAAGTGGGACAGAACGAGCCAGTTCTTTCAGCATGTGTTAAGTCATAAATAACAGGCGTGCTCCAAAATTCCGTCAAAGGATACGGCCCAGGCGAAAACTTGTATGTTTGGGGGCAGCTATTGGTTCGTTTGAGAGATCAAAGCCCTGGCAATGCTCTGAAGATGAGCTGAGACATGCAGAGGTAAAACCGGTTTACGGACCGTTCGACAGCTTCTTTGAACAAGTGAGATTAATATGAACAATTCACAGACAAATATTAGTTCTGAAAACGGAACGAAGCCGGTCATTGAAATCAATGAGATGCATAAATGGTATGGAGATTTCCATGTCCTGAGTGATATCAACCTGCAGGTACAACCCCAAGAAAAAATAGTCGTTTGTGGGCCTTCAGGTTCAGGCAAATCTACCTTAATCCGTTGTATCAATCGTTTGGAGGAGCACCAGCGCGGACAGATTATCGTTAATGGCACCGAGCTGACCAATGATATTAAAAACATCGAAAAGGTTAGGGCTGAAGTTGGTATGGTTTTCCAGCACTTTAATCTTTTCCCGCATTTAACGATCATAGACAATCTTACTCTCGGCCAGGTCTGGGTACGCAAGACCGCAAAGAAAGAGGCCGAAGAGACCGCCATGATGTATCTGGAAAAGGTGCAGATTGCCGAACAGGCGCAGAAGTTTCCCGGCCAGCTTTCCGGTGGGCAGCAGCAGCGCGTCGCCATAGCCCGCAGCCTCTGTATGAACCCGCAGGTGATGCTGTTTGACGAACCAACCTCGGCCCTTGATCCTGAAATGATAAAAGAAGTTCTCGATGTCATGATCGAGTTGGCCGATGAAGGCATGACCATGCTGGTCGTCACCCACGAGATGGGTTTTGCCAAAAGTGTCGCCGATCGGGTGATGTTTATGGATTGCGGCGAGATTGTCGAACAAAACAGCCCGGACGTGTTCTTCGAGAACCCTCAACACGAGCGAACCAAGCAGTTCTTAAGCCAGATTTTGTAAGCACGGCATAAACACATCACAGATAATCAAAGGAAGACGTTTATGAAAATATTACTACTAGGAATGGGCTTGCAGGGAAAAGCTGTCGCGCACGATCTGGAAAAGAGCTCCCTTGTGAAGGAGATTCTGGTTCTGGATAACAATCTTGCTGCGATCAATAAATACGTCGCGGAGATGGGTTTTCAGAAGATCACAACCGGGGCGCTGAATGCCGAAAGTGAGAGCGAGCTGCAAAAAAGTGTCAGCCAGTCGGGTGCCGATCTTGTCATCATGATGCTGCCTGTGGATTTCGGGGTCGCCGTTGCCCGAGCCGCGCTGGATGCCGGCATTCATTTCGTTTCCTCAGGTTATGCTGGAGAAGTTGCCCTTATGGACCGGGAGGCAAAGGAAAAAGGCGTTATCATGCTGCCGGAAATGGGGTTTGACCCTGGTATTGACCTTGTGCTCGGAAGCATTGCCGTGGGCATGCTGGACCGGGTTCATGGTCTTTATTCTTACGGGGGCGGCTTTCCCGATCCCTCATGCAAAGACGACAACCCTTTGAGGTACAAGATCTCCTGGTCATTTGAAGGGGTCCTGAAAGCCTACGCCCGTGATGCCGCACTCATCAAGGACGGTGCGCGGGTGGATATCCCCGGAAACGCGATCTTCAAGCCGGAAAACACCCACATGATCGATTTCCCGGGGCTGGGTCCGTTGGAGGCCTATCCCAACGGCAACGCCGCAAATTTCGTATCAACCTTCGGCCTGGACAAAGACATTCGCCACATGGGTCGGTTCGCCCTGCGCTGGCCCGGGCATTGTGGCTTCTGGAGCACCATCGCCGACCTCGGCCTGCTTGCCGACGAAGCGGACGGCACGGTACCCAGTTTCTCCTCGGGATTTTCTGGTCAAAACCCTGTCCCCCAAGCTGCAGTACGCCGATGATGAAAAAGACCTCGCAATCATACGGGTTGAAGCCTGGGGTGAAAAGGACGGTGTTGGCAAGCGGGTTACCTGGGATCTTATTGATAGCCGGGATCTTGAAACCGGGCTTTTTGCCATGAATCGTGCTGTAGGCTACACTACCGCCATCGCCGCGAGGATGATTCTTTCCGGGAAAATCAACACCCCCGGAGTTCTTTCGCCGGTAACAGACGTTCCTGTAGAAGATTTTCTAAAGGAACTTGAGCAGGTTGGCATCCGCTCGCAGTGCCATGTAGAGGATGTCGACCTCGCGCGTTATGAACCAGCCTCAAGGGCTGTAGCATAAAAGGCGCCAGCCTATGAGCCTCAACGCCTTTTATCAAAGGCCGGTGAAACTCTTATCTTGTGCCTTAGTCCTGATTCGCGACAACGCGACAATGCAGGGCACGCCATCATCTTCGGTACCATGGAGCAGGAGTCAAAACAAATGAAAGCGCTGGTGCTTGGAATGGGTCTTCAGGGTAAGGCCGTTATTCATGATCTTGAACAAAGCGATCTAATTCACAAAGTTATAGTAGCCGACATCAATATCGACAATGCCGAAAGCTACCTGCAGCAGAGAGGCTACAGCAAAACCGAAGCGCTCAAACTCGATGTATCCATGGACAAAGACCTGTCTGGGACATACTCAAAGATGGGTATCGACATAGTCGTCTGTATGCTGCCCATCGAACTTGCCCTCACCGCTGCGAGGGCCGCCATGAACGTCGGCATTCCTTTTGTCAGTTCCAACTACACCTATCAGCTTCAGGAACTGGACGCTCTCGCTAAAGAAAAGAACTGCATTATCCTGCCTGAAATGGGGCTCGACCCGGGGATTGATCTCGTCCTCGGGCGGCTGGCTGTGGACGAGCTGGATCAAGTTCACGGCCTCTATTCCTACGGGGGCGGGGTCCCCGCCATAGAATGTGCCGATGACAGCCCCATTCGCTATAAGATCTCCTGGATATTCGACAGAGTCCTGGCGGTTTACACGCGCGAGGCCAGGCTTATAAAAGATGGCAAAGCGTCTATTGTCCCCGGCAATGAGATTTTTAAGCCCGAAAATGTTCACGAGATCGAATTCTCCGGAATCGGCAAGGTGGAAGCCTACCCAAACGGTGACGCGCAACGCTATGTAGAGATATTCGGCCTGGGCAACGAGCTCGTCGAAATGGGGCGGTTTGCCCTGAGATGGCCCGGGCATGCGAAGTTCTGGCGTAAGATGGTTGGACTCGGTCTGCTCTCCGACACTCCTGTCGATGTCGGCGGTACCCAGATATCACCGCGCAGCTTCCTTACCCAATGGCTTACACCGCGACTTCAGTATACTGATGAACAGCGGGACCTTGCCCTTCTCAGGGTTGAAGCCTGGGGCACCAAGGACGGCCGGAAGGTCAAGGTGATCTATGACCTGGTTGATTACCGCGACCTGTCTACGGGACTTTTCGCCATGAATCGCACGGTGGGCTTCACGTCGAGCATTGGTGCCTTGATGATTCTGGCCGGCGAGATAACCGGTGCCGGGGTGCTGTCCCCGGTGCGCCATGTTCCCCCTCATATTTTTCTGGAAGAGGTGAAAGCAAGGGGAATGCATGTGGAGTATCGTGTGGAGGAGATGAGCTGACAAGCAGTAACATAAACCAGTTGATTGTAGCATGAAGCATCGCGCCTCGCGATTATCTAACCTGGAAAGGCACTAGCGAGCAGAATGAAGAAAAAATCAGGAATGACGACCCGGGTTCTGGCACATTTTGCCTGTGAACTGAAAGCAGAGGACATTTCACCTTTAGCCCTGGAGATGGCCAAAAAGGCCATCATGGATCTTCTGGCAGCAGCCGCTGCCGGGCTGGGCACCCTGCCGGCACGTACAGTTACGGCCTCGGCCGGAGCCATTTTTTCAAAAGGGGCTTCCACCCTGTGGTTCTCTGACAAAGCCCTTACGTCTCCAGGTGCTGCTTATGTAAACAGTACTCTGGCAAGCGCTCAGGATCTGGATGACGGCCACAGGCAGGCCATGGGCCATCCAGGTGCTTCGATCATTCCGGCAGCTCTGGCTGTGGCGGAAGAGACAAAGGCTAACGGGATGGAGCTTCTGGTCGCCATTATTGTGGGTTATGAGGTTGCCATACGGATTTCTGCCGCCAGAGATCATGACAACTTGGACACTCTTGCCTCTGGAAGGTGGTGCTGTTTTGGTGCCGCCGCCGCTGCGGGACGTCTTCGCCGCATGTCACCCGATAAACTGGCTGAGACCATGTCCATTGCAGGGGTCCAGGCACCCGGCCTTTCGGCTGCGGGGTACAGCAGTGTCATGGGGAACAGCGTCAAAGAGGGGATTGCCTGGTCCACGTTGACGGCGCTCTGCGCACTGGAGCCAGCTGAAAGCGGCTTTACAGGTCCTCTGGATATTCTGGATAATCCTGATTATTATTTCTCTGAAAAAATCGTTTCCGGACTGGGTAAAACATTCGCCATCGAACAGATATATTTCAAGCCCTATTCCTGCTGTCGCTGGATACACAGCGCCATCGATGCCCTCTGCGATATTATGACGGAGCACAGCCTTGATGCTGAAGAAATGACCGGAATCGACATCCACCTGTTTGAAAGAGCCCTCAGGCTGAATAACTACCCTGATCCCGACTCGCTGGAAGGAGCCCAATACAGCATCCCGTTTTGTCTGGCGGCAGTAGCGGTAGCCGGTAAAAAAGCTCTTTTGCCCATGCGCCCAGAACTTCTCTGCCGGTCAGAAATAACCGAACTAGCCCGCAAGGTTCGGTTGTATGAAGATGTAGCGCTCACAGAAATGTTTCCAGAGACGGTTCCAGCCCGAGTGATTGTTCATACGAAAAACGACAGTTATGCCAGGTTGGTGAAACATCCAGAAGGAGATCCAGCCAATCCCATGCAGTGGCAACAGATTGAGGACAAGTTTCGGCACCTTTCGCAGCCCTGTCGAGACTTTTTTGACGTAAACAAGGCTGTTTGTGCGATAAAAAATATGGAAGGTGGGACCATTGCCCCCCTTATCGCTGCCTTGGGGGTGGGGCGGACTTGACGGAGCGTAACGAAAAACTGAATATTCGAGGCAGCATCTCATGGCTGAGACATAGCATGATTAAACCTTAGCGGTATGCATTCTGCTTATTAACGTACGGGAGCAATTAAAATGGCAAAAAAAGAACACGTCAAAAAAGTGGTCCTCGCCTATTCAGGCGGGTTGGATACCTCAATCATCCTTAAATGGCTGGTCGAAGAATATGGTTGTGAAGTTGTCGCCTACTCGGCCGACCTCGGCCAGGGGGAAGAGCTGGATCACGTCCCGGAAAAGGCCAAGAACACCGGTGCAAGCTCCTGTCACATTCTCGATCTGAAAGAGGAGTTTGCTCGCGATTTCGTATTCCCGATGTTCCGTGCCAATGCGATCTATGAAGGCCGTTATTTCCTCGGCACCTCAATTGCCCGACCGTTGATTGCCAAGGCGCAAATGGAAATTGCCGCCAAAGAAGGAGCGGATGCCGTCTCCCACGGAGCGACCGGCAAGGGAAACGACCAGGTCCGTTTTGAGATCGCCTACTACCACTTCGACCCCGCCGTCAAAGTTATTGCGCCTTGGCGTGAATGGGACCTGAATAGCCGGACCGCCCTGGAAGCATATGCCAAGAAACACGACATCCCGGTACCGACCAGCAAAAAGAGCCCCTGGAGCAGCGACCGCAACCTCTTGCATATCTCCTTCGAAGGGGACTTGCTGGAAGATCCCTGGGCCGAAGCCCCGGAGCACATGTACGTGCTCAGCGTCGCCCCGGAAGATGCCCCCGACCAACCAGAGTATGTTGAAATCGATTTCGAAAAGGGCGATGCGGTCGCGATTAACGGCGAGCGTCTATCCCCTGCGACTCTGCTGGCAAAACTGAATGAACTGGGCGGCAAACACGGCATCGGCCGTGTCGATCTGATGGAAAACCGCTTTGTCGGCATGAAGAGTCGCGGTGTGTATGAAACTCCCGGCGGCACCATCCTTGAGGAAGCTCACCGTGGTGTTGAATCGATCACTATGGATCGCGAAGTGATGCACCTGCGTGATTCGTTGGTTCCCCGTTATGCCACGATGATTTACAACGGTTACTGGTTTACTCCTGAGCGTGTCGCTTTGCAGGCATTGATTGATGAAACACAAAAAACAGTTAACGGAAAAGCCCGGGTCAAACTGTACAAAGGACACTGTCGTGTGGTGGGTCGAGACTCTGCAACCGACAGTCTGTTCAATGTCGACTTCGCCACTTTCGAAGCTGACGAAGTTTATAATCAGGCCGATGCCGAAGGTTTTATCAAGCTTACTGCCCTGCGTTTACGGATCGCTGCCATCCAGCGCGAAGCTAAAAAAACGGGCTAGGAATAATCTTGTCAGGAGAAATGAAATTCTTTTTTCAAGGATGAAAACATACTGCACAACCGGGTCAGGCTTGACAACAGGGTCAGGCTTGACAACAGGGTCAGGCTTGACAACAGGGTCAGGCTTGACAAACGGAGTTAAGAGCCTTCACCTTCAAATCCTCAAGGGTTGTACTCAAATTTTCATCTTCAATGGCTCGAAGTTCAATTCGCCTAGCAGCCTGACTTAAACCAGAAAGATCCCGATGATGTTTTTTGCCCAAATCCTTCAGTTGCAGGTCTTCTGTTTGTCAGACAAGCCAAGCGGCAACGGCACGTGCCTCGACAAATGGTCTACGTCTGCCCTGGCTCGATAAAGCATTGATGTTGATTTCATAACAAGCACAAACAGCCTCAAGTATCGCGCTCATCGTCATGGGCCTGGAGAAGCTCTCGTCAGCGCGTGCAAGAGCTTGTTCGATAAAGCGATCGTTGCCAAGAACACGACCTTCAAAAGAGCCGCAATAAAATTCTTTCTTATACCCATCGTCAAAACCACCTTGAACAAATTGCCAGTAGCCTTGCTGCATCAGGAGAAGAAACTTTACCGGTCTGCAGTGTCAAAAAAGATGTCCTGACCACCGTTGACACGAAGCATGACATGGTAAACAGCATCAGGAAAATGGATGCGGGGTTTTCTGGGCATGGGGAGAGTCAAGAACAGTAAGTCTGTTTGTCAAGCCTGACCCCATTTTTCATTTTTGCGAGCCAATTAGTGGCCATTAGAATGGGCATGCCTTCCATCCCCCTTAAAATATAGTACAATATATCGGTCTCGTTCCCTCTAGCTATTGGCAGGATTACCCATTGAGAATATTGATATTTTTTGCCATTCTTTTAATCCTCCCTGTTTCCGCTCTTGCAATCGATTATCAAGGCAATTGTTCTGTTGTATTTCAGGGCAGTTCAACCCTGCACGATTTCAACGGCACGGGCAGCTGTCAGCCTTTTAGCATCAGCGAAAATGCCGGCATAATGACTATCTCCGAACTGAATGTAGCGATTTCCGGTCTGGATACGGACAACGCCAAACGTGACAAGCAAATGCGCAAGATGTTCGATGTTGATGCGTTTCCGTTGATTAAAGGCAGTATTGGACCGGTGTCTCTGGGCGATATCCATAAATCTTTAGACGAGAGTGAAGACAGCGCTGTCGAGGTGGTTTTTCAGCTAAAAATTCGCGATATCGAAAAACCGGTCACTGCAAGCCTGCAGAACATTGTAGAGACAGAGTCTAAGATCACGGCAGATCTGGTCTTCACACTCTCTCTGGCTGACTACCAACTGAAACCACCTTCAGTTTTCTTCATTATCAGGGTTGGTGACAGTGTCAAGGTTACGACATCCTTTTCGCTTGAGGCCCTATAGGGATGTCTCTCGAATCACCGAAAAAAAGAACTACCCCTCAGCAAGCTTCGGGGGATACGGCCCACTTTCTGATTGGAATAAGGAGAAATTATGTCCGTGTGGATTCACCATATAGAGACAGAGGTTCCTGAGCGCTGCTACAGCCAGACAGAGGTCGGCAAACACATGCTTGAGTGGACCCTTGCTGAGCGGGACAAACGCCTGGTGCGGATACTTTACCGAAACTCCGGGATCGAAACACGCCACAGCGTCATTCCGGATTGGGGCGAAGGCTTCTTTATTCCGACCGAGGCAGGATCAACCCGGCAACCGAGTACCGCTGAACGCAACGAGATCTATACCCGCGAAGGAAAAAAACTCGCCGTCGATCTCGGTCATAAATTACTTGCGACTGCTGCCGGGTTTTCCCCGACAGATATCACCCATGTGGTCACCGCGTCCTGTACCGGATTTTTCAATCCCGGGATCGATTACTTTCTCTGCCAGGAGTTAGGTCTGCCCAACAGCACCCAGCGATACCACCTCGGCTTTATGGGCTGCTACGCAGCCTTTCCGGCCCTGCGCATGGCCACTCAGTTCTGCCAAGCCAACCCGGAGTCTGTCGTCCTGGTCATGTGCCTGGAGCTGTGCAGTCTGCACCTGCAGATCAATGGCAGTGAAGATACCATCCTGGCTAATTCACTATTCGCCGATGGTGCCGGAGCGGTTCTGATCAGTGCGCGGCCTCCGCAACCGGGTAGCGATACGTATCGGATTGATGACTTTGACTCTGCTCTGATCCCGAGTGGCAAAGAAGCGATGGCCTGGAGCATCGGCGACCTTGGTTTCGATATTTCACTATCGAGTTATGTCCCGAAAATTATCGGTGCCGGCATTGGTGAGATCCTTCAACCGCTCCTGACCAGAAACGAACTGACCACTCAAGACATTGACCGCTGGGCCGTGCATCCCGGTGGCAAGTCGATCGTCGATAAAGTTGCAAAAAGTCTCGAGTTGTCCCCTGCACATGTTCAACCATCACGTACTGTTTTGCAGAAGTTCGGCAACATGAGCAGCACAACGATTCTTTTTGTTCTCAAAGAGACCTTGGCCCAACCGGCCGTAGCTGATCATGAGAAAGTCTGCGCTATGGCCTTCGGCCCGGGCCTGACGGTGGAAACGGCACTGCTTCAGGCAGACCGGGGTTTCAATGGCAAGCACTCCTGATTATGATGTCATTATCGTCGGTGGCGGGCCGGTGGGTCTGCTGCTGGGGAACATGCTTGGACAAAAAGGCCTCAGCACGCTGCTGATTGAAAAGACCGCCACGCCGCCTGAAGAGTCGATGGCGATCGGCATTACCCCACCCTCCCTGGAGATCTTCCAAACGCTGGGTCTTGACGAAAACTTTGTCAAGCAAGGTGTTCGAGTTGAGCTCGCCAAGGTTCATGAAGGGAGAAAACTGGCCGGCAAACTCAGCTTTCAGTCTCTGGACAATCCCTATCCCTTTATTCTCGCCATCCCTCAGGCGACCACGATAGAAGTTTTGGAAGATCGATTACGACAAGAGGGTCTGGTGGCCCTGCGTCGCGAAACCATTTTATTGAAAATTGAGCAGACCGAGCAACAGGTGACGGCAACGGTGAAAAGAGATGATGCGGCCGAGAGCGAGCAGGTCACGGCCTCGTTCCTGGTCGGCTGCGACGGTCATCGCAGTTCGGTAAGAGAGCTGACCGGGATTGAGACTCTGCGAAGAAAAAACCTATCCGGCCCATTTCCAGATGGCTGATTTTGCCGACGACACCGATCTTGGTGCGGAAGCTCATCTGTTTTTCAGCCGTCACGGTTCCGTTGAATCCTTCCCGCTGCCGAAAGGTCGACGACGCTGGATTCTCCAGACCGACCGCTTGATAAACCCGCCAGATATCGATCTATTGATCAAATCTCTCCTGCGGCAAACCGGTTACAACCTGGCAGGATCGATCCGTTACTCAGAAAGCGTGTTCAGTGTCCGCCGTTTTGTTTGCCAGCACTATTATCGCAACCGGGTTGTTTTGTGTGGTGATGCCGCTCACGTCATGAGCCCGATTGGCGGGCAAGGGATGAACACCGGTTTTGCCGATGCGGAATTTCTTGCCGATGCCTTGGCCCGGCACTTTTCCAACGGGGAGGATTTTCAAGCTCTGCTTGCGGAATACGATTATTTCCGTCGCGCTGCATTCAATGTCGCCGCGACTCGTGCAGAGCGCGGGATGTGGTTAGGCACCCGCCGCGGTTGGCTGGCCTCTGCATTGCGCTTTCTGCTTCTCAAAAGCCTGCTCAGAGCGCCCTGCAACAAATCATTACCAGCCTATTTTGCCATGTTGACAATACCTTACCGCTCACTGAAAGCAATCAACAGCGGGCAACATTGATTTTCGGAATACTTCTGTGACTGAACTCCCAAAAACATCTGCCAGAGTTATCGAAAAACTGCTGTCATGGCTGGTTGGCAAGGGGCGTCTATATGCTCTCTGCGGAGTTTTGCTAACAACCCTGCTGCTGGCTTTTTTTGCTGTCCAGGTGCCGATTGAGAGCAACAATGCCTCAATGGTTTCGCACAGCAAAGAACTGCAGGACAACTACGACAACTTTCGAGAGGTTTTCGGCAATGATGAGACATTGCTGTTGGCAATCACCCCTCCGCTTTTGCTGGGGTCAGAAAGTCTGCAGATTGTAGATAAGATAACGCAAGAGATCTCACGGATTGCAGGAGTCACGAATGTTTTAAGTCTGACCAATGCCAAACAGCTCAGTGCCGGCGATTTCGGGGCTGAACTCATTCCGCTTATTCCCAACGAGAAAGGTGGAGAGGACCAACACAAAGCGATTACCAAAGCACTTGAACAGAATCCGGAACTAACCCAACTGTTGATTTCTCAAGATCAACAAACGGCCCTGATCATCATCGACCTGGCTGGGGATCCAAAGCAGCAGGAGCAAGGTCTTGCAGCCATCGAACAGTTACTCACATCACGCTACGACAATAAAGACTGGCATCTGACGGGTGTCCCATTGCAGAAATTGACCATTTCCCGGCTGATTCAACGTGATCAGCAGGTCATTATTCCGTTTTCGGTTCTGGTGCTCGGTGCACTGCTGTTGCTCGTATTCCGACGTTTTTCCGGCCTGCTGCTACCGCTTGCGGTCATGGCAATCAGCCTCTGCTGGACAGTCGGTATATACGCCTTATGCGGATTTTCACTCAACACCATTACCGCCTTGCTGCCGCCGGTCATTATGGTTCTTTCCGTCTCGACCACGGTCCATCTGTACAGCGGCTGGCTGCAACTCGCAGAAGAACAAGGCGATCCGAAACCGTTAATCGTCAGAGAGTTACAGGAGCTCTTTCTCCCCTGTCTTTTTACCGCTCTCACGACAGCACTTGGTCTCGTCTCACTGACGGTCAGCACGATCCCGGCGGTCAAACTCTTTGGTGCTTTTTCCGCGCTCGGCGTGATGCTCTCTTTTGCAGTCAACATTCTCCTGGTACCGACACTTCTCAGTTTTCTGCCTTTACCCGAATCAAGACGACGCTACGATACAGGGAGACTGAGTGCGGTCCTGCATGCGACTGCAAAATTGACCGTTAACCACCCGCGACTGCTGCTGACTTTGGCGCTGGTTCTCGCCTGCGCAGGCCTGAGCGGACTCGTTCGTATTGACAACAACACAGACCTGGTTCGCTTCGTCAAACCGACCGAAAAAATCTATCAGGACACGATGTTCATCGAGCAAGCTGCCGGAGGTGTGAACAGTCTCGAATTCATGCTGATGCGCAGCGATGGCAGAGCCCTGACCGGCCTTGATGATCTGGTTCGCCTGGACGGACTGCAGGCGTCAATAAATGAACTGCAACAGGTTGCGGCAGTTACAGCATGCTCAGTATTATCAAGCAGCTCAATCGTGCAGAAACAAAACAACAACAGTTGTCCCTACCAGACAATTCTGAC
>PVMK01165784.1_pt1 | contig 17486 bp, 20 predicted proteins | sample 1853481 | NCBI WGS metagenome assembly PVMK01 (sample SAMN08533507, study PRJNA380276) | Marine sediment metagenome, whole genome shotgun sequencing project. | reverse complement strand
ACCATCATCAAGTATTTTTTGGAAACATTCACCAACGTAACGCAATATGCGCTCATCAATCTGCGTTCCCAAACCGGATGGTTTTCTGTATGGCCTGCCGTTCTTATCTGTATTGGCTTTAATTGCTCCGCAAAACCATTTTAAAATTTTTCTTGCTGATTCCGTATCACCATTTCTTGCCTCATCGATCGTGGAGCCCACCATTTGGCCAAACACACCTTCATGTATAACTTCATTTTCCATGATTGTCCTTATCCAAAAATTTTCTGATTCATAGATTCCACTACACTAGCGGTATGCCCTTCACTCAGGTGTGCATAACGCTTCACCATCTGCAATGTTTTATGCCCTAGTACCTCAGCAATCTCAGCAAGGCTTGCGCCATTCATGGCTAAATAGCTAGCTGCTGAATGCCTTAGATCGTGAAAGCGGAAATCTTCTATATCTGCCTTTTTAAGCGCAGCCTCCCAAGGAGCTCGTAGGCTCATAGCTTTTTGTGGGTTATTTCCTTTGGATGGAAAGAGAAAGTTGCTATCTATCCGGCGCACCTTGCTGAGTTCTTTTAGTAGATCCAGTGCATGCCCTGTTATAGCCACAGCCCTACGCTCATCATTCTTTGTTTCATGCAGAATCGCTCTGCCCCGATTCAAGTCCACATCATCCCAGGTTAATCTCATGATTTCTCCTTGGCGCATTCCGGTAGACAACGCCAGCACTACAACGGGATAAAGAGAAGGGTTACTTGATTCTTTACAGGCTTTCAACAGTCGAGGGCGCTCATCTTCGGACAGGAAACGGACTCGACCACGCGATTCCTTAGGTTTGGTCACTTTCCGCATGGGAGTGTCATCAACCCAACCCCATTCTTTAACGGCTGTGGTGAAGACAATAGATAGGGCAGCCATGTAACGATTAACGGTGCAGGAGCACGAGGTTTGCCATGGTGGGTAATGCCGCCAGCCAACTTGTCCCGATATTGGGCAATTAGCGAAGGCGTCACATCAGAAAGCGCGTGGCTACCAATTTCAGTGCTCCACCATTTAAGTTGCCGCGTTTGATCGTAGGCACTTTTCGGTTTATGCGGCAAAACACTGCGGATATAGCGGTCTATCAATTCCGCTAATGTGTGCCGCTTACCCTCGGTTGTTTTGAAGTGCCTGCCTTCACGAATTGCGGATTCCGTTTGCTGTGCCCACTTTCTGGCATCGGTTATGCGCTCAAAAGTAGCAGACTGAATTGGAAAACCTTTGAGCCGGATTTTTACGCGATAGTTAGTTACACCGTTACTACTATTACGTTTTTCGATGTTTGCCATGATCGTTCCACAACTGTTAAAACATAGGGAACAGGTTACAGCAAAGGGCAATAAACAGCAACACAGGACTAATAATCCTGTGCTTTAATGTTATTAAGTATAATTAAACAATATGTTATAGATCTATATAATTTCTATGGGGCACTATAGGGGCAATAAAATAAAAGAATTAGTAATTTTATTACCGTATTAATTAAAGAATATGGAAATAGATAGAATAGAATTAGGGGCAAATAGTCGTGTTTTGTTGTGCTTTATTTTCCTATAGTGCCCCATTAGTGCCCCACATAATGACAAAGACCTAGGCGGTTAAACCTAAGTCTTTGTTTTTCTGGTGGGTCGTGAGAGGATCGAACTCTCGACCTACGGATTAAGAGTCCGCTGCTCTACCAGCTGAGCTAACGACCCAGAAAGGAAATATTATTTACAATAAATAGCTAGTGCATATAGATGAACTTATCATGGGATATAATTGTAACCTGAAATAAACCTGCATGGCATTGTTGATATAAGCAGGTTTTATTAGACTTAGCTGAATTAGCTCTGTGGATAGCAATTGAGTGACTTTGTCATAGAAATACTGCAATTAAAGAAAATATATCTTAATAAAATTCTTACTAATTTTATTATACTTTTTGTGTGATAAGATTAATTATAAAATTTTATTTATTATCCATGTGCTAAAGATTCTTTTTCCAATTTTTCCGAGGTTAAGTATGGAGATAAGATCATGCCGGATTCGTTAAAGCACGCAGGAAATCATATTGGTCGCGAGACTGTTCACTCTTGGGAGAATCTGCCTGAAGGTTGGCGTGAGTTGCTCTCTAGAAGTAACAATGCACTTACTCATTTTTCCCGTAGCGAGGAAGAGAATCAAGCGCAAACTCAAGAGCAAGATTCGTTCCCACACTGGGGCTTACTAGCCGTGGAGATAGAAGAAACGGACAAGGAGATATTGGTACATGTCGAGGTTCCAGGATTAGAAAAAGAAGATTGTCATATCACAGTTCAGGGCAATAAACTCTGCCTATATGGGGAAAAGCGCTTTGAACATCAAAGGACCAAAAGCACCTGTCATATTATGGAACGTGCTCATGGAACATTCCAACGTAGTATTCTTTTGCCTCTAATTATAGATGAGTACAAAGCGGAGGCGAGCTATAAAAATGGAGTGCTGACTGTCTGTTTGCCCAAAGTTAGTCGCAAGCCAGCAATATCCATTAAGGTATCGTGAAATTACTTTGTAAATCTAGCGGTATTAGTATTGCACATCGATTGCGGGAATTTATTAATTGAATATTAATCTTGGCAATAAGGGTCATCTACGTAACGATAGTTGGACGCGTCTAGCTTATCCGACTAGAATACTTGGTGTGGCAATGGGTTTTATTTGTTTTTTCTCTGTAGCGTCTGAAAATAAATCATCCCTAAGTAGAATGGAGAAAAAAATGGTGACACTTACATCAAAATCTTTTCTTCAAAATGGAGAAATTCCCATTCGCCATACTTGTGATGGCCAGGATATATCACCGCAACTATCCTGGACTGAAGTGCCAGCGGGTACAAAGAGTCTGGTTTTAATCGTCGATGATCCAGATGCGCCTGATCCTGCAGAACCTAAAATGACTTGGGTACACTGGGTGCTGTACAATATTCCACTTAATATCAGCGACCTGCCTGAAGGTGTTACGCGAGAAGGGCTTCCTTCAGGAACCTTGGAGGGGATTAACGATTGGAAGCGTACGGGCTACGGAGGACCATGTCCACCAATTGGCACTCACCGCTATTTTCATAAGCTTTACGCTTTAGATGCTGTGTTGCCAGACCTGAAACATCCTACCAAAGCAGCACTGGAAGAAGCAATGAAAAGCCACGTTATTGCAAATTTTGAACTAATTGGACGCTATCGGCGCAGTCATTGATTGCCCAAAACAGTTAGTTAATCTGTGAACTTATCCGTGATTAGAGTGGTTGGCTTTCTAACAATCCTGCTTGTAGGCACTGCAACTATATCTTTTAAGAAAATTTAAATGTCAGGGTGTATTTTCATGACAGGGATACTTTAAGTACTAGTTTGGAGGTGGTGGTGGATTTCCTGGAGGTGGTGGTGGAATATTATTTATGTTCTGATAATGGTTGCCGCTCCTGACAGGGTTTTCTATGATTTGACCGCGCACAGGTACACGATGGCCTTGTGCGTACATGCATTGTACATAGCTGTTGTCATAACGTTGTTGACTCATTCGTCCTGAAGCACGTGCGCTGCCGGTTCCTGCTAATCCTCCTCCGATTAGGCCACTACCTGCACCAATAGCGGCCCCGTATCCAGCGGACCCGGTTCCAAGTCCAATAAGAGCGCCTGCCGCTGCACCGAGTCCTGCGCCAACGGCAGCACTAGTTGCCCCACTGGCTAAAGCAGATTGATTTGGTGTTACGCCGCCCACTTGTTCGTAAGCAAATTGTTTACATAGGTAATCGTCATTACGAAACTGACCGAAGTTTTTACCCGAACCTGGTAGAGCCATCACGCTGGTGCCTGATGGTATGCTTGCACACGCGGTGAGTAGGGTGGCTACCAACAGAGCTAATAGTCGATTTATTTTAAACATGAATATTCTTTACGGTGTAGTTGGTGCAGTTGGCCGCGGGGCAACCGGCAACCAGCCGTCTGGACACTTTTTGACATAGGGATAATAGCCCTCTGGGTTGCGGCAATAATGCCAATAGTTGGACTGTGATTCTGTAGCAGCTTGCGCACCGTCCTCTTTTTGGATGTACACAACGGGGGGATAACCCTCGCCGCCATAACCATAACCACCATAATAGGGTGAATAATATCCACCATAATAGGGCCAATATCCGCCATAACCATAACCTAGGCCTAATCCCAACCCAAAACCGTAGTAGGGCCAATAGCCACGACCATAGTAACCCCGACCATAGTAACCTCGGCCTCCTCTAAAACCCCGGCCACCTCCTCTAAAACCCCGGCCACCTCCGCTAAAACCCCGGCCTCCTCCTCTAAAACCCCGGCCACCTCCGCTAAAACCCCGGCCTCCTCTAAAACCCCGGCCTCCGCCAAACCCCCGACCGCCTCCTCTGGCTATTTGCGTTGCACCAATTCTTCCACCTCCACTAAATCCCCGGCCTCCACTAAATCCTCGACCGCCTCTAAAACCTCGACCGCCTCTAAACCCCCGGCTACCTCTCCTGGCGATTTGCAGCCCGCCAGCATAAGGTTGACCCTCACTTATGTGAGACCCTCCGGCAAGCTGTCCACCTATAGCATAATGTTCACTTCCACCACCATGCCCACCCCCGCTACGTGCCGCTGCCCATATTGAGCTACTTGTAATTGATCCAAGTAGGACGATAATAAGGCTCAGTAATTTGATCGTTTTCATATCAACCTCCCCTGATGGGTTATACAAGGTTAATTTAGCCTTCCAACTACCTGTTCTAGTCAGCACACGTCACCGCTTAGTTTTTATCCTTCATCTGAAAGGTGAGGTTCTCGATGAATGGCTGATAGCAATATAACGCATTAAGATCAACTTGGTTGTCATTTGGCATGTTCAATTTGGTAATTTTATTTACAAATATTTGAATGTTTCCCAAATTTCTCTAAATTTACCATTGGTTTGGGTTTCCACCCAGACTTACGATGTTCGGCCACGATATCGGTGAAGATACCACCACGCACGTAGAATTTGGCAGTGAGGCGCATATATTTCGGTTTTATAGCGGCCACCATATCATCAAGAATTCGGTTCGTGACAGCTTCGTGAAACGTATTCTCGTTTCGATAAGACCAGATATAGAGCTTGAGACTTTTAAGCTCAATGCATTTTTTGTCAGGGATATAATCAAGAATCAGAATTGCAAAGTCGGGCTGTCCAGTTTTGGGGCATAGGCAAGTAAACTCTGGAATTTCCATGTGAATATGGTAATCCCGCAAAGGAGTCGGGTTGGGGAAAGTTTCCAATTTTTTCGTGGGCTGTATGGGCATTCTCTTATGTAGGACAAATCGGTTAAAATATCTATCTTATGTGTATTTTTTGAAAGCGTTTAATAAAGTTGTTTCCTCATTGCTCCATGCACGCCCAATTATAACTGGTTACAGGCAATAAATTGCGTCTCTCCCATATCAAACTTGCTGGCTTTAAAACTTTCGCCGATCCCACTGATATCCCTGTTCCTAGTGATTTAGTTGGTGTTGTCGGCCCCAACGGTTGTGGAAAATCCAATGTGATCGATGCAGTACGCTGGGTGTTAGGGGAATCAAGGGCATCTGCTTTACGGGGTGAATCCATGCAAGATGTGATTTTTAATGGTTCTGCTACTCGTAAGCCAGTGGGACGTACCAGTGTGGAACTGATTTTTGATAACAGTTTGGGTAAGGCAGGAGGCCAATGGTCAAGCTATTCAGAAATTTCTATCAAACGGGTGCTGCAGCGGGATGGTGAATCAATCTACTACACGAACAATATTCACGTTCGGCGGCGGGATATAGCTGATATTTTTCTTGGCACCGGCATAGGTAACCGCGGTTACGCTATTATTGAGCAGGGGATGATTTCCCGAATAATTGAAGCAAAACCGGAAGAGTTGCGTGTATTTCTAGAAGAAGCTGCCGGGGTTTCCAAATACCGTGAACGTCGCCGTGAAACTGAATTGCGTCTAGCCGATACCCATGAGAATCTCTTGCGTGTGGATGATATTCGTCAAGAACTGGAAAAACAGTTACAGCACTTAGAAGAGCAAGCTAAGGTTGCTGGTAAGTTTAAGGATTTGCAGGGTCAACTGAGTACAGCACATAATCTTTTGTGGTTGGCGCGCAAACAGGAAGCGGCGACTCAACGTATCCGTACAGAAAAGGAAGTTGAGCGACTGGAATTAGAATTGGAAGCAGAGACTTCATGCCTTCGTGATGCAGAAAAGCGCCTGGAAGAGGGACGCACCCAACATTATGCAGCTAGCGACAGCTTGCACCAGGGGCAGGGCGAGCTATATGCTGCCAACGCGGAGGTGGCACGTATCGAACAGCAGACAGAACATTTGCGTGAGAATCACCAACGTATAGAGCAACAAATCACAGCAGCCAAGAATCAGATTGAGCATCATGAGGAGCAAGTGGAGAATTCTGCCGAGAATTTAGATCGCTGGCGTAAAGAACTTGAACAGGCAAGCCTGGCACTTAAAGTTGGCAAGGAAAAAGTTGCAGCAGAAAATGAGAAATTACCGCAGACGGAATCGGCTTTTCGTTTGTGTCAGGAGAAATTGAGTGAAATCCAGCGTAACTTACTTTTGACCGAACAGGCTGAGCAGCTAGAAGAAAGCCATCGTGCTCACGCCGAGAAAGCTTTACAGCAACTGGAATCAAGAAAAGAAAGACTTCTTGAAGAGCAAGGGGCGTTGCCGCGACCCGATGATGAAGGGTTATTGCGATTGCAAAAAGAAGTAGAGAGTACTGAGGTGGAGTTGAAACTAAAACAGGAATCACTTACACAAACTGAAAATCTATTACCCAATGCAGAAGAAGTCAAACATGAAATTACACACGAAACACAAGCGATGGAACAGCAGATCACCCAAACGGAGGCCCAATTTTTCGCCTTGGAGCGCCTGCAGCATCGTCTTGAGGATAATGAGGGATTGAGCGAGTGGCTTACGAAACACCAACTAAACACATTGCCACGTCTGTGGCAGAGTATCCAGATTGAGAAAGGCTGGGAAGACGCACTGGAATCGGTGTTACGCGAGCGACTTAACAGCTCGCCCCTTGAGCGGTTAGAAGTCGCACAGGATTGGGTGGGCGATACTCCCCCTGGAAAATGGACGTTGTTCGAGGCAACAGCTTCATCTATACAGACACCGAAGAATGAGACGTTACATGGTAAAGAGGGATGGAAGTCGCTGGAATGGTATCTGACTTGTGACGACACAGGAATAAAATCTGTGCTGGGTGAATGGCTGAGCGGAATTTTCGTAGTTGAAAGTGTACAAGATGGTCTCTTGCAGCGTACAAAGCTGGTTCCCGGTGAAATGCTGGTTACGCGTGAGGGCCATTTATTTACTCGCCATAGCCTTACGTACTATGCGCCCGACTCGCAACTGCACGGGGTGTTGGTACGTCAGAGAGAAATAATCCAGATCAAAGGTGAAGTGAAAAAATTGAGGATTAGTCTTACCAAGAAGAAATCCGAGCTGGTAATAGCTGAAGAAGATTGTAACAAACTAGGAGCATTAGTCTCGTGCTTACGTCTTGATAGTGAAAAACTTCAGCAACAGCTTCATGATTTACAAATGCAGACATTGAAACTAACTCAATTAGCTGAACGTTCCAGTCAGCGTGACAATCAGATTTCAGTTGAGCTGATGGAAATCAGACAGCAGATCGATGTAGAGGCTTCCCAGAAACAAAGTGCCGAAGCAAAGTTGATGGAATATAAAGATCAGATTCTGGTTTTGCAAGGACAAGTAGAACAGGAAGAGCAGGCAGGGGAGGTAGCGGAAAAGTCTCTTAATAGTCAGCGGCAACTTGTACAGAATGTTGTGAGGGAAATGCAAGAGGCCGCATTCTATGAAAAGACCTGTCAGAATAAAATTATCGAAGTAGAGAGTGCTATTCTTAGCATTAATGAGAATTTTGTTACGCTCAAAGCTAATTTGGAACGATTAAAGCAAGAGCAGGATAGTTTTGATGAAGCCACATTGCACAATCAATTACAGGAGTGGTTAAAGCTACGTGAGCAACGTGAGCAAGTTCTAACAACAGCACGCAATACTCTTGAAGATGCAGCCAAAGGATTACAAGAAATAGAGCAGGAGCGTATAACTTTCGAGCAGAAGTTGCATCCTCTGCGAGAATCTATCAGTCAGGCGTGCCTTAAAGAGCAAGAGGCACGCATTACAGAGAATCAATTTGGCGAACAATTAAAAGAAGCTGGAGCGGACGAGGAGGAGTTGCTTAGGATCATAGGTAAAAAACGACCCTCTAAATTACAGGCTGAGATTAATCAACTTAATACCGAAATTGATGCCTTGGGTGCAGTGAATCTTGCCGCTTTGGAGGAACTGCATGCATTTCAAGAGCGCAAGGCTTATCTAGATTCACAATCCAATGATTTGAAGGAAGCGGTAGAAACCATGGAAAGTGCTATTCGACGAATTGATCGAGAAACTCGTGAACGCTTACTGGAAACTTTCGACAAGGTTAATGGTCATTTAGATGAAATGTTTCCCACTTTATTTGGTGGTGGAAAAGCAAAACTGATATTAAGTGGAGAGGAGATTCTTGATTCCGGCGTGCAAATCATTGCACAACCACCTGGCAAGAAGAACAGCTCGATCCATTTACTATCCGGAGGAGAGAAAGCACTCACAGCGCTGGCATTGGTATTCTCGTTGTTCAAGCTCAATCCTGCTCCATTCTGCCTGTTGGATGAGGTGGATGCTCCACTGGATGACAATAACACTGAACGATTCTGCGATTTGTTAAGGAAAATGTCGAATCAGACTCAGTTTGTATTCGTCAGTCACAATAAAATTACCATGGAAATGGCAAAACAATTGATAGGTATCACAATGCAGGAACAGGGTGTTTCACGGGTAGTTGCGGTGGATCTCGAAGAAGCTGTCAAACTCAGTGAAGTGGCTGAGGTGGGATAACGCATAGGTTGAATGAATATGAGTGATTTACAAATCAGTTTGATCGCTATCGGTTTCGTGGTGATTGGGGGTGTTGTTTTCTTCAATTGGATGCAGCAGCGACGCTATCAGCGTGGCACAGAAGACGCGTTTAAACATAAGTATAAAGATGTTCTACTAGAGCCGGACAAGTCTACTTCCAAAGAGGAGAGAATCGAGCCGCAATTTGGCAAGGAGATGCCAAAGGATCTTCAAGTAGAGCCAAGTGTAGAAGCAAAAAAGCCAACCGGGATTGATCGACCAGATTTGGAGTCTTTAGCTGCGACTACTGAGTCAACTAAACCAGTAAAAGTATATAGTAACGGTGTAATAGATTATGTGGTGAGCATCCAATCTGATACACCCATTGCCACCACTACAGATCTGACAGAAATGTTGCAGAGGAAGTTCGATTTTGGAAAGCCAGTACGATGGTTTGGGCAAAGAGATGTGGGCGAATTTTGGGAAGAAATCACTATAGAAGCTAATTCTGAGAGTGATTATACTAGCTTAAAAGCCTGCTTACAGCTTACTGATCGCTCTGGTCCTGTTAGTGAAGTCAGTTTATCTGAGTTTCGCGATACGGTGCGAAATTTTGCGGAAAACATAAATGTAGTTGCTGATACCCCTGATATCCAAGAGGCGCATTCACAGGCAGTATTACTTGACCAGTTTTGTGCAGAAGTAGATGTCATGATTGGTATCAATATTATCAGCAAGGATGGTGGTGCATTTACTGGAACTAAAATTCGTGCATTAGCAGAAGCATCTGGCTTTAAACTCGAGGGAGGAGGGGGTGTGTTTAGCTTCCGCGAGGCAAATGACACCGTTAAATTTACCCTCAACAACTATGAATCAACACCTTTTTTACCTGATAACATTCGAACACTCACTACAAATGGTATTACGTTATTGCTCGATGTACCCAGAATTACAAATGGCGAAAGAGTATTTGACCAAATGACCCATCTCTCCAGAATTTTTGCAACCACCCTAGGCGGTGTTATGGTAGATGATAATCGAGTCCCATTAAGTGATAGTGGAATCGAAAAAATTAAGCAGAAGTTGAGTGGCATCCAGTCCATAATGAAATCACGTGATTTCCCTGCTGGTAGTGAGATTGCGCTGAGGCTATTTGTGTGAATGAGTATTCCGGAATACATATCTCAGCAGGTACTTAAACTGCGCGAGGCTATCGAACAGCATAATTACAGGTATTCAGTGTTAGATGCACCAAGTATTCCTGATTCTGAGTACGATAAACTTTTTCTGGAGTTACAAAAACTTGAACAATGTTATCCTCAACTAGTTACACTTGACTCCCCTACCCAACGCGTAGGTGCGGCACCACTTAAAGAATTTTCCCAGATTACCCATCGTTCACCAATGCTCTCTCTTAGTAATGCGTTTGAGACAGCAGAAGTAGGGGCATTTGGCCGGCGTATAGGAGAGAAATTGGGAATTGATAAAGTTGAATATGAAGTGGAGCCAAAATTTGATGGCCTCGCGGTAAGTTTACTTTACAAGAATGGTTCATTTGTGAAAGGTTCTACCCGAGGTGATGGCCACATCGGCGAAGATGTTACGTTAAATTTACGTACAGTCAAATCGATTCCCTTACATATACAAACGAGCACAAATAAAGATCGTATACCTGCCTCACTTGAAATACGTGGTGAAGTTTTAATGTTGAAGGAAGATTTTGAAAAACTTAATCGGCAACAGCGCAAAAAGAATGAGAAAGAATTTATGAATCCTCGCAATGCAGCTGCTGGTTCTTTGCGTCAGCTTGATCCTAGCGTAACTGCCACTCGTAGACTTACTTTTTTTGCCTATGGTATTGGGGAACATGAAGATGAAGAAATACCTCGTGACACACATAGCAACATACTGAAATATATATATTCTAGAGGCTTTCCCATAGCTAAAGAACGTGATGTTGTACACGGTTCAGCAGCATTATTATCGTATTATCAAAAAGTAAAAGAACTTCGTGAACATCTGCCCTATGACATAGATGGAGTGGTTTACATAGTTAATAGTCTAGCGCAGCAGAAGAAACTGGGTTTTACTTCCCGCGCGCCACGTTTTGCCTTAGCACATAAATTTCCAGCACAAGAAGTAGTGACTGAACTGTTGGGTATTGATGTGCAAGTGGGTAGAACTGGAGTTTTAACACCAGTTGCTAGACTGGAACCAGTATTTGTCGGTGGTGCTACCGTGGCCCATGCAACGTTACACAATGAAGATGAAGTCAATCGAAAAGATGTGAGTATTGGTGATAGCGTTATTGTACGACGTGCAGGCGATGTAATTCCTGAGGTGGTGGGGATAGCAGAAAAGTGCCACCCTCGAAATGCGAATCGATTCACTATGCCTGAAAAGTGTCCGGCGTGTGGAGCTAAAGTTGAGCGTATACCAAATGAATCAGCGGTGCGCTGTACTGGTGGACAATTCTGTGCGGCACAACGAAAGAAGGCAATTCAGCATTTTGTATCGCGTCGTGGTATGGATATTGAAGGCCTGGGGGAGAAATTAGTGGATCAACTGGTGGACAAAGGCATAATCAAAACGCCTGCAGACATTTATACACTAAGTGAAGAAGAACTTATTAGTTTACCTCACATGGGAAAAAAATCTGCTAGTAACCTGTTGGAGACTCTCAAAAAGAGAAAGAATCCTACGCTGGCACGGTTTATTTATGCACTTGGAATTCGTAATGTGGGCGAGACTACCGCTAAAGAATTAGCTCGAGTTTTTGGCGATTTTAACAAATTAAAAGAAGCAAATGTAGAAACCTTGCAAGTAATACCAGATGTTGGTCACGTTGTAGCCCAAAGTATTACAGATTTTTTTTCGGAGAAACACAATATTAAAGTTATAAATAAGTTTTTCTCGAAACCAGTTGATATAGAGTTGAAAGAAGAAGTAGATATACGCAAAATACAAGATGGAAGCAATACAAGTAAAATTAGTGGAAAAACCTTTGTTTTGACAGGAGCTCTTCCAAACTTATCCAGGGAAGATGCCAAGGAGAAAATTGAAAATCTAGGAGGAAAAGTGACTAGTAGTGTTTCTAAAAAAACAAATTATGTGGTAGCTGGTACTGCCGCTGGCAGTAAGTATGACAAAGCAGTTGAATTAGGAGTAGTTATTTTAGATGAGGCGAAGTTGTTGGAGTTATTGAAAAATTAATAAACCATGTTGTATCTAGTTTATCAAAATATATAATACTCATATGCTTTCTTCTAAAGAGGCAGGACACATACTCGATACCGCTGAGCAAATTTATTCAGCTGCAGTTGTATCAGAAACCGTTAAGCGTATGGCTGCGGATATCACTGTAACACTTTCGGAGAAGTATCCATTGGTATTGAGCGTAATGGGAGGAGCGGTTGTTTTCACCGGGCAATTATTGCCATTGTTGAGGTTTCCACTGAATTTCGATTATTTACATGTCTCCCGCTACAATAATAAAATCCAAGGCGAGGAGGTTGACTGGAGGGTGGAACCTCATGCAAACATAGAGGGCAGAGTAGTTTTGGTGCTGGATGATATTCTTGATAAAGGCATTACTATGGCCTCGATTCGTGAACGGATCATGGGTAACGGCGCAAAAGCATTCTACAGTGCCGTTTTTGCCGATAAGGATATTAGCAAGTCCAAACCCATTCGTGCAGATTTTGTTGGTGTTACACTGCCTGACCGCTATGTTTTTGGCTTCGGTATGGATATATATGGTTCGTGGCGAAATTTACCCGCAATTTATGCAGTAAAGGACTGAAACTGTGGTCCTTTAATCTTTAATCCTGATATTCCAAAAAATATGTTTGCAATCATTGGTGGGACGGGTATGACCCAGCTTTCTTGTCTTGAAATATCTCATCGACAAATAGTGAGGACGCCATATGGTGAACCCTCGGGGCCCTTAACTTTCGGTAGAATCAAAAAACAGGAGATTGTGTTTCTGGCGCGCCACGGTTATGGGAATACCATTCCGCCGCATATGGTGAATTATCGTGCCAACCTTTGGGTGCTACATTCACTGAACCCTACACGGGTGGTATCTGTCGCATCAGTAGGTGGTATTCGTACTGATCTAACGCCTGGAAAGATTGTCATTCCTGACCAGATTATAGATCATACCTATGGCAGAGAATTTACTTATTTTGAAAATACTGAAAAGCCAATTACTCATATCGATTTTACTGAGCCCTATTGTGGGGTAACCCGTGGGCGCATTATGGAAGCAGCGAAACTAGAAAATGAAAAAATAATTGATGGGGGAGTCTATGCGGCAACTCAAGGGCCACGCCTAGAAACTGCTGCAGAGATCAACATGCTGGAGCGTGAAGGTGCTGATATGGTTGGCATGACTGGCATGCCAGAATCTGCACTTGCAAAAGAGTTGGGCTTGCGCTATGCGACCATTGCGGTAGTGGCCAACTATGCTGCTGGGCGAGGTACAAACAAACATGCCATTCGGTTAGAAGATGTTCATGATGTATTGGAGAACGCTATGTTTGGTGTAAGGAAAATTCTTGAACGTGTGGTAGAACTTGATGGCCATTAAACTCGTTTTGAAAATGGGTGATTCGCGTTTACTGCAAGTGGCGGAGAGAGTAGAAACATTTGATACGCCTGAATTCAAGACCCTAATTCAGGATATGCAAGACACGATGGAAGCTGAGAATGGTGCAGGACTGGCAGCGCCGCAGATTGGTGTGGGCCTACAAGTGGTTATATTTGGTGTAGAGAAAAATTCGCGCTATCCTGATGCAGAAGAAGTGCCCTACACTGTGTTGGTAAATCCTGTAGTTAAACCTATCACACAAAGTATGGAAGAGGATTGGGAGGGTTGTTTGAGCCTTCCTGGCATGCGCGGTATGGTGCCGCGTTTCTCCAGAGTACGCTACCATGGATTCGACCAGTTTGGAAAATCTATAGACAGAAGCGTGGATGGATTTCACTCCCGTGTGGTGCAACACGAATGCGACCACTTGCAGGGAATACTCTACCCCATGCGTATTACTAATTTTCGTATGTTCGGTTATACAGAGGTGTTGTTTCCTGGTCAGACGTTGATGGAAGAGTAGGGTCAGAAATAATTGTTTAAGGTTTTACCACCACCAATATCACTATTGCAATCAGAAGCACTACTGGAATCTCATTGAACCAGCGATAGTAGATATGACTGTGTTGATTCCGGTCCTGTCTAAAATCAGAGAGCAGCCTGCCACAGAAATAGTGGTAGGCAATTAGCAACGCAACTAGCAAAAGTTTAGGGTGAAGCCAGCTTCCGGATATACCAAAACCCAGCCAGAGCCAAAAGCCAAAAATGATGGTTAATACTGCTCCAGGTGTCATAATCCCATAGTAGAGTTTGCGTTCCATCACCTTGAAACGCTCAACGCTAGGGGGATCGTCACTCATGGCATGATAGACAAATAACCGCGGTAAATAAAAAAGCCCGGCAAACCAGGTAACCATGAATATGATGTGTAGCGCTTTTACCCAGAGCATTTAATTTCCTAATTTTCTTGGAACTGATGATTATAGTAGAAGTAGTTTTATTTTTCTCGGAATTGATCAGTTAATTGTCGGCGTTGGGTCCATTATATTGCATGGAGTATCTATTTGTTCAAACCTCATAATTTCATACAGAAAAAACTTATTTAGTTTGTTTCTAAACCATTTATTATTACTTGGATTAAAAGTAAAAGAGCGCTAATTTAGGAAGTATTGAATTGATGACAGCTCAGATTAAGCGAATCATAGCAAAATAAAGAGAGACTACATGGGAATGATTAAAACACAGGCTGCGGTTGCCTGGGGTCCGGGTCAGCCTTTGAGCATCGAAGAGGTTGACCTGATGCATCCGAAAAAGGGGGAGGTATTGGTGCGGATCGTGGCTACTGGTGTATGTCATACCGATGCATATACGCTTTCCGGAAGCGATCCAGAAGGTAAGTTTCCCACGATCCTCGGCCATGAAGGTGGCGGTATTGTTGAGGCTTTAGGTGAGGGGGTCACCAGCGTTGCCACAGGAGACCATGTGATACCGCTTTATACCCCAGAATGTGGTGAATGCGAATTTTGTAAATCTGGAAAAACTAACTTGTGTCAGGCTATTCGAGCAACTCAAGGACAAGGCCTGATGCCAGATGGTACGACGCGTTTTTTTAAGGATGGAAAACCTATTTATCACTATATGGGGACCTCAACTTTCTCAGAATATACTGTGGTGCCCGAAATTTCTTTGGCCAAAATCAGCAAGGAAGCGCCGCTAGAGAAGGTCTGTTTACTTGGCTGTGGGGTGACGACAGGTATGGGTGCTGTTACCAATACTGCAAAGGTGAAGGCGGGCGATACCGTAGCGGTTTTTGGTCTTGGCGGCATTGGCCTAGCGGTGATAATCGGTGCGGTTAAGGCTAAGGCTGGACGTATCATTGCGATTGATATTAATCCCGTTAAATTTGGAATTGCGCGCCAGCTAGGTGCCACCGATGTAGTAAACCCCAAAGATTACGTCAAGCCGATCCAGGATGTTATTGTAGAAATGACAAGTGGCGGCGTGGATTTCTCCTTTGAATGTATTGGAAACGTCAAAGTGATGCGTTCAGCGCTGGAATGCTGCCACAAAGGATGGGGAGAATCAGTAATCATTGGTGTTGCTGGGGCTGGTGAGGAAATATGTACCCGTCCATTTCAGCTGGTAACAGGACGTATATGGCGTGGTTCAGCTTTTGGTGGAGTGAAAGGCCGTACGGAACTTCCCGGTTATGTTCAGCGTTACCTTGATGGTGAATATGGACTCGATACTTTTATCACTCACAACATGGGATTGGCCGATATAAATAAGGCGTTTGATCTGATGCATGCAGGAGAATCTATTCGAACGGTTATTCATTTTGGTAAATGATCCCAGTTCTATTAAAGAAGTTTTTAAACTTGTGATTTGCAATATTTCTAAGAATTTTATTTATACCAGATTTTCATTTAGATCCACTATCACAATTAGGTTGTAATAGTGACTCATATGGGATTATCCGACGGTAATGCTAGGCCATTATTTGAATGACAGCTTTCCAGGAACTTAACTTTTGATTGTAAGACAAGGATGCGTTTGCAGGACTTGTTGATGGAAGACGCTTATAGCGCAGCAATTTAGGTTCAAGCATGTGCTGTACAAGTGTATAAAAACACTTTTCAGCCATAGCACCATTGAAAAAAATATCTGTAATATTTTGATGGGTTGAAAGGAATAGATCGAAATTATTCGGTGAGGCTGAGGTTTTGTCTATATCAGAATCGAGACTGCTATTGCGCGTGCAAGAGGCAAGAACATCCCAGAGAGCTATACCATTGGATTTCAGTATTTGTATTCTCGAAGCATAGGGCAGTGTTGGGGTGGCAGCTATCAGATCACCCATAATTTGCCAGAAAGAGTTATGGCGATGTGCATAGTATTGCCCAGCCAATAGGGACTCCTTGCCTGGTATGCTTCCGAGGATAAGGATTCTGGCTGTTGAATCCTCGATTGGTGGAAAACTTTTGATATGAGGCATATTGATTATGAGTATATTGATTGTTGAAGCTGATAAATCGATAGAGGAAGTTAAATATTCCAAATCAAAGATTTCTCAGTTTAAAAGCGAAACATTTGCGCTTAATCCAGAAACATATTCAAATTTTGAAGATCCATTCTTTGATGTGCCAGCTGCAATTGTTACAATGACTGGAGTATATATTCCACCTTCAAATATTAATAAAAGGTAGTGCTCTGAAGCGCTTAGTTTGTCCGAATTTTTTCGCTCGTAACAGCTTCAGCAGCTTGCGCTTGGGCAACATGATCTTCATAAGCCGAAAGCGCCACTTCTGCCAAAATACCAATAATTGCAATTAGAGCCATCGTCATGAGCAGGCTAAGGCCGCGTTGTGCCTTCTTTGATTTTATTTGTTTCATTAGTATTTGATACCTTTTCCTAAAAGATTTTAATCCCACCACTCTAATAGTTCTTACGCGGACTTCCCTTCACTCTTATTTGGTGCTTATCAAGCCAATCATCTATTACGTCTGTTTTCCATAATAATAGGGTGGTGCCTAGAATAATAATCGGCGGCGGAACACATTGGGGCCTTCTTACAATATCAGCTCGAATCGTGCGCTCAGTCTTATTCAGCAATTCACAGATATGTTTAATGCCGACTATTTTCATCCAGGTTTAGCCTTTTTATTGGTGGGTTGTGGGTTGACAAAGATACTACATTTAGGCGGCATACCAATACGAGCCGCAATGATACCTGCAATCAGTGCTGGGCCGATCCAAAGCAGGTCTTCCATGTCAACTTACGCTCAATCTATTTGCTCAATTTGAAATGTTTATGGAAGGTGGTTGCTTCCGTCGCCTCATGTTACACGTTCTATGCAATAGGTAACAACACAGTGCAAACAACTGCTATCAGTATTGTATAGCTTTCA
>PVMK01156240.1_pt1 | contig 17486 bp, 26 predicted proteins | sample 1853481 | NCBI WGS metagenome assembly PVMK01 (sample SAMN08533507, study PRJNA380276) | Marine sediment metagenome, whole genome shotgun sequencing project. | reverse complement strand
CATGGCATAGCCGACATCACTTCTACGTGCCTGTATTGCAATTGATTGCAATGTGCTCTTTGCCTCTCCGATTTCCTCGCTGGCTAATTGTTCCCTGATCCTCTGCATCCCGCTGGTGATGATGTTATGGGCAGTACGGTCTCGTATTTTGCCTGCCCAGTACCGTAAAGTTCCCTCCGGCATCTCCGGAACCACGATTTGAAGCTCTGTCTCCAGTAATTCCTCGGTGGGGAGCACCCCATTGCCCACATAGTAGTCAACAATGAAGTCGTACGCCGTCCTTTCATCCCTCATAAAAGAATTGGCATCCATATTGTAATCATTAACACAAGATGGTGCCTGTTGTTCTTCGATCATTTGATTTATAAAACCCCAGCCTACTGTCATTTAATTCTCTCCCCATCCGGCTTGTTGTTATCCGCCAGCATCATTGCTATGTTAGCTACATCTGCAGCTTCCTGCATTATCATATCTCCTGACTTACCCATCCAAATGGCCTGTTTTAATTCATCTACTTCCTCATTTAATTTAGCAATGAGATACTCATTACTACAATTCTCCCAACCACCTTTGTAATCGTTCCACCGCAGTGCCTCTTCCATTTTCTTACCGAACCATAGTAAAGCCTTCCGTCGTCTAATCATTGCTCCCCCCATCGATCCCTGGTAACTTACTTACACCTCGTTAATGAATGAATTGGAAAGGTATCCAAATCCATTTCGGTATCCTCCACTGTTTTATAACCCTGGAAATCCAGATAGACCAATTGAGCCTCAACTGTTAAGTCACTAAAGAAAACATTTACTGTTATCATCGTGCCGTCTTCTGATTCTATGATATTTGCCATGTTACCTCCTCAGTCTAAGTATTGTATTTCGTATCCCTTCCTAATAAAATAAGCCTCAACCGTAGCCCATTTCTTACCCGCTGCCCACTTGAGAATGGGGGGCCAGTTAACGATATACCCAGACCCGTTTACTTCGATTCCCACAACATAATGCGGAGCAACTATTCTAATGAGTTGGTTCATAAAGTTACCTTGCAATTAATTGCAACCTATAAAGTTATTGCCTTACCCCTTGCCTTAAATGCATCCCAGATCCCAGATCCAATGGTCCCCTCGCACTGTTCTGTATCTGTCGTCACGAGTATAGCTGATTTGGTTTTGTGGGCCAGTATATCGAAATACTTAGCCCGGAGCCAATCTACCCGAGATGTTAGCTCAGGAAACATTATGAGAACATAAGGTGCCCTATGAAGCAAATCTAACCAGGGTTCGTTCTGCCGGACGCCATCTGCCAGTTCCCCATAGCTCAGAGCCATCATCCGCAGCTCCAATGTGCATGCAGTCACAACACATACCCAACGTGCCAGCTCGGCAAATGAAATTACATCCATTTTTTTCAAATTGATGATGAGCCACTTATCGTCCATCACAGTAGCCATTATCTTCTCGATACGTTTCTTGGTGTCCTCATTAGGCTGCCCGGCGATATATTCCGTCTGGAATTCCTTCATCAGAAATTGGACCAATCGTGGACTGACTATAGCATCCCGTGCTTTGGTATCCTCCGGGTAAATTAATCTACCCATTCTAATCCCTCCTCTACATCTCTTTTATTTGCCTTGTTATCAATAAACAGTTTCATTTTGTCTCGAAGATTATAGACCCGCTCGAAGTTTGGCGTGTCCCCAATTTTAATGTAGTCATCTTCCCTAAACCGATACTTAATGCTACCCCAATGCTCAAAACATGCGGTAATAAACTCATAGGTTTTTTCTTTATCTCCATCAAAATCCTTTATGAGATTGCCCAGCTTACCCTTTGTTCTCCCAGTCCAGATAGGCTTTTCAAAACCATGCACTACCAGCCAGTCTGTAATCTTATCCGTCATCGAACCCCCGCCCTTTTTACGTTTGGAGGCCCTGACCTCCCGTCTCTTCTTTGCAGTTTCAGATTTCTTAACTGCTTCCCCGAAAGCATCTTCTATCTTCATAAATTTATTTCCCCCATTGCAATTAATTGCAGTCTGAACTTTCCCGAAAGTTGATAGGAGTTTAGTCACTTCCTGCAGCTCCATCGCAGCAGCTCTTCGAAAACCAGCAGTATGACTGATCTTACTGACCAGAACAGACAGATTAAGACCATAAACAGGTATGGGCCTTCTCCCTGAACCGTAGTTGAATAACAGCTTGATTATATGCCCACGTTTCTGAGCATCTGCTAATCGTCTATACAGGGTAGTTGGGCTACCAGCTGATCTTGTAAAAGGACCTACCCCCTCAAGAAAATGATCCCTCCTGATAGATTCAAATATCTTACCGTACATTAATGTCCTACCATAAATAAAATGTAATTCAGTAAACCACGATACATTATGGTATCCATAAAGAACCATCGAAACATTAATGAGCGATCGTAGATGAGATGGTTCTACATCCATTGCAGCAAGGGTTAATTTGTTTAAATAATCCATATCCTTACAGCATAATTCATACGTGTCTAAAAAAGTGCTTGACATTCATAACCTCCCTTGATACTATCCCACTATTGTAGTTCGTCCGTCTTGTTTCGTTACCCTTGTGTTCGTGGGTTTGCCTGACCCACTACCTTTCTCCGAGTGCCGGGTGTCTCTTTAGGGATGTCCGGCATTTCTTTTTATAACCTCCTTATGGTTACAGGTTCACCATCTTCCTTTGGGCACCCCACTTCCTCCAACGCACAGTCCAGATCGAGTCATCATCGACATGAATGATTGCCTCAACCAATACATCGTGATGAATCCAAGCGCAAGGAAGCGTGCATCTTTGTTATCTGCCAGCATAAATCCCCGCCACTTCTTATGGCACTCGAAGATCAAAGTCAAATTACCACCTCCTTTCTGTTTTGCAATTAATTGCATCATGGCGTTCCCGCCGAAATTATAGCTGAAGTTTATTTCTTCAGAGTTAATCATTTTTTCTCCCTTTGTGGCTACACTAAAACTTATTTCTTTTAACTTATTCTAAATACTTTATTCTTTATACTTTTAGGTCCAATTTCGGTGTGATATTCGATTTGGTCGGTTTGATACCAAAAAATGTCGGTTTGATATTCGATTTGGTCGGTTTGATATTAAAATCCGTAATGAGAACCAACCATGTTGCAATTGATTGCAACTACGACCAGACATCAAATGAGGTGTAATCGAGATACTCACCTGTGTGTAACCCAACTATTTCTGCGAATTCACTTGGTATGAATATTGCATCATCTATTCCGATGGACGTAATTACTACATTGAGTCCCAGGTCCCCTGTGGTGACTTCAATTCCTTCCCCATTAATGTTGACTATTTGCCCCGGACGTTGCCCGGTGTGTGTCCTCATCCGTTCTTTAGCATAGGCATCCCATACATAGACTCTTTCCCCTGATGATCTGCCCACTGAATTTGAATTGGCAAAGTAGGCCCCTGAGTAGGGGTGGCCCGAAGCCCTTAACTAACCCTACAATAGCCATAGCATTACTATCCCACTTAAATTCAGATTCACTTGGCTGTCTTCTTGGGTACGACATGATCTTACCGGTGGGTGCATTGATTAGAGAGTTGGTGAAGCCCGAATAGAACCATTTGTCTATTATTTCTCTCACCATAAGACGGGAAGTATAAGCTACCTTATTGAGCAAGGTAGTCATATTGTCGTGGTATGTAATTTTAAATTCCTTGTAGGGCTGCTATCATTCCAGTGTCAGGTTTTGACTCCATAACGAAGATGGCATTCTCCCAGAATGGAAGTTCGTCAGCTTCTACCTGATACATTTCTATCAATGTGTGATTGAGGGCTGCAGCTCCACGTCCAATGCCGAACCGTAGCGGTGTAGGATGAATACCTAAGCAATACTTAGGGAAATTCGAGTACACTCTTCGGAAAAAGGTCGGATCTCCAGCATTGTATAATCAGATCTGGTCCATGGTCGCTTTTATTCCATTCATCATTATTTGCAATTGATTGCAACCATCGTTCGGAAATAGTCTTTACTGCGTCAAAAGTAATAGGGTCTGCATACACAAGCCGATCTCCCACCGATAGTGATAACACTGGGTCTGGGGGAACACCACCCAGCCTTGCGGGCACCGGCCAGCTCAGGGGACCATACTATCCCCATTAGTGCAGCCCGTTCGTTGGTCATTATCTCGCGGGCTATATGGTTGCCTAATTCCGTGCACCCGGCGACAATGACCTTCGGCCTACCTCCTTCTTGGGTCATATTTGTTTTCCTCCAAATTTTCCTTGACAGGCACGCAAACTCTGTTATATAATAAAAAAATAGCGAGCCTGTTTGTATTTAAGGTTTGCCATTCTGTGTTGTGTATTCTTGCCAGTCTGCACAACAACCTCCTTTCTTCGACCGGGGGGAGCCTAAAAACTCCCCCCTACTGCTTTATCTGATCTCCCCCTTCTGAATTAGTCCATTTATGAACTGCTCTTCAAAAGCGAGAGCTGATTTGCGATCGTCGAAAGAAAATTCTCCGAGTCCAAAATTTACTAACATTGCGTGTAGTGGTTTAATTACCCATTTCTGCGTCGCATTGTCGAATTGAACGTCGGTTAGCCTGGTGATTCCCTTACCCAGGCCCTCGAAGTTAACTTCGTCGTCATGCAGCATTGTAATTGTACCGTCTTTACTCGATATTCTTACAGTCCTCATGGACATTCCTCACCTTCACAAGTACCCTCTGTCTCGGTGTCGTAGTAGGACGGTTTAAGCTCCTGACTTTCGATGGAGCCTGCCTCTTCCAAAAATTTCTTTGTTACTTCCGTACATCCCTCTCCGACAAAGCCTTTGCCTTCTACCTTGATCTTGCTTCCATCAGGAGAGATTCTGATTTCTACTTGTTTCATTTACTACCTCCCTGCAATTAATTGCAATCAATCAATTATGCCAATTCACTGAATTGGAGTACAAGATCACCGGACTTTGCATCTATCTTCTTTGAGTCCAGCATATACCCCGCATTTGCCATTTCATTTTTTGGTCAGTTGTTCCGAATACCCACACGTTACCTTGCTGCAGTCACGCCCGGCAATAGTCGTGAGATTGTTACCGTAATTGTCCATAACGATTTGGTAACTGCCGTTTGGATTCTTCGCCAACCCTGCTGCATTTGTCATGGTAGCAGCTTCGCCTTTGCGCGTAATTACGCCATTACACGGTACCTTACCAATGTACCTGCCCTGAAGCGTTTTGTTAGTCTCATCCAGATGGAGGCCAAGACCATCGAGTACATTCCTAAGCGTACCCAGTTGTTTGATCTCCATGCTCACCTTAGTCAAATGACTCATTACTTTCTCCTTTTAGTTTTACGTCGGAACTTAAGGCTCCGTACGTCCTTGCGTAATACTCCTTTGTCTATATGGAGCAGTTGTTTGGCTACTGGAACGGGCATAGGGGGCATCTTACCCATAAACATAAGAGAATCCCCAGTTACCATCCCCAGGGCATCATCCCGCGATAGAATCCTATTCTTGCTTAAGAAATAGGCCCAGCTTTCTGCAGATGTACCCTGCACGTTGTATAATTTCTTTGACCATGCTCCCCACAGGCTTGATCCATACCGTAGGTCTTTTCTCTGCAATGTCATATAGGTCGAGCACGATAGAATAGCTCTGTTTGCGCAAACCAAACCCCTTGTACTGACATGAATAGTTTCCAATAACGTACGTTGGTACGATAGAAGCTGTCTGAAGAAAAGTAGTAGCTTTCGCTGAAATCTTCAGGAAAGAATTCACCTAACCAGTTATGGTTGGTGTTTTCTATACGTTCTGCCAACCCAGCCCTGATTGCCTGGTGAAGAAACATTTCCTTCCCCCCGATGATAGCAAAGGCGAAAGAACTTCTCTTTGACACCTTCATAATGTGCCCGTGCCCCTCCCTTAAAACCAAAGATGTGTTCCAAATATATCACCTCCCCCTCATTCGTGGATTTGTGCGCTGTTATTTAAGATGATAGTATTATAGTATAGAGAGCGAGGAATGTCAATAGTTTTCGGTAGTTAGCCCACATTATTATTTATTGCAATTAATTGCAATTAGGCCAACAACGCTATTTGACTTTTGCAGTGCGGATGAAATGGTGGTATGATGAGTCCTAAGTCTATGAATTGTTCGTCTGTTAGTTTCTCCGCCTCTATTATGTCCTTGCCTGCAGGCCATGGATAGATTAGCTTATCCCCTCCCGGTGCCGATGTCTCTAATGAATAGGCTATAGCAATCGCTTTGTCAATAGGAAATGTTCTTCCTATAATCCAATCACAAACAGAGCCAGTAAAGCCTTCCCGTGGATTTACAATTTCATATTGCTTGTACCCGGAGTAGTAACCAACATCCAAAATGGCGAAGTTGAAAGCTCGGGAGGCAAAGACACTCCCGAGAATCTTCCAATAATTATCTGACTTTATTTTATGTATAATACCTGCATAAATATTTTTAAATGTTGTGGGGGAAACCTCACCGGCATCTATCATTCCGAATGCCTTATAAATTAACGGATCTACAAATCTCTCAAAGTAAGCAGTTGCATAACCCACGACTTGAAGGGCCAACCTGTTGGCCGAAAGATCATCCCTGAGCTTGTCTACCAATCCAGCAGTCATGGCAATGCCTGTTTCTGCCACACCACTTGCGTAGGCAAGCCCAAGAATATCTTCCACAGGTGTCGTGAGCTGAGTGCCTAATTCATAGGTTAATTTACTCACTTCTATATTGCGGATAGATGAATACAGCGCAGCATTATATGTAACCTTACCCTCTAATAAATCAACCTCAAACAGCTTGAATTTATCAAATGCCTCTAAAAAACTCTCCGAGGCAGCCATCCATGTGGAGTGTAAAGTAAAGCTAAGCGTCTCAACTTCTGGGGACATCCCTTTAACTGCGTCAGCTAATTTGTAAAGCATCGATAGGTTCATCTGGTTGTGTCTCCAAACTTGCAATAAAATGGGGAGCCAGTTGTTTTAGTTTTTTCATAGCAAGGTAGAACTGTACATGCTTTTCTTCCATATCCGGTACCTTTGCACCTGCACCATCCTTGGGTCCACCGGTCATAGGATTGTCAAATTGATCTGTTACAATGCCCTCCGGCACCGCCAGCTTGCCTATTTTAGCCAGCTGATTCACCATGAGCAGTGGAACCTTAGCCCATTCTTCCTTGTATGGCTTCAGCTTCAGATCGAACATCCGATTTGCGAGGTCAATCGCACTGTTAATATTTAATGCACCCGCGTTGGTCATGTGCTGGAACATATTTGCGATTTCATCCGAGCGGATTACTTCCGGCCCCTTGGTGATGAGCTTCCATTCTGGATACTGTGCGAATATGGAGGCACTGAGCATTTCATCCTCTAACTGCCTCTCCGGTTTGAAGACTTGCTCTTCCGCGATAAGCCGCGATGTTTTAGCCGTTGCAAAGGTGTACTCTTCCGAGTTCCCAGTAAAAAGCGGAGGGAGGCGGAAGGACTGTCGGACTCGTGAGTCCGATGAATTGATATACTTCTCAAACATCAGATCATCTTTGCGGGCCGCATATAATTCTTTGATGTCAATGCGTGCCCGGTTCTGGGATTCAATTTCCCCGGTCATGTCCTCTGCTTCAATGATGGCCAGCTTATTGAAGTTTTCTACCCCTTTCATACCCACAAACAGATCCTCAAGTTCGTCGATAGATCCCTCGGTAAGTTGCCCTCCGGAAACCATTACAATAATGGGCGGGATTCCCTGGTTTTTGAACAGGTCATAGTTTACATAATCTGCAGACTTCACACCCATGACGTTCATCACATTGCCGATCCATCGTGGCATACCATAAGACGAGAGTACCGCAGTCTATTTTATGATGCAGCATCTCACTGGCCGGGTACTTCGTGGTCTTGACAAACTCACCTGTCATATAGGACATGGCGCGGGGGTCACCATATTCCTTGAACCATTTGATCTTGGTGCCATCGTTGGAGAGATAGGCAAAGCGCCGGAACCGTTTGTGTATCGTGGTCTTTCGGATTATACCATTCCTTCTCAGCAACACCTGTATCTCTACAGGTTTGGGGTCCTGGGCCGTAATGCGAACATAGGCCGCCCTGGCCCTGTATAGGAGAGCCACCGAATCATCTGCTGGATAGCGGAGTACCTCCATAAACCAGTTACCGGTTACCTCCAAATCCCTTCGAAGTTCCTTTCGTAAAGAATTCAGGGATTGTGCTTCGTTTGCCATTTCAGTAATGCCCTTCATGGCCGCTGCCTCCCGGCGCATCCTCGGGAATTTCTTCCCCCTCCAGATAGCGATATTCGTAACCGAATCCGGGGACATTATCCACCATGGTCTGGATACATTTGGGCAGGATGGATGATTCCTCTACCAATCGATACAGTCGGATGGGGATCATACGGGAGGGCATGATAATTGAGTACTCGCCCATACGCCCCTGTGGTAGCGAAGGGATCATTATAGACCTCTGGAACCTGGGACATGAGGCTATCGAGTTCTTTTCTTCCCTCCATCCATTTCATCACCATCCCATTATAAAGACTCTTCATACGTTTATTCCGTCTATTGACGGCCACAGATTTCTCTGCCATACATCACCTCCATATTGCAATTGATTGCAATTAGAATGGTTTCATCACCGAGAGATTTTGCCCCTCCTCACAATCTGCAACTAACGGAACAGACATAGTGAATCCAAAGTCCTCGAACGGTAAGTTTTCCATGTTATGAATTACTACTTCCTTAGTCTCATCCATGTAATCTTCTCTAACACAATAAATTAATTCATCATGCACAAACATTGTTTGGTATGCCTTCTCTGGATCAAGAGCACCACTTTCCTCTATCTTTGACATGGCCAATAGTCCGGAATCCGAACTGGCCCCCTGGATAGGAGAATTGATTGCTTGGCGTTCTGCCAATGATACAACAGCTCGGTCCTCTGAGTCAATCATTGGAAGATGCCTCTTCCGGCCAAGCGGACTGAATACGTATTTATTTCTATGGGCCTGCGAAATCATCCGATCATGCCATGGTGGCAGCCCGTAATATAAAAGGAAGTACGCGGCGCGGCGATCGTGTGCTTCCTCTATAGATATGATAACCCCATAATCAGTATGGGCAAACATTTGATATTTGGGAGCACCCATACCATATATAAAACCAAAATTAATTGACTTCGCATTCCTCCTGTAATCTATAGCCTCTGCTTTAGTTACCTCTGCCAGACTAACCCCGAGGACTTCCTCTGCAGTAACAACATGGATGTCTCCACCCTCCCGAAAGATTTTATTCATTGTGACATCGCCAGACTCAAAAGCAATCCACCTGAGTTCTGACTGATTGTAGTCGAAAGCCATGAGCCGCCAGCCCGGCGGAGCCGCGATCAACCGGCGGATGAACCGGGCGGAAACTGATCTCTTCGGAAAATTCATCGGGTTTGGGTTCGATCCGGCTAACCTCCCGGTGACTGTTGAGACGATAGACCACGACGGATAAATTCTACTCTCGATAGCCGCCTTTTTCAATCCATTAATGTAACGGGTCTTGAGTGTATGGTATTCACTGTACGTTTGGTAATTTTCTATGAAGTCTACCACCTCTGTTGGGGTGTCGTCAAGATCCCGAAGTAGAGTGAGGTCTCCTTTGTTGGTGGATGGAACCTGCGTAGTCGTATAGGACATTGGCCGGAGGCCCATCCCAATCGTGGAATCGAACAGAAAATCTCGAACAAGATCCCGTCGAGTAAGTTTTAGCCCAGCTTCAACGTGTGCTTCAGTAACCCCCGGAGTGTGATTGTTTATAATCTCCAGGCAAGCTGTATGAGCTTCGTTCATTTCCTTTTCTATTGCTGCTTCTGCTTCGGGGATTGCTTCCGTATCGATATAAATACCATTGCGGGACATGGGATAGATAACATTCTGCAGAACTGGCTGGACTAACTTAATGTAATAATTAGCGGTTCTGGGTTCCGATATTACTTTGCGTTTTAATGTGTGTGCTACCTGCCGGGTTCCATCAGCATCACTGCCCGCGTATAAAGAGACCTGTTTGGGGGACGCCGATAACATATCGGTTTTGTCGATATTGCGGAGATACATCTGTTTCTGATTGGTGGGCAACGTAGTGAACGATTGCATCAGCATTTCGAGGGAGGCTTGGGTAAAACTATTCTCATCGAGTATATGAGCAACAGCCTGAATGTCCATTGTCCAACTATTCAATTTATAGTCCCCCAGAAGTTGGTAGAACCGGAGCAAATCATAGACTCCGTTCATCATCACTTTCTTAATGTCCTTGCGTTTGAGCAACTGCCTTAATTCTCGTATTCTCCTTTTGTATTGGGGAAACTGCCGTACTCCAACAATAGCCACTCCCTTTCCTCGCTTTCCGGAAACAGATCTGGGCCATCTAATTGTAAAATCAGCATTCTCGACTGGTACCTCGGCATTGAGCCACACGGTATAGCCATGCTCTCTTTTATTGCTGACGGAGTAACAGAGCACAATTGAATTAGGGTCCGCAAAATTTAATCCTTGAGTTTCAGTATCGATACCGATTGTGAAGTTACGTTTCTTGAGCAAAAAATCTACAGAACTGACTGCCTTATAATTGCCCTGTATTGCTTCCTCTATTTCATAATCATTAGCGATATATGTTGCCAGGACCTCCATGTGCTTACTCCAAATTGGGAGCTTGCTGGGATCATGGAGCGTGGCCGCTGGGTGGTTGAGGACGAACACATCACAGTCAAATTCTTTGGAGTGAAAAAATTCCCCCTTGCGTTTTCTCAACTCCCTTTAGATTTGCAGTATTTGCTCCAATGCAATTCCCCCCAGGCATACGATAACCCGTGGCTTGATCGTATGCAGAGCCTCCGCGAGTATGGGACGGCAGCAGTTTTGACACCAGCTTAATTTCTGAATTGGACAGATTCTTTTGTATTAATCAAACATCGAGCTGAATTTACAAATGAACTTTTGGCTATTGAAATTCCTAGCTGCCTGGCATTTATTGCGAAGTACCTTGCCTGCTTTCGGCAATGAAGGGCCGCCCCTTTGGAAATTTTTCATCTTTATATGCAAGCTCATCCCGGCCTGGTGACTCCCCTACCCAAACAATTTCCGAATTGGTTTTACCCCTCATAGGGCACCTCCCGATCGTGATGGAGTGGGCATTCTCTGCATTTTCGAATACTCTTAATTGCCAATCTGTGCCTCCTTGATTCCAAATTTATTATAAATGAATTATAACAAATAGGCACCTTAATGTCAATAATTTTCGGGAGTTAGCCTTGGTTGCAATTAATTGCAATAAAGGACGCGAGCAGGGAACCTTTGCCAAGTCGGGAGGGGAATGGACCTACTTGGGGAGCACCCTGCCCACGTCACACCGTTACCAATAAGATAGAACTCATCAAGCTCTATCACCTGTGCCTGTATAAGACGTGCTCGATGTTCCGCTGTTTCCTCCAAAACTGTCCGTAGAATCTTTCTCTTTCATAGTGTCCGGCATCGTCTTGAAATCTTGATGCGTATATAGAAATTTTTCGGCCATTTCTTTCCCGCAAACGATGGCCATTGCCGCCGCCCTGTTTTTTGCGAAGTCCGGAAGATTGTAGCGATAACCTCTTTTTTCTCCATGATGGTGCAGTGTCGCTTCTGGGAAGATAAACTTTTTGTACCCTTTCATTGCCATGGCATAATTGAAATAATTTTCTCCTCCGCCATAAATGCCGAACACTTCTGGCCATACCATCTCCTTTTGAAATAGGTTTTTGGTAACCATCATACCGCAGGTAGACATTACAGGTACTTCATATGCTTCCTCCGTTTTTTTAGCTGGATGAAAAAAAGTATAACCGAGCAGTCCCCACTTCTCTCTGTCGTCAACAATCCGGTAGATAAGTCTTTCGGTTTCGAGAATATGATACGTGAGGGGTAAATGCAACGTCCCCAATCCCGCCTCAAATTTCTGCTGGAAAAAAGAATACATTTTTACCAATCCGAGTAAACTCATCAGAACATGCGCGTCACAAAAGAAAAGCGTGTCGTATTTAGCAATACTCGCACCGTAATTTTTACACTGCCAGTGCGATAACCGTTTATTGTACTGGACGTGGCGTAACCAATCATTCTTATGGGCCATAGACTCTATATGATCGTGACTGCGATCCTGCCCGAAAGCCTGGGCCTGGGTACAGTGATTGTCTACTGCAATTACCTCATGCGGGTACCCCTTCTATATCCTGATGGAGTGACCGCAGTGTCCAGGCTATTTGCGGCCACTCATTTATAAATGGCACAATTATCGATAATCCTTTCATCAGTTTCCCCTCCTTGCCCATGACGTAAAGTAAATCGTGCTGTCCTTAACAAACTTAAGATCTTCCCGCCATTGCCTGCCTATATCTTTGACAACTGTAGGTGAGCTTGGCCTCCCGAACACTCCGAAGTCCCACCGATTAATAATAGCCCGCATCTCGGGAAGCCTACCTTTGATTTGTTTTTCCGGGACACATATTTTCTTTGACTAATGGGAGCACCTCCCGCATAAATGCAGTCCTGTATAATGAGGGGATGCCCACAATATCCCAAGAGCGTGTTTGTCCCAAATCCGGACATTTAAAATACTCTCCCGTCCACGGAAAAACACGCGACCAGCTTTTATAGTAATCCTTATCTGTCGGTGTGTAAGGCAACCTGAGCGTAGCCAACCTCGGGCACTTAAGCATTATGGCTATCATTTCTTCCAGGTCTACCTTCTCAAGTAATTCCCAGTCATCCTCCAGCCAGAAAGCAAACTCAGAATCTACCTGACTCCATAACCATTTGAAAGCATTAGGAAAACTGGGAACCTCCCGAACTCGAATCTGTATAGAATCCGATACTTTGGCTACTGCATTTAAAACATTTCCCCACCATCCCGGTATCCTGCTCGCCAATTAAATCAATATTTAAAATACTTGCTTTTGTCCCGGTATACTCCTTGAACATATTTTTATTAAACGATGTAAATGTTCTCTCAGTAATTTTGGGGCGCAGGGTAGCAGTTGTCAGGATGGTGATTTCATCCAGCGCCTTCATATATGTTTACCCAGCATTACAGACATTTCTCCAACCCTCCTCTCATTTGTGTGCTTCGTTCTAACTAAGTTAAGCGCCTCCGTGGCAATCGCATTCCGTTCATCTGTTTGCCGAACGAAATAGTTTACCTTACTGAGCATGTCGTCGATACCCCCGTAATAGACTACATTTTTTTCGTTCACAAGCCCCATGGATCTCGCATCGTCTGGCTTTTCTGTAATCACCATAGTGCCACAGGCCATAGCCTCCAAAATACGCATCCCGAAAGACTTCCAGTAATTAAGGGATATGACCATCACCTTGCATTGGTTCATTCCATAGACATATTTTTCGTGGAACAAATTTTGTTTGAGAATTCTCAGACCTGATTTAGTGAGAGGCATCTTGCACTTCTGCCCTGCGTGGGTAGATAGTATGGTAGTGAAACATAGTACCTACATCAAATTGCCGGTCTACATCTTCTATGAGATGAAAGATAGCCGGTTCGATTGCAAATGGAAGATAGTGAAACTTAGACTGGCAGTTCGGTTTCTTTACAGCGTCCGCATTGCCCGTTTGGTGAGACAGAAAATAACATCATATTTGTCCCGTGCCAGTAATGAATCATACTGCACATCATAGCCACGGAAAGTCTGAACGTGGGATGGCCGGGACATAGTCACATAGGAAATGAACCTTCAGTTTTGTGCACTCATCCAGTTTTTTAAACTGCCGGGTGTACTTCATCCCATAGGTCATAATAATGTCGGGATTGTATTTATTCTCCCCCGCCTTCGCATTAAACGGACCCATGTTCATACCGTGATAGCCCGGCCCAATAAATTCTACCTCATGTAGCTCCCGAATTTTTTGTCTGAAATAAATCATGCCCATTGTTCCACCTAAGCTCCTGATTAGGCGTTAAAAAAAGTATTTTCATATCCCCCCCTATTGTCCCCATACTCGGGGAACCTCTTTATGCTCCACTAAAGCCTCAAGTATATTTACGAGTTCTCGTATCCGATGAGAGTGCAGGTGCCGATCTTCTATAATCTTCCGCGCTCTCGTGGTCATATCCTTTGTGTAAGCACATCGTCTGTCATTATCCTACGCGCATTGCGTCACCAGATCTACTGCACACATCCTCCTGATAAATACTACAGTATGGTGTCACTCTTCGGTCATCTGGCCCGAATAAAGGTTTCTCGGCCATTAAACCAGGGGCAGAGCAACGCGGTACCGTACCCCATTATTTCAAACACCTTAGAGATTGGCGCGTGGCGGGAGCAGCAGTACAAGTCACCGCCCCCTTGTATATAAAGTAAGCCTGCTGAACATACCCATTATTGCCTACAAAACCAGCGTTTCTCAAAATACCAGCTGAAGACAATTCGGTAACTGCGCGACGGCGTAAGGAATAATAAGCGTTCTTAGACCCCGGCCCACAAATACCATTGCCAACAAAAGTAATATAGCTCTGCCTATTCTGAAACGCAACTTTGCACCCGCGCGATCGAAGTCCGAATTCGTACCGAAAACGGGAAGCCAGGCAAGCGGTACACGCCGATTCGAAACTGCTGATAAAAACCGCGTTGGATAATAAGATCAAATCCCATGTTCCTGTAGAAAGTTTTTATCCGGTACTGCATAGTAGTCAACCTCTACAATAGCTTTGGGAATATTTCCTGCATAGTGCAAATTGGTGAGGTAGGGAAGGCCAGCACTGCGTGTATGTCCAGCATAAAATCACATCCGGTTTGTGAACTCAGCCACCATTACATCATCCATTTGAGCTTTTGGGTTGAACACCATTTTAACTAAATATTTATCCGGATCTATCAAATGCTCCATGTCACCATAGACAGATAGGTGAACATGGTACTGCAGCCGCCACAACAGATCAAAGTTTGCCCTCCATGCAGTTTGCCGGGCATCAAAATGCCTCCCGTCAAGTATGAGTAGTACATTTATCACGGGATAGGCCGATCCATTGGGTCCACCTCTCGCTTATATTTTGCGGGCCACCCACGCCATACTTGGTTGTCTGGAATGTCCTTTGTGAGCAAACTGCCCATATCCAGCACTGAATTTTTTCCTACATGGACTCCAGGAGCCAGCAGACAGGACGTTGATATAATAGCCCCCGACTCTATTACTGGCGGTTTGTTCTCCCAGTAGTTGCCGTCTGGATGGTGAACTCGAATATCCTGAGCATTGGTGCAGATAGACTTGCACCCGAAATAGATTTTATCCTTCAAGACTGCCTTGTGGCAGATATTGGCATATTGATAGATGATCGTTTCTTCTCCAATTACGACCTCGTGAGCAAGCCAACTCCATGGTCTCATTTCTGACCTGTGGCCCAGCCTGCTCCGAGGTCGTACAATGCAATAGTGACCGATAAAACAGCCTTCCTCGATCACAACATCTTCCTCGATGACCACTCCAATACCGACTACCACACCCGGAGCAATTCGAGCCTTCGGATGGATGAATCGAAAGGGCGGTGCGAACAGGCGAGTTGTGTCCATCTCGTCGTAAAATTTCATCAATGCTGCCTCTTCCATAGTCATGGTGTATTCATCTTTCATTTAGTTCCCCCTCCCAGACATCACGAGTGCGCGTGGCGGGAGTTCCCACATAGACCCCGCCGGATCTCGTGTCTTTCGTTACAAGGGAGTTTGCCCCAATGATGCACCGCTCGGCTACAAAAACACCGTGCATAATCGTAACGTTATCCCCCAGAAAACAGTAGTTTCCAATTTGTACACTACGTGGGTACCCTTTTTGCGATGGCTGAAGATAGATGAGCTTAACCCCGGCCGAAAAGAATACATGATGCCCAATGACAACATCGCGGGCGATCACCGACTGATAGCGTATTTTGCAATGATGCCCGATATAGCAATCACCGGAAGAAATTACAGATGAATCGATAAACGTATCGTGACCTATTTTGGTGCCTGATTTCAAAAGAACATTGTGGCCGAGTTCTACATTATCCCCAATGGTCACATTTTCTTCGATAGTACAGAAGAACCCAATTTTAAAATTCTTGCCTGGTTTGAAATCATTGTCTATCATATTTAACCCCTGCTGGATCATCATTTGGTACCTCCCAGCAAGGCGTACACCTCAGTCATCAGCGGTTCGTAGGTCATTAGATATAACCGATCCCAATTGAAGTTTTGGCGGATATGAGTTTGGGTGAGCACCCCTTCTTGTTCCCTGAGCCTGCCTAAAATTATTATGGCTACTGCCTTGAGGTACCCATCCCAATTACCTTCCCATGGATTGAACTCCCGGTGGTAGGAACCAAAATCGAATCCCAGAGGCATATGGCCCATTACTTCCCCCATCAGATCCATCGATTTGTTCGTGACTACATAGCAGCCAGCCGCAAGGGATGCTTCCGGCCCGATGAGTCCGAACGTTTCATCCTTACTGGGATAGATAAACAGATTTGAATAGACCATTAATTCCCGCAAGAAATCCCGCCCAATGCCGTTTTCATAATTGGGAGCGTCGAACGTGGAGGTAAACAGAAAGTCAACACCATGGTATAGGCCACATTCCTGTTCACCATACGTGATGTAATCCCCGATCTCTTCCTTGCGTGTTTTGGTCGTCGTGTGCTGATTTGCGATTGTGAGAAAGACATCTACCTTTTGTTCCTTGAACATCCCGAAAATTTTGAGGAGGAATTTAACCCCCTTTGCTTCCAGGCGATCAGAAGATGCCGGGTAGACCTGTATGAGGGAAGCCTGCATAGCTTTCGGATAGGCACGTAAAAATTTGCAGGTGTCTTCAGTGAAACCGAACCATGTGCGATTGTCTACGATATGGGGGACAACCCGAACATTTTCTAAGTCCGTTTTGTATGCCTGAGCCAGCCGGACACGGTCCGTTTTATTGGGCAGAATAATCTTACTGCGTGGGCCATACTTCCGTAAGACCCACCAGTCTCGCGGTTCTTGTGATGGGATGCTATGAACCCAATGGAGCCATACCTTATCTACCAGTTCGTTACATAGAGTCTGCAGCGCCACAGCAAAGGGAAGATACCAGCCCTGAAAGATCCAGTCGTGTGTGAAGACCACGTCCACTCCGCGTAGGTGGTATCGTAATCGTCCCATAGTGCGCTCGGCCATACCAATATGCTCATTACTCATTTCCTCCTGTGACCAATAATCCGCAAGCTCTGGCTTACCGGGAACAACCTTGAGTACTTCAAGGCGGTCCCCTATTTCTTCCTCGGAAAGCCCGGTGTATTTCATCAAATCATCGATATCCAATGGGGGGGCAACATCTTCTTTATAGTTGTCCCCACAAAACAATTTTACTCGATGCCCATGGGACAATAGCATATAGACCTGATTCTTCGCTATTGTGGACAACG
>PVMK01128734.1_pt1 | contig 17486 bp, 18 predicted proteins | sample 1853481 | NCBI WGS metagenome assembly PVMK01 (sample SAMN08533507, study PRJNA380276) | Marine sediment metagenome, whole genome shotgun sequencing project. | reverse complement strand
ATTTGGGTGGAAAAGGGTTTCCTGTGGCATTTCGGCACAAAAGAAAATTCAGGAAAAGATTATGAGCCCGAGCCCTTCAAGATCCGGAACTGCCAATTTTTTATTGATCATCCGGATGCCAAGGTTGTGGTTGATTTGGGTTTCACCGGCGAAATGTGGAGCAAATTTCCCGGGTTTCCTGAGCGGACAGGCCCTGAGGGTGTCTGGTTCAAGCAGGAACCGGATGAGAACCCAAAGGCCCAGCTCGAGAAAATTGGTGTCAGCATCGATGATGTCGACTATGTGATCATGAGCCACCTGATGGCGGAGCATGCCGGATGGCTGCCGCTCTTTGAGAACAAGAAGGCCCGTATCATTGCCCAACGCAAGGAGTTGGAGTACGGCCTGGTAAACTCCCGCTGGAATTATGCACCTGAGCCTTTCCACAGCTTCATGTACGACAGGGACCTGTTCGACCTTCCTGGCCTGAACTACCAGCTTGTCGAAGGGGACTATACGCTTTTCAAAGGCATTGATATCCTGTTTATGCCCGGTCACACGCCGGGATATCAGATGGTCAAAGTGGATTTGAAAAATACAGGAACGGTCATCCTTTCTGTTTGCGATCATCGGGGCATGTACGAGGGCGTCGGTATTAATGCGCAAGCACCGGGTATTCCCCATGCTTTCAGCTACAGTCATGGAGGAGAGCTTCGAAGCTTTCGCAGGGCCCTTGATATTGCCAGGGTGGAGAACGCACAAATATTTTACGGCCATGATTACGAGTGGTGGGAGCAGGCTAAGAAACCCCCCGAGTACTACGATTAGCTCCTTTGAACCGTCTCATATCTTTTCTAGAGGTAACAAGTATGGGAAATGCAAAGATCGCCATCGTTGGTGCGGGTCAAATGGGAATTCAAATTGGTAAATCAGCTTGCAAAGACAATGATGTCATTTTTTACGATATCGACCACGATAAAAGCAGATCGGCCGCCCAGCTCTTTAATGCCGGATGTTCAAATACCCTTCAAGAGATAAACACACCTGATATTATCTTTCTATGTGTCCCCAAAATGCTGTTATAGAGCTGTTACAAAATGACTACGCCAAGGTATCAACAGAGACTCTATGGGTGAATATCTGTACGTTCGTTACCCGAAAAGAGATTATTAATATCACAGGATTTGCGGGAAATATTGTCAGCTGCAAAATCATAGGCCATTTCGAGAGGATATCTCCTACTAATAAAGGGGTTTTTATTATACATAGCGAACATCCGGAAAATGAACGAATGGCTGAGGTGGAAGATATTCTACAAAACGTAGGGACTGTCATCTACGATGATGAAAACAAATACCTGGAAGTCAATTACATTGCGGCCTCAGAGGCGATGAAGGGTGTCCTGCGGCGAATCTGTTGAGGGAAAAAGGCATAGGCGAACAGGTCATCAATGCCGCAATCAGGCAAATCTTTATCGGCTCAGCCCTGCAATTTCCCTATGTAGAACCGGATTACTTCCATGAACTCGTGTATCAGAGGAACCCGGAGCTAAAGGAGCTGAATGAAGGCATTTTGAAATGGTTTATTGATTCAGCCACAAAGACACAAAGAAAAAAAATGAAGTTTTTGGTTCTCCGCCATGCGGATCCATTACAGGAACAACTAAACCCTGAAGCTTAAACGACAGACACTTAGCAAGTCTCGCAGGTACGGGCCGTGGTTTACTTAACTTAATTAATACCTTTGTGACTTAGTGCCTTTGTGGCGTTACTATCCGAATATTTTTCAGATATAGATCAGGTTCCGCTCGTTCATCCATTGAGTGGTAACAGGCGATGGTCGAGCCCGGCTTTCTTTGCACAAAACAGGGCCCTCTCAGTCGCCTCTTGTATTAATGCCGCTTCATCCATATCCACCAGTTTGCCGTTTTTAATTAATATTTTGCCGTCGACAATGACCTCTTCCACGTCTCTTCCTGAAGTAGAAAGCACAATGGCAGCCAAAACGTTCAGGCAGGGGGAACTCTGAAATTTATTCAGGTTAACGGTAATGACGTCGGCCTTTTTTCCCACCTCCAAAGAACCCACCTGATCATTGATTCCCAATATTTCGGCGTTTCGAATGGTGGCCATTTCCAGGGCCGTTAATATCGGAAGGGCGTCCGGGGATCCATCAAATGTCTTTGCCATACCGATAGCATTCTTCATGGCCTCAAACATATCCTGACCAAAATTGGATGCGGAACCATTGGTGCCAAGACCGATACGGATGCCTGCTTTCAGCACTTTCGGAATAGGAGGAAGTCCGGTCCCCCAATTCAGAGCCGTCGTGGGATCGAATATCACGCCAGTCCCCGTTTCAAATAGATTGGCTATATCATCGTCAGATACAAAACGCATACAGGCAACGCTTGTCCTGGGGCTTAAACAACCATATTCCCTTAATATCGTCAGGTTCGTCGGCAGGCCGTGGGCCTCTTCACCCTTGGCATTCCAGTTTGCATTTTCGTTTGCGTGCATATGGATCCCGACACCGAATTCTTCGGATAGTCTGACCGTTTCCCGGAACGTCTTTTTTGAGCAGCCCCAGGGAAACTCCGGCCCAATAAGGATTCTCAATCTGCCGTTTTCAGTGTCGTGATATCCGCGGATCATTTCTTCGCAACGGGCCACAATTTGCTCCGGTTTTTCGATAGCGCTTTTGTAATGGTTCTGATCGACATAACAGAGGGCCAAACACTCACGCAATCCCGTGTCTTTGACTGCCCTCACGCTTGCCATATCGGCACAAGCACCATTTTTGTGTGTAGAGCAGACGTTATTCACGACCGTCGTATTCCCATTTTTGAGATTCTCAAGGGAGCCGAGCATTGTCGAAAGATAGAGGTCATGCTCGCTCATCTCATCCAACAGCGGAAACAGGCTTTTATTGAGCCAGTCCATAAGGTTCAGTTCGAAACCGATTGTCCGGCTGAAGGTCATGTGCAGGTGGGTATGACCGTTGATAAGCCCAGGCATCACGGCCTTACCTTTAGCATCAATGATGGTTGCCGATGCCTCATCATCTGCTTGGCAGGGCTGTTCCCCAATATAAGCGATCCGGTCGCCTCTGATTTCGAGAACACCATTAGGAATAATGGTCCTTTCTTTATCCATAGTCATAATAAAACCGTTTTGAATAATCACTGATCCCATAATGGACTCCTTTTAATCTCCAATTGCCTTCATTAAACCGGATACACCTTGCAGGGCACACCCCGCATCTGAACGGCGCCGGTGACCGGATCATGTTCAGGTCCGCTGGATATCAGAATATTGATATTACTCTCTTCCCAGCCATACAAAGATGACGGTTTTTCAGGAAACCACCATCCAAAAGAGGCGATAACAACACGTGGATCGAGATGATGGTTGAGTGAGATCCTTTGCTTGATCTTCCCCTCTTTGGTTTCGATATAGGCCCATTCCCCCTGTTTGATCCCTAACTTTTCCGCGGTCTCCGGGTTTAACTCTGCGGTGGGCTCAGGCCTCATGCTTCGAATGGCCGACACACTTTTGTAGGATGAAAGCATGTAGGCCTCTTCTTTCCCATTGGTTAATAAAAGAGGATAGGCCTCGTCAGACTCCGGGAATACGACCATTTCCTCCCAGGTGGGTATGGGGGAATATCCCATTTTTTTCAGTTGTTCCGAATAAATTTCAACCTTTCCGGAAGCGGTGCGGTAGGCATGTCTCTCTTTAACTTTTTTTGCGGCGAGGACCCGCGTCTCCTTGAATTCCTGATATTTGATCCCTGCCGGTTCCAGCATGACATCCAGGGCATCTTCATCTTCATCCCAAAAATGCTCTCTCATCCCCAGCCTTTTTGCCAATTCGTTTATTATCTTCGTGTCCGCCCAACATTCACCCGGCGGATCAACGACTTTGGGATAGGCCCTGATGGACTCATACCACCCCGGCCAATACCCGACCTCCTCATGTTCCATGCCCCATGCTGCCGGCAGAATGATATCCGCGAGGGCTGCGGTCGGGGTCATGAAAAGCTCTGATACGACCGTAAAATCGAGCCTGGTCAATGCCTGATAGATCCTTTTCGAGTTAGGATAACTCACCATGGGGTTGGTGAGAATAAACATGGCCGCTTTAATGGGATAGGGTTCCTCTTCAAGAATCATTCTTATCAATATATGAGGCGGTATAAAGGCGGATCTCTCGGCCACCTTAAATTTATCTCCAAGGGTCCTCTTCGGATGTCTGGGGTGTTGTTTGAGGAGAAAGAATCGACCGGGCCGGGTAAAGGGTGCGGGCACGAGAAACCTCTCTCCACCCGGGATGTTAAGATTTCCGCCCAGGGCTCTCAGAATCGAGATGGCTCGACCTGTCTGAAAACTGTTGGTAAATTGATCCAGCCCATTCCCCCAGTGGAGCACCGCCGGCTTTAATTCGGCATAGAGCCTCGCGAATTGCTCTATCTGTTGCCTGGGAATCCATGTGACCCGTTCCACCTCTTCCAGTGAAAACGTCTTGACATGCTCCGCTAGTTTTTCAAAACCGACGGTCCACTGGGAGACCATCTCTTCATCATAGAGTTTCTCCTCGATCATGATCTTCAGTGCACCCATAGCCAGCGCACCATCACTGCCGGGCCTCACCCTGAGCCAAAGATCGGCCACCCCGGCCAAATCGATCCTCCTGGGGTCAATGACGACGAGTTTCCCGCCGCCTTCAAGGACCGCTTCCAGGCTCTCCCGACGCATTCCCCCGCTGGTCTGGATGAGATTAATCCCCCAGAGCACCAGGAGCTTGGGCAGATCATCTTCATCGGGCACAACATTCCACCCGCAGGTAAATGTGGATGCCTGGCCTGTCGGGACCCCGCAACACCATCCCGGGGTCACCACGTTGGGGGTTCCAAAGACCGATGCAAACCGCTGTGCGAAGGCAAATTCCAGGCCCTTCGGCTCACCCAGGCCGAGGGCCACGGCCTCCGGCCCGAAGGTCTCCTTATAGTGTTTGAATTTTTCAGCAATGGTATCCAATGCCTCATCCCAGGAAATCCGTTCCCATTTTCCTTCCCCCCTGGCCCCGGTTCTTTTCTGCGGGTAGAGAAGCCGATCACGGTGAGACAAGATCTCCGGAATAGAAAACCGTCCCTTTTTTAAGGGACACTGTTCGCTGGGCAGACCGCTCTCCAGGTCGGGCGCCACATCCACAACCTTCCCCTCTTCCACAACGGCCCTCACGCTGCAGTGCCCCGGGCATAAATGGCAGAAGGTGAAAAATTCATGTCTCGGTTTTCTGCCGGGGGAGGCGAAACTGGCCCTCATGGCCCCCTGGTCAATAAACGCCTCCATAAGGGGGTGGAATTCCGGTTCATCGGAATTCCGGGTCAACCCTTCTATTGTGACGATATCCTTGCCATCCGCATCCGTAGCTAAAACCAGGCAAGAATTTACCGTCTTTCTATCCATCGAGACAGCGCATGATCCACATTCTCCAACGCCGCACCCTTCCTTTGTTCTGACTAATTTGAATTCGTCTCGAAGGATATCCAGGAGCGTCTGCCGGGGCTCCGCTTCAACTTCACGAAACTCTCCGTTAACCGTTAATTGAATGCGATGTTTCATTCCTTCATCCTCTCTCCAAGCCTTTTATTTCGCCCGGGCAATGGCGCCATCAATTGCCTGTTTCACCAGTGTCTCAACCATTTCCTTCCTGTAGTCGCTATTACCCCGAATATCGTCGATAGGAAGGGATTCCTCCGAAGCGACTCGCGCGGCTTTCAGGGCCAGTTCATCAGTGAATTCTTTACGCCTGAGCACCTCTTCGGCCTTTTCAGCCCTGAAAGGGCTTGGGCCGACGGCACCGAGGGCGATTCGAATATCCTCAAACCGGTTCTCATCCATTTGAACGACCACCGCAACCCCCACCATGGCCACATCAATCCTCCGGGTGCTGTGTTTGAGATAGACCCCGCCGGTGTTTTCGGGCGGCTCAGGGATTTGAATATCCGTGAGGATCTCATCATAATCGAGGACCGTCTTTCCGGGACCGGTAAAAAAATCCTTGAGTTCAACCGTTCTATAACCCTTTTCTCCGATAATTCGGACTTTTGCCTCTAAAGTAAGAAGGGCCGGTGCGCATTCCGCTGCAGGTGATGCATTGCACAAATTACCCCCTATGGTTGCGAGGTTTCGAACCTGCCGCGTACCCAATACGCTGGATGCATCATAGAGCGCAGCAAAATCCCCTTTGATGATCGGTGAGTTTTTGACAGCCTGCAGGGTAGTCAGGGCCCCGATGGTCAACCCATTCTCTTTGTCCTGACGGATGGTATCGAGACCCGGGACCCGTTTGATGTTGACGAGATAATCGGGAGTCACCAATTTGTGTTTCATTTTTACAATTAAATCCGTGCCGCCGGATAGAACCCTCGCCCCATCTTTGTATTTTGACAGGAGTGAACAGGCTTCCTCTATTGTCTCACAATTAAAGATTTCAAATTTCGGCAACAACATTAACATGACGACCCCCAGTTTCTTTACCGAGATGCTCAGCTATCTGTGTTATAATTCTCGCTCTCGAAGCTGACGTTTGTCGATTTTGCCCTGACCGGTTTTCGGAAGCTCGGGGAAAAAATCAATGTATCGAGGGGCCTTATAGGATGCCATCTTTTCTCTGCAGAATTGTTGAATCTCCTCAGCAAGCCCTCCCGAACCCTCAAAGCCTTCTTTTAGTCCTATGAATGCCTTTGCTTTGACCAGGCCGTCCTCATCTTTTAGCCCAAGGACAACACATTCCTTGACGGCTTCATGTTTTTCGAGACATTTTTCGATTTCCATGGGTGCCACGTATACACCGCTGACCTTTATCAGGTCATCTGCCCGTCCTTTATACCAGTAGTACCCATTTTCATCTTCAGAGAAAAGGTCATTCGTATTCACCCAGTCATTTCCCAGGAAAGTCGATTTGCTTTTTTCATGATCAAGGTGATAACACCATCCTGAAGCTTCCGATCTGACCCACAGGATTCCCGTTTCGCCTTTTTTTACCTCTTTCCCGTCCTTATCCACGATTTTGATTTCTACCAGAGGAAAAAGCTTTCCCGCGCTTCCGGGGAGCACCTCACCGGGGTAGTCCCCAAAATATCCGAGGTAGGTTTCAGCGGAACCGATGGTGTTGATCACCTCGACGCCGAAGGTTTCCGTGTACTCCCTGTAGAGCGATGCAGACATCTGCTCCCCTGAGGCAAGGCATAACCTCAGACTGCTCATATCACCACGATTCTCTTTAGGAGTCTGAAGCATTGCCCTCATCATCGTCGGTACATTCAGCAGGACGGTCGGTCTATATTTTTCAATCATCTTAAAGACCATCTCTGCTGTGGATCTCTCCGGGAAGAGGGCGACCGAAGCCCCTGATCGAAGGGCATAATCCATCCCCAGATCCCTTGAATAGTGAAAAAACAATTTTGGCACCCTGAGGACCACATCATCCTCGGTATATTTTACGGAATCTTTAAAGGACTCGAACCCGACAAACATGTCGTGATGCATGTGTGGAACCCCTCTCGGTTTCCCGGTGGTTCCTCCAGAAAAATTCCATAAAGCGAGATCGTTTTTTGAAGTGGGTGCGGTCTCGAGTTGAGAATCAGCTGATTCCAGCAACACATTCAGGCCATGTTCTCTTTCTTCCAAATTCTGAAGGTTTGCGCCTGCCACTAAAATGGCCTTGGGGTATATTGACCCTATTGCGCCCTTTCTCACCTTTTCTATGGTCGTGTCATCGGCAATGACCAGCTTTGGCCGGACATAATTCATGAAATAAAGATAGTCGTCCGGCTTCAAATAGGTATAGGCGTGCGTTGCGACGCCGCCGATTTTCATTGTGCCGAACCATGCAGCCAGCCAAATCGGGGAATCCTGAAGGACGAGCAAGACCCTGTCCTCGAAACCTACTTCAAAAACCTTGAGAATATTTCCCATCCTGTTGGTCAGGCGACTGAGCTCATTAAAGGTGTAGTTTTTATCCCGATAGTATACGGCGATGTTGTCTCCCCGACCTTTTCTTATATTATCCTCAAGCACATAGGTCGTTATATTAAGCTGCTCAGGAATATTAACGTCGAATTCCAATCCACGGGCCATTTTATTCCTCCACTGTCCGTCCTTTTATAAAATTAAGGAGAAGAAGCGGCATCTGCTTATCTCAAAAATCGGTAATCAATTAAACCTTATGAAAAGGTAAATTAAGTACGCCTCTAAAAAAAATTCAATCAATTTGTCTGATAATTCTTCAGCAGACCCTTTACGAAAATTGTCAAACCAGGATAGTGAGGGAGAGGGAGTCAGGTCTCAACATTCAACAGCTTTGATACTTATTTTTAATTCACCAAACAACATTTCATAGTTCTTTTTTTATAAATATCTCTTGCATAACTACAGCCCGATAGACAAATTTTTCACATCAATTTGTCAAATTTTGAGACCTGAACACTAATGTTTCTAACCAGCAGTCATCCGCCATCGATATAAATGGTTTGACCCGTGATGAAATCCGAGGCCTCAGAGGCGAGAAAGACGCAGGCGATCATATCTTCGGCATGCCGAGCCTGCCCAGCGGAATGCGGCTCGTATTTTTCAGCCAACTTACCGGATCCTGCTGATGTGAATGGTCCCGAGGTAATGACCAAGGAGGGACCATGCGCGTTTGACATGGATGTGTAAGGGGCCCATTCCAAGGCCAGGGTTCTGGTAATCGATTCGACGGCCCCCTTTGTAGCGCAATAACCGGCTGCATTGCCGCCGCGTACCCACGGACTCTCCCTGACGGAGGAGAGGTTGATGATCTTGCCCGTTTGTTCTCCTTCATACCCTTCCGAAATGCTTTGCAGGCCATCATGTCCCTTGACGTGACGCGAAGATCATGTATCCCACGTCCTCCATGGGATAATCAACAGCATCGCTTTGAGGTTGACAGCCCATGGCATTGACCAGGACGTCGACAGTGCCACACCGGGCCACTGACGTCCCTGACCAGGCTCTGGCCATACTCTCTTCGTCGGTGACATCGACCTGGATGGCCAGCGCTTCTCCGCGGTTTTTGAGTGATCTCTGCGGCGACTTTGTTCAGGCTTCGAGGCCGCGGCTGGCAACCACCACGACCTTGGCACCGTGTTGACTGAGATCCCAAGCGAGGGCCTCCCCAATGCCACGGCCCCGCCGACAACGACCGCGATTTTTTTATCCAAACTGAAAAGATCTGACATTGGCTCCTCCTCCAAAGACCTCTTTTGCTTCATATTCGTGCAGTTTCACTCTCCCATCCTTTGCTCGTACTAGTGGTATGGTCATATGGTCATAATGGTGGTGCGCTGTTGCCCATCAACCCGTAGGTCTGGCCATGGCCACCTTGGATTGGGCACCTGGCGCTCGCCGCATCTTCCTCTGAGCTGATTGGCGCATTCGATGACCTGCCAGAGCGCTTGAGCTGAAAGCGCCTCCCCATGTGAAGAAAATCCACCGCTGGGGTTTACGGCAGTTTGCCGCCGATTTTGGTCTCCCCGTCGCGCAGCATCTTATCCGCCTCACCCTCACCACAGAACCCGCACGTCTCCAGATACACCAGGTAATGCCAGGAGCTGTTGTCGGGAAGTTCCAGGAGATCTACGTCCTCAGGTCCAATACCGGCTTTCTTGTACGCCTGCTGGGAAGCCGAGTAGCTTTCACTAAGCATGGGGGCTTCAGGAACGGCCGGACAAGACACCGCGGAAATACGGATGGTCGGGTCACCATAAATGGCGCTTCCCATGGTGGTGGCGTTAATCTTCACCGGTTTGTCGGCTTTACTGATCAAGTCCTTGTCGGCTGTAACAATAACTGCCGCGGCGCCGGTACTCACCGGGCAAATCTCAAACAGTCGCAGAGGTTCACAAACATAGACAGAGTTCATTACCTCTTCCAGGCTGTAGGCCTTTTTAAACCGAGCGTTCGGATTCTTGGAACCATACTCACTCAACAGGACCTTGACCATTGCCAAATCCTCTTCTGTGGTGTCGTATTTTTCCATCCTTCTGGTGCATTCCAGCGCCCAGTAAACCGGGTTGGGCATAGCGGTCATTTTCCATCTGATCACGTCCCTGTCCTGAACCGCGTTGTCTGATTTAGCGGTCAGAAAACCTTTCGGTGATACGTCGACACCAAAGGCCAAGGCCGTATCGGTCTCGCCGGCAGCGATACTGTTGTATGCCATCCGAAGAGCCGCAGATCCGGTAGCGCAGGCGTTGTATACGTTGACTACCGGAATACCGGTTTCGCCAAAAATGGTTTCCAGATATTGACCGGAAAGGTGACCGGCGTTACCACCGTAAATAAAGATTCCGGCCATGATGGACTGAATATTTTTCCATTCGATGTTAGCGTCTTTCAAAGCGCCGTCAACGGCCACAGCCGCGAAATCGGCGAATACTTGTTCTGTGAAACCCATCCAGGGGCTCATCCCGGTTCCTATAATATGTATATCTCTCATGGTAATTATCCTTTCTTATGGTTATCGTAAGACCGGTTATTGAACGGCTTTAAAAGCCCAGGTCACCACATCCTGTTTTTCCTCGTTGGTGAACAACGATAGGGTGGTCGTTTCCATTTCCATCCCCAGTTTAAGAGATTTCAGGTCTGTATCTGTTATGATACCGGCAACCTGAATTTTTTCGTCCTCAAACTCAACCATACCGATACCATATGGGGTAATCTTTTTCTCTGTTTTAAATGGTGGGGGACAGGGATAATGCTGAATGGTATAAGTCGCCAGCTTACCCTTGTTGGGAAGCAAGACATCTTCCACACCTTCTCTTGAGCAGCCGGGGCGATGTTGATAATGTTCCTTGGGGAAGAAGTAAGTTCCGCAAGAGTTGCATTTTGCGCTCATTATTCTGACTTCCCCGGTCGACCAGTCCACCAAGTTTGGTATTCTGGCCACCTTATTTGCCACATTTTCCATAGTCATATTCCTCCTGGTTGATATCCTGTTAAATAAAATTTGCTGTTAGCGGCCGACAAACTTCGGCGCCCTTTTTTCAAGGAACGCATTGACGCCTTCCAACTTGTCTTCCAGGCTCAAAGAAAGGCTGTAAAGTTCATACTCGTACTTCAAGCCGCTTTCCAGATTGGTCTGCATACCGTGGTTGATGGCGGTTTTGGCCAATTTCAGGGCCGCGGCGCTCTTGGCAGCGATCTTCCTGGCCAATTCCTTGGCCGCTGGCATCAGCTCGTCCATGGGCACCACCCGGTTGACCAGGCCTAGACGGTCGGCCTCTTCGGCACGGATGATGTCGCCGGTGTAGATCAGCTCCTTGGCCCGACAGACACCGATAAGGCGCGGCAACCGCTGGGTGCCGCCGCCGCCGGGGATGATGCCGATGTTGATTTCGGTCTGGCCGAATTTGGCCTTTTCCGAAGCGATGATGATATCGCATCCCATGGCGATCTCATTACCGCCCCCCAGGCAGAAGCCGTTGACGGCCGCGATAACGGGTTTTTCGAGCTTTTCCACCATTTCGCCCAACCGCATGATGTTATGGGCCGCAAAGGGGGTGGTCGCACTGAACTCCTTAATATCGGATCCTGCCACAAAGGCCTTTCCCGACCCCGTGAGGATCAACACCTTGATTGCATCGTCTTCCGCCACATCGTCGATAGCGGCGCGGAATTCTGCTCGTGTTTGGTTGTTCAAGGCATTCATTGCCTCGGGACGGTTGAAGGTAATGATGGCGATATTCTCTTCTTTTTCGAAAATAATGTTTTCGTAATCCATACGCTTCCCCCTTAGGCTGATAATTTTTGTTGGCGAATACCGTACTCGCACAATTTGCTCAAGGCTTTAACGCCGGAGATCAAAGACGGGTACACTGGCAGGTCTTTCCCCAATTCGTCCATGATAACGTTTTTATATTGGTTGTATCCGACAATCACGCAGACGACCACTGGTTTGCCAACGTCTTGGACGATTTTCTGAATGATCTTTTTCTGAACAGCTTCCTGGGTATATTCGAACCCGGCCAGAATTATTACCGCAGCGTCTATGTTTGGATCTCTGAATGCATCTGGGAAAGTGGTTTCCAGGGTTTTTGTAAAACCGATTTTGGTTACGGAAAAATACAAGTCGACAGGATTTCCTACCGGCGAGTCAAACAAGTCCTTCAATTTTTCGGTTGTTTCCAAGGTCAGCTTGGGGAGTTCCAGACCAACTTTCGCAGACAGGTCAGAAACAACAACACCGACGCTTCCGGCCAAGGTGATCACTGCGATGCGATTACCTTTGGGAAGTGGCTGAGTGGAAAAAACCTTGGCGAAATCTTTCAATTCTGTAAAATCATCAGCCATGATCATACCCGTTTGTTTGATTGCCGTTTCTACAATCTTGGAGTTGCTGGCAATACTACCAGTATGACTCATGGCGGCTTTGGCGCCCGCTTCTGTGCGACCCCCGCTGAGAAAAATAACCGGTTTTTCGGCTGCAACTTTCTTGGCGATCCTGGTTAGGTTTCTTCCATCCGTAACAGTTTCTAAATACATTGAAATGACATCGACGTCATCTTCATTACCGAAGTATTCCAACAAGTCATTTTCATTGACATCGCATTTGTTACCGATTGAACACACTTTACTGATATTCAAACTTTCATTTTCTACGATATCGGCAGCCATCCCGGCCGCTAGAAGACCAGATTGTCCGATGAGCACTACGTTACCTTTGGGGACTTTTTTGGTCATTGGGTAAATGGATGTTACAATTTCGCGTGAAACAATACCGGAGCAGTTTGGTCCCATCACTCGGATACCGTTTTTCTTGGCGATATCAACGAGTTGCTGCTGATATACTTTACCATCTCCACCCATTTCAGCGAATCCGGCAGACTCAATAATGACCGCTTTAACGCCTTTTTTGGCACATTCTTCCATAGTTGCAACAGTCAGTTTTGGCGTTGGAAGCGCAGTGACAACCAGATCAACGTCACCGGGTATTTCTGTTACGCTGCGGTATACCTTATATCCCAATATCTCATCTGATTTCGGATTTACCGGATAAACGTCTCCGTTAAAATCGCTATCGGCGATATTTTTTACAATGACATAGCCCAGCTTTCCGGGAGTTCCGCTGGCTCCGATTACAGCAACCGACTTTGGTTTAAAAAATAATTCCATCATGGCTGAATCATCCTTATATTTTAGGCTTGATCAAATTGATTAACTTGCTTCTAAAATAATTCGTGCGTCAACAACAACAGCGCCTTGTTTATATGCGAAAACGGGATTCATATCGATTTCTGCAATCCCTTCTGTTTTATCGACAAGTTCTGAAAGTTTTAGAAGCATGTCCTCAAGAAAAGCAATATCAGCGGGATCTTGTCCCCGATATCCTTCAAGCAATTTTTTCCCTTTGATCTCATTAATCATGTCGGATGCATCGTTTTTATCGAGCGGTACTATTCGAAAAGCTACATCTTTTAACACTTCAACGAATATTCCACCCAGTCCAAACATAAGAACCGGTCCAAAGGAGGGATCTTTGGTCATTCCTATAATGACTTCAGTGCCTGCGTTTGCCATCCGCTGAACCGAGATACCCTCGATGTTGGCATTGGGGTATTTGGCAGTACACGATGCCATGATCTCGTCATAGGCTTTTTCTACTGCAGCCTTGTCCGGCAGATTAACCTTGACACCACCGGCATCGCTCTTATGGGTGATATCGACCGAGGAAATTTTCAGGACAACCGGATATCCGATCTCTTCGCTCAATGCCACAGCCGCATCCTTGGTTGTGGCAAGCCGTGTGTCCGTACAGTTGATGCCCGCCTCGGCGAGAATCTGTTTGGCCTCAATCTCGGTGAGGACGGGACGTTTCTCTTTCGTGGCCTTACTTAGAATGTCATCTACGATCATAAAATTCGACTTCATCATGCTCCCATGTGTTCAGTTGTATTAGCAGCTATTTCAAAATTGTAGATCAGGTTCAAGATCAAGGCGGGATAAATTGTTCAACCGCAGGAATATATGTAATATTTTGAGGATTGACCAATTTGTCCCAACACCGATATTGGGCCTTAGATGCAATTTTGAAACAGCTTCTATTGTTTTGAACCCAACCAAGCCCTACTGCCCGCTCTCAAAGCGAAATGTCTGGTCGGGATCGATGATCGCCAGAACACGCACAATACAGCCGTCTCCACCCAACCAGCGCCATGGGAAGGCCATGAAAAAGCATCGCTTACCGGTTACTTTATCGAGATCTCCTCCGATATTTTCGATGCCGGGGATGCCACCCTTAACCATAAGTGTCTTGTGAGCAGGTTCCCAATCGGGGAAATCCTCTTCTGGATCACGGCCGGTTGCTTTTTTGTATTCCTCAATCAGGTGCGGCTGGGATGGTCCGAGGCCATGATCCACCAGTTTGGTTGCAAGGGGATGATCGTTGGCCTGGCAGCCGTACCCGACGCATTTTACTTTTTTATCCACCAGCCACTGGGCCCCCGCCCCGGAAATCCCACAACCATAGGCGAAATATTCATCGCTGTCGGCCCATTTGTGATGAAATCCCGTGTTGATCATGACTATGTCGCCCTCCTTGATTTGAGGACTGGCATTCTCAAGATCCTCAGGGGTAATCACGCCCCATTTACCCTTGGGGATGGAAACCGCTACACCGGTACCGCACAAACGCCACAACGGGTAATCGTTAATGCCGGGCGAGTTTTCTGTAACATGTATTGGGGCGTCCATGTGGGTACACCGGTGCATGATCCCTTCCCATTGAACCTGATGAAGCCCATCTTTGGCGTGAAATTTATTGACCGTGACATTGACACCAGGGGATGAAGGCCATTCCGGCATATGTTGATGGAAAGCGTGACTTAAATTATATATTTTTAGGCTCATTTTTATTGTCCCCTGTATTTTAATTAGGTTGTTTAGGCTGTAGACTGTAGGCTATTAGCTAAATGCCTACAGACGATCTACCTATAGCCTATCTCGCTGCATTCCCTGCGTCGATTCGACATTTGCCTGTGGGATCGATTATGCCGACGAACCGAACCGGACAGGCATCTCCATATTCGAATTTCCAGGGGGTAGCCACGAAGGTGGCCCGTTTGCCTGCCAGGACATCCACATCGCCGCCAACTTGCTCAATGGTTGGAATATCCGCGCCTAAAAGGGTTCTATGGGCGATATTCCAATCCGGATGTTCATTTTTGGGGTCCAAACCGGTGGCTTTCTGATAATTTTCCACTAAGCGATTCATAAGTGGACCGCCGCGTTGGGGACCTAACGATGTTGCCAGAGGGTGGTCGATTTGAGGCGTATCCACGCCGACGAGCTTACAATCTTTTTTAACCAGCCATTGGGCGGCATCTTTTGTTAGCCCCGGCGACTCGCCGTAATACTCGAGGGCGTCCGCGTATTTATGATGCCATCCGGTCACGATCACCACAATATCGCCCTGCTGAACCTCAGGCGTGGCGGATTCTAAATCTTTGGCCGTAATCACTTCATAGCTCTTTTTAGGTATACTCAATACAACTCCGTTGCCGAAAAAACGGTCAACGGGATATGGGCCAGATCGGCTGCACGTTGGACCAAGTGCAACGGCGCATTCATATGGGTGCCCGTATGCATAACGGTGTTAATTTTCCATGCCAGTAACGCCGTGTTGGCCATGTTTGACGCCTCGAAACATTTTCACATCGTCCTGTCCAGGTAGGATGGCGCCCCATGGCCCCACTCGTGGCTCAGTTCAACCATTTGCAGCCCTGAATAAGGGTCAGTCACCATTGTCATAATAACCTCTTTTTTGGGTTGTTGGTTTTTTGTTTTACGGCCCAGAACCGAATGTCATGACGCCGTCATTCCACCATCCACATATATGGTCTGCCCGGTCACAAAACCGGCGGCATCCGATACCAGAAAGTTCACCGCACCGACCAAATCTTCGGGCAGCGCAATTCTTCCTAGAGGAATCATGGAGGCATACTTTTTGGATAGTTCAGGGTTCTCGGCAATGTGCTTCGTTCCCGGGGTGATCACCAGGGCGGGGCCAAGGGCATTGACGCGTATATTATGGGGCGCCCATTCCAGGGCTAATGTTTTGGTAATTTGTTCTACGGCCCCTTTGGTTGCACAGTACCCTGCGTTGCCGCCGGTGTAGCCCCGAATACCGCGAACAGAAGAGAGGTTGACGATAGCTCCGGACTTCTGTTCCCGCATCACTCTTCCAACCATTTTACAAGCAATCATGGTGCCCCTGACATTAACGGCAAACAGCCTATCCCAATCTTCCATGAGGTACTCTAAGGCATCGTGTTTGATGTTCAGGCCCTGGGCGTTGACCAGGATGTCTATCCTGCCATTTTTTTCGACGACCTGATCCACTTAGGTTCTGAACAGAACTCTCATCCGTAACATCCGATGGTATGGCAATGGCCTCGTTACCGGATGCTTCGGTAATTTTGCGGGCGACCTTTTCAATGGCCTCTTGGTTTCGACTGGAAACGACCACGGTTGCACCTTGAATCCCTAGGGCCATGGCCAAGGCTTCACCAATTTCGTCAGCTCCGTTGACGGTAATGGAGCCTTTGACCACATAATAGACTCTTTCCTTTGTTTGAGGATTGACATACTAAGTCACTCTATGGATTATCTCCGTTTAATCTTGGATTTTTCCCGCTTTTTTCCATTCACACTCAGGCCCTCAAGGGAAAACCGGACAATGTGATCAATTAACCTGCCCTTAAAATCGCTGTCATAGGTTCTCCCTATAACACGAGAAATCATGGGGCGGGAGTAGTTAAAATAGAGCAAGATCCCGAATATGCTCATGATGTCCAGGGTCAAACTTTCATCGTCGAGATGCTTCGGAAGATAGGGCTTTAGATGCTTTTGCAGGTATTTGAACAGGGGACGCAGGGTCCTGTCCGCGGCCAGTTCAAAAGCCTCTGTCGGGTTATTTATTTCCCGGATAATGAGCTGTCGATGGCGGCGAAGTTCTTCATCAGACAGAGGGCCTTCCAGGTAGGCTCGGCCCACCGCTTGAATCACTGTAGCCGGTGAGGGACGCTTAAGACCGACAAGCGATTTTTTCAGCCGGTCATACATACTCAGTTCCCTCGGTACCCAGCGAGACTGGAAAACCTCCAGATAGAGATTTTTTTTACCCTTGAAATGGTAGTTGATAGCGCCCATGTTGCACTTGGCGGCGGACGTGAGTTCCCTGACGCTGACCGCGTCATAGCCTTTATGAGCAAACAGGATTTCGGCCGTATCCAGAAGGCGTTTTTTTGTGAGATCGCTGGTCGCGGTTGTGTCCATCTCTATATCCAGACATCACTTTTGTCGGCCAATGAGCCAAATCCCGGATTGCCTATACCAGACCGCCTCTATTCCGGCCTCTGCCTGGTGCCCGTTGGAGGCTCAACCCTAATGTTAGGGTCAACTGCTGCCATCTAATTCAAAC
>PVMK01125030.1_pt1 | contig 17486 bp, 10 predicted proteins | sample 1853481 | NCBI WGS metagenome assembly PVMK01 (sample SAMN08533507, study PRJNA380276) | Marine sediment metagenome, whole genome shotgun sequencing project. | reverse complement strand
GGAATTAAATTATCACTCTGATCTTGATATCATCTTTATTTATGAAGGTGAGGGAAATACCAGACCGGTTGAGGGGACCGATCCGGAGCGGTTCAGACCCCAGACCAATAAACAGTATTTTATTCGCCTGGCCCAGAGAATCATCTCCGTTCTGACCATGATCACTCAGGAAGGATATGTTTATGAGATCGACACTCGCCTGCGGCCATCCGGTAACCAGGGACAGCTGGTCTCTTCACTGCCAGCTTATCGTGAATATCACGAGGGCTCTGCCGCGCCATGGGAGCGTCAGGCACTGATCAAGGCCAGAGTGGCTGCTGGTTCAGGGAAGTTGGCCTCAAGCTATGAAGCCCTGACAGCTGAGATCGTCTACGAACGACCCTTGCCGGAGAACCTTGCCGAAGAGATCTGTCGCCTACGACAACGTATGGAAAAGGAACTCGGCAAAGAGGATGAGCGGCAACGCAACATTAAAACAGGCCGCGGCGGTATGGTTGATGTTGAGTTCATCGCCCAATATCTGCAGTTGCTGCACGGTAAAGAAAAGCCTGCACTACGCTGCCGCAATCTGGTGGAGGCGCTCTCAGTCCTACAGAGTGAAAGCTTGATTTCGACATTGGACTATGAGAATCTGACCACTGGCTACAAGTTCCTGCGACGTCTGGAGAACAAGCTGCGTCTGGTTCATGACCAGTCAGTTAACGAATTAACTGCCGATTCCAAGGCCCTCGCCAAACTGGCCAGACACCTCGGCTACCCAGACATATCAGGACATCCGGAAAAGTTATTTATGGAAGAATACGCCAGCACAACCCAGACCATTCGAGAGACTTTTGGCCGTATCCTGGCGTGCACGGAGAACATTTGACATGGGTCCTGAGGGGGACAGCAAACACATTCTGATGGTTGACGACGACCCGAATATCCGTCGTTTTCTCGCTGAGTCCCTGCGCCTGCACGGCTACGAAGTCCACAGCTTTGAAGATGCAGAAGCAGCTCTTCTGGAGCTGGATAAACACAATTTTGACCTGGCCCTGCTGGATATTCTCCTACCCGGAACCAACGGACTGCAACTCTGCCGTAAGCTAAGATCGCTGGCAAAGACCAAAGAACTTCCGGTCATCATGATGACCGCCTTTTACAAACAAGCAGACCATATCCGTGATGCCCGAGAACAGTACGGTGCGACGGACTACCTGCTCAAACCTTTCCCTCTGAAAACACTTCACGAGAAGATCGATGCCCTGATCGGTGCCCCCACAGCGGCATCAAATCCAGAGCGTCTCAGTATCGAAGGCAAACTTACCGAGACCGGCCTGCCCCGCATCCTGCACAACCTTTACAGCCTGCGCGCAACCGGACTGTTGCACCTGGAGAACAACGACGTCAAGAAAGTCGTCTACATACGCAACGGCTATCCTATTTTCGCGCGTTCAAACCTGGTGCGAGAGTTTCTTGGTCAGATACTCGTACGTACGGGACATCTCAGCGACGAAGACCTGGAAAAATCTCTGCAAGTCGCCAAAGAAAAGGGCCAGCGTCACGGCATGGCCCTGATCGAAATGGGTCTGCTCACTCCACACCAGTTGAACGACGTCCTGCGCAATCAGGTACTCGAAAAACTCCTCGACACATTTTCCTGGTCAGACGGTCGTTACCGGTTCATGCAGGCGCGCGAGTTCAAAAAAGGCATCACCAGCATCGACCTGTCTCCAGCTAACCTGATTCTACAGGGATTACGCGACTATGCCAGCCGTGAGCAGGTCCTGAAGATACTCGAACCGCATCTTGATAGCTATCTGCAGCAGGCCGAGAACCCTCTCTACCGTTTTCAGGAGATCCAACTCTCTGCCAATGAGGAACGTATCCTGGCAAGCTGTCAGGGCAGTACAACCTTACACGATGTTCTCAAACGACATTTGTTGTCACGCAAGGAGGCAGAGCCCCTGCTGGCCACTCTACTGAGTACGGGAATACTGGTCGCACGACTCGAACCGGAGATTGTCTCTGACGAGTCCGGTTGCGATGAAACAGTGGATCTTCGTACCCGCCGGGAAACCTTTTTGAAGGACTATGCCTGGATGATGGAGCAGGACTATTTCACGCTGCTCGGTGTGAGTGAGTCTGATTCCCGTGATCAGGTGCGCAAGTCTTACTACGGTCTGGTTAAGAAATATCATCCGGACCGCTTTTTCGAACAGGACGTTCTGCTTGATCTGAGAGATAAGGTGAATGCTCTTTTCCAGCGCATCAGTGATGCTCACGAAACGCTGAGTGATGAGACGACCAAAGCTCGTTATATAGGGGATCGTAAGGGAAGCCCAGTCAGGTCGACCACCAATTTTGAGACGATTCTCAAGGCAGAGACAGCCTTTCAGAAGGGTGTGGTTCTCTTCCGCGTCAAAAAATACAACGAAGCACAAAAAACCTTTGCTGAGGCTCTGGAATTGAGGCCTAATGAAACGGAATATCTCATGTATCAGGCGTGGTCAGCCTACAAGGCTAATCTCAGATCAACTGAGGTCGTCATCAATACCCGCAAGAAACTGATCAGAGCGACAGAATTGAGCCCCAAGTTGAATCTGGCCCACTTATATCTTGGCTACCTCTCTAAAGATGAAGGCAATGAGGGAGAAGCACAGCGTCGTTTCGAACAGGCAATCCTCTGCAATCCAAATTGCACTGAAGCTCTCCGTGAATTACGGCTGATGAGTATGCGTAAGGAAAAAGCAGAAAAAGAGAAGAAGGGACTCTTTGGTAAAATGTTCAGTTAGCGGCCTGTTAGACAATCAGCGCTGCGAGGAGTCTGTTACATCCCAAGGATCTACCGGCACATTGAGCCAACTGACACAAGGATCATTAAATGGGATACCCTCTGTAACACAGGCACTTTCGATGCAGGCCTTTTCGATAAAACGCCGAAGCATGTCGAGATCATGTTCATTGGAGAATTTGAAAAGAACCCCAATTTGAGGTTTGAACCACTTCTGGGAATCTCCAGCAGGAATGCAATACAAGACCTCTGCTGGAGTTCTGAACACCTTACCTGCCAGTTTGAATGCAATATCCAACACCTTGCCACGCGGTATTTCATGCGCGCAGGTAATGCGTCCACCACGCCCAGAGAGAGAGACCAGGCAACCGTCAAACCAGTCATTTTCAATTTTCAGATCAACATCGGCTTCCATGACAACCCGGATATGGCGACGAGGGGTCGGGAACAAGTGGGCTTCCAGCAGATGATAAAGACGGGTTAAGGAGATGGGAATTTCCAGAAACTCCCCTTCCGACAGCGGCATGGGGGTCAGCCAAACCACCTGGGCTTCATGCTCAGACAATTTAACCCCGCGCTCAGCAAAGATAACTTTCGCCGCAGACAGATCTTCTACGACAAAGAACCGCCAATTGGCAAGGATACGGTTCAAAAGTCTGTTGAATTTCAGGTTGCGCGTTACAACAGCAACCTGCTTGATATTGGATTGTTCGCCCCCAAGTAACATCGTGTTACTTACTCCCTCTTAGATTTAATCCATAACTCACGAGCATTCTACAACAAACAGCACAACTTTTAATCCTAGAAACCACCGTTAACTTGAAAAAAGATCCGTGCCCGCATGCGGTTGGTTGCCCGCCACACTCTACAAACTCTGTTTCCATCTTTTTGACCACCGTGCGCGATCCAGCAAGTACCGCGGCTGTACATTGCCAGAGCGCGAATCATACTGCGCTTAACGTGACGATTTTCTTTGTGCAATTCAGTGAGCAGTCGTTTCATTCTCTGGCGATTCTGGCCTTCCTCTCCCATCACGGACAACCACAATCTATAATCGGAAATTCATTCTGCTTGGAGAGTTTTCATTATATCGGATTCTTCCACATAAACCAGCGGCCGAATCACTGTATGTCGTTTGTTATCCGCCAACATCCTGGGCTCATAGCTGCCAATTTGCCAGAATAGAACTGGTTGAGAAGTAACGTCTCAATGAAGTCATCAAGATGATGACCGAGCGCAATCTTGTTGCATTCAAGTCGATCCGCCACGGCATAGAGAACTCCCCGGCGTAGCCGGGCGCAAAAAGCGCAATATGAGGAACCAGGATGTCGCTTCTCCTCGATAATCTGCGAGCAGTTAGTTGCTTCCATATGTACTTGGAAACCACACTCTTTCAAGTAGTCTTCCAGAACATCTTTGCGATAACCGGGGAACCCGGCATCGACATTAACTGCAATCAGTTCGTACTGAATCGGAGCACGGCGGCGTAGCTGCTCGAGGATATGCAACAGGACATAAGAATCCTTACCCCCGGAAACGGCGACTGCAATCCGGTCCCCCTCCTCAATCAGACCGAATTCGCCAACAGCTTTTCCTGTCAGTTTTTTGATTCTTCGAAATGAAGTATTGTTGAGTAACAATGTTGCCCCCTGGCAGCCCGTCGAAAATTCCGGATGAACACAAATGTGGTTTTCGATTTGGAAACGGGCAATTTTTCGCAAGGTCAAGAAAATCAAGCATTTGAGCGGAGGCGTAGTACTTTACGCCGCACAATCAAATGTGCAGATTGACGCCGAGATTGCGGAAAAGGGCCGTTTCCGGACGAAACTAGTTGCCTGTCTTAACACGATGGTCTGCATGTCTCTCTTTCAGACCTATAAGCTGTCGAGCATCTTCAAGAATCAGGTAGAGAGAGGGAACCAGCAACAGGGTAATACCGGTAGCAAAAAGGATCCCGAAAGCCAGACTGATCGCCATAGGTATAAGAAACTGGGCCTGCACGCTGGTTTCCAGAATCATCGGCATAAGACCAAAAAATGTTGTTAAAGAGGTTAACAGAATCGGTCGAAAACGCCTTTGACCGGCCTCTATAACCGCGTCCAGCAGCGACTTACCCTTCCTTCGCATCCGATTGGTGTAGTCTATCAGCAGTAAGGAATCGTTGACGACCACGCCGGTCAAGGCAACGATACCGAACATACTCAGGATGCTCAGATCGTAGCCCATGATAAAATGTCCGAGGATTGCACCGACGATGCCGAACGGGATCGCAACCATGATCAGAAGCGGCTGGGAATAGCTGCGGAAAGGAATCGCCAGCAGAGCAAAGATAATGATCAATACCAGTTTGAAACCAGTAAACATACTCTCCATCGACTCCCGTCGGTTCTTATCTTCACCTTCCATGTCATAACTTAAACCGGGATAATCAGCCATCAGTTTTGGCAAAGCTGTTGACTTGATTTCGGCGACCACTTCTTCCGCATTGGCAGCGTGGCTGTCCACGGTTGCAGTTACATTAATTACCCGCTTGCGATCACTCCGGTTGATCTTGCTGAAGCCACGACTCTCGACCAGAGTCGCAGCCCGATCCAGTGGAATCTCACCGCCGCCCGGAACCCTGATACGCATATTTTCGAGATCCCAGAAGCGTTGACGACTCTCTTCAGGATAGCGGACCAGAACTTTGACTTCATTTCGGCCCCGCTGAAATCGCAATGCTTCTGAGCCGTAGAAAGCGCCGCGCAACTGTCGGCCCAGGTTCTCTTCCGTGATTCCAAGAGTGCGTGCTTCAGGTTTCAACCGGACTTTAACTTCCCGTTTGCCAAGAGTGTAATTGTCGGTAATGTCACCCGTACCCGGATATGTGGCAATGATTCCCTTGAGACGTTCAGCAGCCTCGTCCAGAACTGCAAAATCCTCGTGAGCCAGTTGAATGTCGATGTTGGCACCGAGGTGAATAAGATTCGACTTAAAGGTTAATGTTTCCACACCTATGATCTCTCCCAGCCGATCGCGCCAGCGGTTGGCAATCTCAGTTGCCGTCACCGCACGATTCTCACTCGGGGTCAACAACATGGAGATACTGGCCAGATTCCCGCCCGAACTGGAGAAGTTACCGGCCGGGCCTCGATCCGTCGTTGCCGAACCGACATTCGCATAGACATGACGCATGACAGAAACACCCTGCGGAAGCTCCTTATCGTACTCGGCAACAATCGCGAGACCGGCGTTAACGACCTGTTCCTGAATCTGGGTGGTTAATTTTACGGGGCTTCCCGGAGCCAACTCGAGAGCAACCTGGATGACGTTACTGTCAACCGTAGGCATAAATCTAAATTTGACAATTCCGCCGCCGACCAGGCCGAAGCCGACAAACATCAAAACCGCACAGGCCACAGCGAAAGTCGTGTAGCGATTCTTCAAGCAGAGGTCAAGAGCTTTCCGATACGGACCGTTAATGAATTTCTGCAGGGTGCTGCCGAAACGCCGCCGATTCTTATCGAGGATGCCCAGTAAGCCACCCGGGGTCTGCCGGGGCTTACCAATCGACAAATGAGCAGGCAAGATGAAAAGCCCTTCAACAAGAGACACCAGCAGAATTATTATGACAATCGCCGGGATTACCATGATGAACTTGCCCATGATGCCACTGGTAAAGAGCAAAGGCAAAAACGCGGTTACCGAAGTCAGGATCGCAAAGACCACCGGCTGGGCAACCTCGATCGTGCCGTCAATGGCCGCTTGCAGATAGGGCTTGCCGGTTTGGCGATGTTCATAAATATTCTCACCAATGACTATCGCATCATCAACCACGATGCCAAGCGCCATGATGAAAGCAAAGAGTGAGATCATGTTGATCGACACATCGATTGCAGGCATGAAAAGCAATGCGCCACAGAACGAGATAGGGATGCCAAGCATGACCCAGAGGGCCAGGCGGATTTCAAGGAAAAGACTGAGCGTGATAAAGACCAGCACCAGACCGATCATGGCATTTCTGACGAGCAGGTCCTTGCGACTCTTGAAGAGCTCTGAATTGTCGTTCCAGGTAGCCAGTTTGACTGATTCCGGGAGCTGGTGTCGTTTGTCCTCGACATACTTTTTGACGGTGTCGGCAATCTCCGTCGGTTTCTGGTCACCGACCCGGTAGACCTTGACCATGGCTGCTGGCAAGCCATCAAAGAGACCGAACTGATCGGTCGCCTCGAAACCATCCTTAACGGTGGCAATATCGCCGAGCGTGACTTCCGTGCCATCAGTCGTGGCCAGAATAACAATACTGGAGTATTCATGACCGACATAGCGTCGTTCCTTGGTTCTGACCAGAATCTCGCCTGAGCCGGTTTTGATCGTCCCGCCCGGTAGATCGATAGACGCCTGGCGAATCCGTTGCGCGATCTGATCAAAAGTCAGATCATAGCGGCGCAGGTTGGTTTCATCGATCTCAATAGAAATTTCATAGGGCCGCACACCGCTCAGATCAACCTGGGTGATATTCGGTTCCAGCAGCAGTTCATCGCGGACCTGCTCAGCCAGCTCCCGTAAGCTGCGTTCCGGCAAGTTGCCGGAGACCACCACTGAGATGACCTCACGTCGGTTGAGCATCTTACTGACCACCGGTTTTTCAGCATCATTCGGGAAAGTGATGATCCGGTCGACTTCGCTCTTGATATCCTGTAAAACCAGATCGATATCAGCATCAGTTGTGATCTCTGCAGTGACAACCCCGTAACCTTCAGCAGCCACTGATTTAACCTGTTTGATGCCGTCAACTCCGGTCAGGTTTTCCTCTATTTTGAGAATGACCCCCTCTTCAACTTCTTCCGGTCCGGCACCTGGATAAGCAACGCTCACCTGAATACGGTCAAGGGTTATGTCGGGGAAGACTTCCTGTTTAATATTGAAACCAAGGATCAAGCCGCCAATGATTAAGACCAGCATCAACAGGTTGGCGGCGACGTGATTCTCCGCCATCCAGCGAATTGCACCGTTCATTATTTCGTCCCCCGCAACTGCGGCCGTAACAGCATTCCCTCAGCTGCACCGGTAAGGTTTGTCAGGACGATCCTTTCACCAGCATTCAGACCTGATCGGACCAGAACTTCATCACGTTCCCTGCGAATAATATCAACCTCACGAATATGCAACCTGTTTTCCTCATCAACAGTCCAGATGGTGTCATTGTCGTGCAAAGCACCACGTGGCACAGCAACAACATCAAAGATTTCCTGGCCCTCTAGATGGACCTCAACAAACATACCAGGCAAGAGATCATTGAGAAGTTTCCCCTCATTGTCTTGAGAAAAAGGATTCGAAACCGTGACCACCACGCGCGCCATCCGGTTGCGTGGGTCGATTTCGCCCATGGCTCTGGTTATTTCTCCTCGCCACTGAAATATCTGCCCGCCAGATTGCAGTTTAATGGTAGCCAACGAACCATTCTGCTCCAGCGCATTTTTTTGATTTGTCCCACTACGTGGCACCTGCAACCAGACAAGCTCATCGAGGGGGATGGGAATAACAATTTCTATCTGATCTACTCCGGCCACTGTCGCTACCGGAGCCCCCACATTAACAAACTGACCTATCTCGAGCTGCTCGCTGCGTACGTAGCAGTTAAATGGTGCGAACACCCTGGTCCTTTGCAGATTGAGCTCAGCCTGTTTGACATTGGCTTTAGCGGCATCGCGCTGCGCTCTGGCACTTTTCAACTGAGGTTCATAGATGACCAGTGAGTTAGGCTCTGCATTACTATCACTGTTCAGTGAATGCCATTCCTTGCGGGCCAGATCAGCCAGATTCTCGTTACGTAGCAGCTCCAATTCAGCCTGAGCAAGGCTCGATTGAGCAAGAGCAATTGCCAATTGGTAGTCAATATCTTCGATGGCAAAAAGCAATTCGCCTTTACGAAAGATTCCACCAGCAACCATCTGTGGAGAAAGCTCGCTAACGCGGCCTTTGACCTGCGGCGTAATATCGACTTCATGACGCGACTGAGCGCTACCGGTACCACTCACAACAACTTGTCTGCTGGTTTTAACCAGCTCCACCACCTCGACCAGGGGGCCTAGATAAGTCGTCTCATGGGGTTTGGGAACCTTGCGCGATTTAATCAGGACAAAGGTCATAACCAGGGCAATCACGATCACCAGAATTGGCAATATAGCTCTTTTCGTCTTCATTATTTCTTGTCCTTATTAACCTGCAAACGTGAATTCACCTTATTCTGCATCCAGACGCCCCCGAGCGATCGTGCCAGGCTGATGCGATCAGCAAGCAGTTGGCGTTGCGCTGCAAGCAGACGGCTACTGACATCAAAGTCAGTACGTTGGGCGGTCAGTACGGGAAGATAATCAACCAGGCCTGCAAGATAACGATCCGTGGACAACCTCAGCGTTGCGCCAGTTGCTTGCGCAGTTTCAGCAAGACGTTCAAGTCGTTGTTCGGTTGCAAAGTTATTGACCAAAGCACCTTCAACTTCCTGAAAAGCTGACAGCACTTCTTGTTGGTAGTTGGCTACCGCCTCGCGTAGAGCAGCCTCTTTTCTCTCGACCTCGGCGCGACGCCTGCCGCCGTCAACAATAGGCAGAGCCAGATTGCCGAGCACAGACCAGAATTCGCCCTTGATCAAACCTGCGGTAACAGCCGGAGGAAGGGAACCGTAACCACCGGATAAACTGATCGATGGGAAACGATCAGCAATAGCTACCGCAATGCGTGAGTCCGCGGCTGCAACACGTTGCAAAGCCGCCTGAAGATCGGGGCGTTGGCTGATCAGATCCGCAGGGATACCGACTGCAAACAGCTCGGGAGCACGGGGTAATTGTTTGAGGCCGCCACCAGGGCTTCGCTCCGGATAGCGACCGATCAGCACAGCGATGGCATGTTCGGCTTCAGCAAGGCGAGCTTCAAAAAGATAACGTACTGCCTGAGCCCCAGTCAGGTTCTGGCGTGCCTGGTACATGTCGACAGCTGGGACCAAGCCCAAATTATAGCGATTCTTGACACGTGCCACCGTATCAGCAAAAGAGGCAATTGATTGATCGGTCAGTACCAGCTGGGCACGTTGTTCAACAGCAAGAAAGTAGAGGTCGGTTAATCGCGCTGACAACCCCAGGTAGAGGGTCTCTACATCTTGACGACTTGCCAACAACTCCAACTCTGCTGCTCGGCTCTGCGCCGCCAACTTGCCCCATAGATCAAGCTCATAACTGGCCGCAAGCGACAGCTGTTGACTGTTGCCTATGAAATCACCCCCGAACGAGAACGACGACTGTTGGCTGCCGTCGGTAAAATCACCCGTCAGTCCAGGTTGTTTTGAGCGGCTCAGGTTTCCTCCACCAGAAAGGACCGGTGATTGGTCACTGCGAGTGATTCTAAAGGCGGCTTCGACCTGCTCCAGACGGGCAATTGCCTGGGTCATCTCCAGGTTCTGATCGAAGAGTTCTGCCATCAACAGGTTGAGGTGCTCATCGTTAAAAACCAGCCACCACTCATCGACTGACAGCCCCTGCTCATCGACCGCTTGATTTTCCAGATATTCCGGTGGTGGAGTCACTGACAACTCAACTTTGATTGGATCATGCAATGAACAACCAGCCAGAATTAGTATCGTGCAGAGAACGCCAAGACGTATCATCATTGAGTCGCCTCCATGCCCGCCGTAGCAAAATCCAGGAAGAGATCAACCAATTCATCGACGGGCACATCGATGTTGACATCGTCTGGCACGATGGAATGACGCTCGTGACAGCGCATGATGTGACCCAGTGAGCCGAAAGCAAAGTGCACCCTCCAGAAGAGAGTCTGACGCGATAATTCCGGCAGAGAGAGAGCCAAAGCCTGAAATAATCGATTCATAAGAGGCTCCATATGATTCATGAAAATCGTCATGGCAACACCACGAGGCTCAGCGAGAATCCTGCCAATCAGCGCAACAAAATCCTCGCTGTCAGAGCCATGTAGGCGTAAGCACAGGGTTGGCTCAACAAATGTCCGCAGGACCTCTCGGCACATCGGTGTTTCTCCGGCTCTTTCCGTTTTCTCCAACAGAGCTTCAAGCTGACCAAGACGAATTTCATTAAGAGGGTTCAGGCGGCGTTCGATGACTGCTTCGAGAAGGGATTCTTTGCTACCAAAATGATAGTTGACTGCGGCCAGATTGACTTTGGCCTCAGTAGTTATACTGCGCAGTGAGGTGGGATGATAACCATCCCTGGCGAAAAGATGCTCCGCTGCGCTGAGAATTCTCTGTTTGGTGTCTGGCTGGCTCATTGGATATCCACATCTCCATAGGGAACAAAAAAACAGCAACAACATTCATACGCATGATTTAAACGTATGTTTGAATCAGGTCAAGGGGAAAGTTCCTAGGAGAGTACAATCGCAAACAAATTGCCAAAAAGACGTCTGTGTAGCACTCTGCCATTATCGCGTAGTATAACTATTAATCATTTCAGATACCTTCGTTGCGCCTGGCCACTTTCATGCTAGCCTTTAGATATCATTTCATCTGAAGGATATGTCCTTAATGTTCACTTGGAAACGTTTTATTCTGACAAGCGCAATCACCCTGCTTCTTGCCCTGACTTTCATCGTGCTCATCCTGCCAGGCATAATCAGCGACCGCGCCAGTAGTTGGGTCGCTGAGGAGACCGGCCGGACCCTCACGATCGAATCAATCAGTATCAACCCATTCAGTCTCAGCATCGAGATCCGCAAGCTCCAGCTAAACGATACGGATCCTGCCAAACCATTCGTCTCCTGGGACCTGTTGAGTGTCTCTCTGAGCATGGCATCGCTCTATCATCGGGCCCCGATAATCGACGAGCTACGCCTCGACAACCCCTATATCCACTTGGAACGGTTGACGGATGACAGTTTCAACTTCAGCGATTTACTTCCCCAAAAAGGTCAGACGGACCCTGTCGACTCAGCGGACGAACCAACCCATTTCTCGATTAATAACATTTCAATCAATAATGGCCAGATCGATCTTATTGACAACAGTCTTGAAGAACAGATTCACCATACGATCCGCGATTTACAACTGGTCCTGCCAGCCATCGGCAATCTCCCCTACATGGTTGAAAATCCTGCACAACCATTGCTTCGGGCAGTCGTCAACGATTCCCCCATTAATCTCGAAGGCAAACTGAAGCCATTTACCAGCATCCAGGAGATGCAATTCGATCTGGTCCTGGATAACATAGATCTGCCATTTTATCTTAGCTACATCCCGGTTGATCTGCCTGTTGAGTTGCGCAATGGCAAACTCAGCCTTGACCTCGACATTCTCTATCGAATCTCAACCGAGAACGGCGGCGAACTTGAGATGAGCGGAAAAGCAGATCTGACCTCTCTTGACATATGGGACCGGCAACAGGAGAAACTCTTTTTTCTGCCGCTGCTACAGGTCGAGCTCGCCCCATCTCAACCATTGAAACAGCAAGTTCACCTCTCAACAGTACGTGTCTACAATCTCGAAGTGCAACTAAAACGAGACCTACATGGCGAATGGAATCACGCTCGTATGGCGCTGGCAGAAGAGGAGCAAGCGTCTCCAAAAACACAGGAGAAAGAGACCGTTCCCTTCAAACTTCTGATAGATACGTTAGAGATCCATGATGGGGTACTCTTCTTCGAGGACAACCTCCCAGCTGGAGGCTTTGATACTGTGGCACGCGAGATCAATCTCAATGTCAGCGATTTCTCCCTCGATGCAAAGAGCGGAATCCCCTTCGGCTTCTCCCTGAAAACCGAGCGAGACGAGATGATTAAAATCAACGGTCATTTCCTGCTCGCCCCCTTCACTCTGGCCTTGCAAACCGAAGTTCTCAATATCGACATGGCGGCCTATGAGCCGTATTACCAGGACGTTTACTCGGTGCCTCTCGGTGGAAGACTCGATCTGCAGGCGAATTTGATGATCAATCCAGAACAACCGATGCTGATCAGTAACGGCATGATCAAGTGGCAGGATGCTTACATGGCCTTCAATGAGCAGGAAGGTATGAGAATTGCCCTGGTTGACATCGCCGATCTCTCCTTCGACCTTGGCAAGAATCGGCTGGAAGTTGGCTCGGCACGCTATGAAGATGGTTTGGTCAACTTTTCGCGCAGTGCCGAAGGCTATTGGTCTTTCTTTTCGAGTAACTTCCCGATTCTGGCCAAATTAACGGAGACCTCAGATGAGGAACTCCTCCCTGAGACCACAAAGAAAGGTCCGGGTTTCAGCTACAACATCGGCAAACTGACTATCAAGGACTGGGCGTTTGAAATTAACGACAATCTCCCGGAGACCCCAGCCAAACTGGAAGCTGGCGAATTCAACCTGACCATTAACAATCTGGCGGCACCAGAAAAGGTCGAGAGTCCATTCACCTTTTCGACGACTTTTCAGCATAAGGGGAAAATCGAAATCAAAGGAACGGCTTCACTCGCAGATCAATCGGTCAGCCTGAATACCCACCTTAAATCGATCCCACTATCGACCTTCGCTCCATACGTCGCTGAGCAAACAAACCTGGTTCTCGTTGACGGCTACCTCAATGCACGAATGAATAGCTTTATTGACGCCGGTTCCGAACCGTTACAAGTCACTTATGACGGAGATATCGGCATCAGCCGTTTCCATTTGCTCGACAGCCTGCACCGTGAGGATCTGCTGAAATGGGACAACCTGCAGTTCGCTGGAATCAACGGGCAGGCGGAACCGTTGAAGGTAGCGATCGAATCGATCACCCTCAGTGACTATTTCGCCAAAGTACTTATTGATAAAGACGCCCGTCTGAACCTTGCAGAAGCGTTCAACAATAAGGAGATAACTGATACTGCTGTCGAGGAGGGGAATACCACCGAAACGAAGGATAATCCAGAGGAGACATCGCCACCTCAGGATATCAGTATCGAAACCATTACTTTACAAGGTGGCCATGTCGATTTCACCGACCGTAGTCTGCTACGACCGTTCCGTGCCGACATGCGTGAGTTAGGCGGTCGCATCCAGGGACTTAGCTCCGACCCGAAAACCCGTGCCGATGTCGACCTCAGGGGTCACCTGCGCAATCAATCTCCCTTGGTGATCAGTGGTGCAGTCAATCTTCTGGCGGAAGAACTCTTTCTCGACCTTAAACTCAACTTCAACGACATTGAGCTCAGTCCCCTCTCCTCCTACACCGGAACCTATGTCGGCTACCTGATCGAGAAGGGCAAACTCAACCTGGCCCTGGAGTATTATCTTGAGGATGATCAGCTCAAAGCCAACAACAAGATATTCCTCGATCAGTTCAGTTTCGGTGAATCAGTTGAAAGTGAACAAGCTATCAGTCTGCCGGTCAACCTGGCCGTCGCCCTTCTAAAAGACCGGAATGGCGAGATACACCTCGACATACCGGTGTCCGGAAATCTTGACGACCCGCAGTTCAGCATTGCCGGAGTGGTATGGACAGTCATAAAGAACCTGCTGATTAAGGCAGCCACCTCGCCTTTTGCCCTCCTTGGAGCCTTGATTGGTGATGACGAAGAGGATTTCAGCAATATCAGCTTCGAACATGGTTCTGCACGCCTGAGCACTGCAGAGAAAGACAAATTACAACGAATGGCACAAGCCTTGACGGACCGCCCAAGCCTTGAAGTTGAAATAAGTGGCTTCATCGACCCGGACAACGACCCCGAGGGTTACCGCAGGGAGCAGCTCAGGATGCAGATCAAACGTCTCAAATATCTTGATCTGGTCGAGGCGGAGGAACTCCCTGAAGGCACCAGGGAAGAGGATGTGATCGTCCCTGTCGAAGAGTATGCCGACTACCTCTGGCAAGTCTACCGCAAGGCAACGTTTCCTAAACCACGCAACTTTATCGGCATGACAAAAAAACTGTCTGGAACCGAGATGGAGAAACTGATCTACGCCAACACTCCGGCCACACAAAACCAGCTTACAGATCTTGCTCAAGCACGTGCCCTGGCAGTACAGGACTTCCTGATTGAGAAAGGTCAGTTGACGCAAGAAAGGATCTTTTTAAAGGAGCCGGACATCACCGCAGCTCCGGACCATGAGACAACCTATCGCGCCAGAGTCGAGCTCGGTGCAACGGTTCGTTAACTTCAATCATCGCCAAGAGGTTGTCGGACACTTCACACAAATTTCTTTAGACAAAATTACTGAGGAACACCTGATTGAAAACCTGTTCATTCATACTCTTTTGAGTTATTCTGTGATGCGTTTATATTTAATTTCAAAGGAGTCAAGATAGTCATGCTTACACGTATTGTGCTTTTCCTACTGGCTGTCGGACTGGTTTATCTCAATTACACCACGCCGAAAATCGAGGACCATCAAGCCTTCCTGCTCGCCGAACTGCAGCAGAGCTATCCGATTCCAGAGGAAATGCAGGAACGACTCTGGAGACAGACCGATTATTCAAACTTCATGGTCTGTTCATTCATGAAAACCAGAGAAGGCAGCACGCTGATTTCTTATGGCTTCCTGAAGAAAGTCAAGCTGGTTGATACCGAGTGGGTCGATAAAGTCAAAGAGCAGCTACAAAGACAGGAAGACACCTATTAATTCATCCTGTGAAGGCGTAAGCAGGCAGACCTCCCCGTAAGCGAGTCAAACAACCTGAATACAGGCAAAAAACCTACAAGAGATAAAGTTCTGTAACTGTGGCCAACCTTAATATTCTCCTCAACAATCTAAGTAAAATCGACTGGCGGCTGTTGACACGCCCCGTCATTCTCAGCGTCCTGGTTGGCCTGGTCACCGGTAGCGCAGCCGTGCTTTTTTACTTCGCCACGAACAGTATCGAACATCTTTTTCTCAACGACTTGGCTGGCTACCAACCACCCAAAGAGGGTGCAGAGGCGGTGCTGGCCATGGGTGATCAGATGATTGACTCCCTGGCCATGGATCATCGCTGGTTCCTCTTTTTGATACCGATTATTGGCGGCTTGATTTCCGGCTTTCTCGTCTTCAAATTTGCCCCGGAAGCTGAGGGGCATGGCACTGATGCGGCAATCGACGCCTTTCACAACAAAGGCGGCGTTATCAGGGCACGCGTCCCGATCATCAAGGGCCTGGCCTCTATGGCGACTATCGGCACTGGTGGTTCAGCAGGGCGTGAGGGTCCAATTGCGCAGATCGGGGCTGGTTTTGGTTCGTTTATTGCCACTAAATTGAAACTGACTTCTGCCGATCGACGGATACCGCTGCTGGCCGGGATGGCTGGCGGTATCGGTGCCACTTTCCGTTCGCCCCTTGGTGGTGCCCTCTTTGCTGTCGAGGTTCTCTATAAAAACCCGGAGTTTGAACATGAAGGACTGATCCCGGCTATCATCTCCTCAATTACGGCGTTCTCTCTCTTTGGTGCCACCACCGGCTGGAAACCTTTACTGGCGACTCCGCAGTTCAGCTTCGAGCATCCACGGGAACTCATCTTCTTCCTGCTGCTTGGCATCACCTGTGCCGCCTTGGGCAAGTTGTACGTTAAGTGTTTCTACGGCGCACAGCATCTTTTCAAAGAGTGGGATTTCCCGATCATGCTGAAACCTGCGGTTGGCGGACTTCTGCTCGGTCTGCTGGCAATGGCGGTACCTCAGGTACTCGGCTCCGGCTACGGATTGGTGCAGGCCGCCCTCTATGGCAAGGTCGCTCTCTGGGTCATGTTGCTGGTTGCCTTTGCCAAGATTATTGCTACTAGCCTGACGATCTCATCCGGCGGTTCCGGTGGTGTCTTCGCACCCAGTCTGGTCATTGGTGCCATGCTTGGCGGTGCTTTCGGTGCGACAGCAGAGCTACTCTTCCCGGCGATGGTTCACGACCCACGGGCCTATGTATTAATCGGCATGGCTGGCTTTTTTTCCGGCGTGTCCAAAACGCCGATCGCTACCCTGATCATGGTCAGTGAGCTGACTGGAAATTACGGTCTGATCGCTCCATTAATGCTGGTCTGCACCGTGGCTATGATCGTCTACCCACGCAACTCAATTTATCAGAAACAGGTCAAAAGCCGCATCGATTCACCGGTTCATCTCGGCGATTTCATTGTCGACATCCTTGAAGGAATCCGGGTTGATGACTTGCGTGAGCATGGTCGAGAACCAACCCTGATTGCCGAAGGTCTGCCTTTACCGCAGATTCTCGAACAGATCGCCAATGCCGAGTGCGCATACTATCCGGTCGTTGATGAGAACATGTGTATGACCGCTATTTTCTCTATCAATGACATCCGGCGAATCCTGGCCGAAGAGCTTCCCCCCAGCCTGGTTCTGGCCAGCGATATCGCAGTGTCCCATGTCATCACAACAACGCCAGATGAGTCCTTAACAGATGTCATGCGCAAACTTTCCAGCCGTGGCCTGGAAGAGATCCCGGTGGTTTCTGAGGATGACTCTCAACAGGTTCTTTTCATGCTGACGCGCCGTGCCGTTCTGGCCCGCTACGCCACGGAACTTGAAAAAAACAAGAAACATTACTCGACAGACGAATAGAGAGTTGATGACTAGAAGATTGAACCTCACCAGCATTGCAAATTCCCTGGCAAAGCAAAGTCCCGCGATACAGGACCTCAGGAAGAAAGCCCATGCCGCCGTCGCCATCGTTCTTAAAGAGGGGGAAATTTCTCCGGAAGTCCTCTTTATTATTCGTGCAGAGCACGATCAAGATCCATGGTCAGGTAATATTGCTTTTCCTGGCGGTAGACTGAACTCT
>PVMK01121355.1_pt1 | contig 17486 bp, 17 predicted proteins | sample 1853481 | NCBI WGS metagenome assembly PVMK01 (sample SAMN08533507, study PRJNA380276) | Marine sediment metagenome, whole genome shotgun sequencing project. | reverse complement strand
GCGAACGGTGTGAAATCCACCCGTATTGAAGCCAGTTCTCGACGGTGCGAAAGCCCGAAAACCCGCACAAACCCTGGACTTCTGAACTGGAGACCACCGGACGCGCAGCAGCCCTTCGGACTCATAACCCGAAGGTCGCAGGGTCAAATCCTGCCCCCGCTACGCACAAAACCCTTGGCATTCCTACATGTGCCGAGGGTTTTCTCGCGTCGGGAGTCGCATGAAACGTTGGTGTCAAACCTGTGTCAAACACCGGACTCAAGAATTGGGTTCGTTTCGCCAGACTCCGTTGGCAGCGCGCGTTGTTGCAGTTGGAAGTACACGAGGATGGCCTGTTCCAAGGAGCGACCTATCCGAGAGTCGATTCGTGTGGCTTGCTCCATCGCGGAGTTAAGAGCGCGATGTACTCGCGACCCTCAATTGCTCCGGTCCCTGGCCGGTATCGTCGAACGGCCTGCCCATCGATATCGACCCACCACAGGACATCGGAGTCGGAATCCCAAACGGGACACTACACCGAGTAGGTCTGGCCTGGCGTTGATGCGATCGATCATGTGAACATATCTTCTCGGACACAGACCTCAGGTGAAGGAGTCACCGGTTGGAGTGGAGAGCATAGACGTGTCGGCTTGTCGTCGGTGATAACGTCAGAACCATGCTGACACCGCTAAGGGTCGCCGTCATCGGCGTCGGGCGTATGGGCCAGTTCCACGCTCGGATACTCAGTCAGATCGATGAGGTCGAACTCGTTGCGATCGCCGACAGTCGATTGGAGACCGTCGAGCCGCTCGCCAGAGAACTCGACGTGTCGCCGTACACAGATATCGGTGAGACTCTTGGTGACGAGAACCTCGAGGCACTGTTCATCGCGACCCCGACACCAACCCACCCCACACTGGTCCGCGCCGCGCTCAACGCGGGACTCCATGTTCTGTGCGAGAAGCCGTTATCACTCGATCTATCTGAAGGAGGGGAACTCGGTGAGCTGGCGGACCGGTTGAACCTCGTGCTTCAGATCGGTTTCTGGCGAAGGTTTTCGTCGCCATGGGCGGCTGCCAGAAAGGCACTGCAGGCCGGGGCCATCGGCGACCCTGTGATGATCCGACTCAGTCAGTGGGACGCGAACCCGCCACCTCCGGAGTTCTGCGACCCAGATGTCAGTGGGGGACTTGCGGTCGATTGCGGTGTTCACGAATTCGACCTTGCCGAATGGCTCACCGGCTCGACCGTGTCGAGCGTCATGGGTCGAAACATGCGGCTTGTCGATGCAGCTGTTGGTGCGTCCGGGGACGTTGACAACCTCGTTGCGATACTTGATCTGGCAGATGGCGTGACGGCCACGGTGGACTTGAGCCGAAATAGCCGGTACGGGGACGACATCCGGACGGAGATTCTCGGCTCTCAGGGTGCATTGCTGATCGACTCGATGCCAACCGGCCGGACCCGAGTTGCCACAGCCGAGGGCATCCACGTCCTCGAAGACTCTCGGACCGAAGATGCAATGGCAAACGGCATCGCCAATCAGGCTCGCTCGTTTGTCTCGTGCATCCGAGGCGAGACCATTGATGTACCAATGGCCGTGGCGAGCGCCAGGACGGTGGCGATTGGAAGGGCGATACAGCGCTCGGCTGACACCGGACTCCCAGAGAGCGTGTCGATCGGATGAACCTCCGTGTCTGAGGCTGGCTCGTGCCCACCTCAGACCGCCAGCATCAATATCCGAGCTGGAGATCCATCACTGAGTCAGATGTGGTCGCCCAGAGGTCTGCAGCTTCGACCATCGAGTGGTCGTTGGCCACCCGAGATCATCGATGGGTGGGACCAGAAATCGTACGCGTGAACCTCACAGAGGCTCCGACATGTGCCGCATTCCAATGAGGAACGTTCTCGCCTTCTCCGGCTGTGTGAGAGCGAGCATCACAGCTTCGGCGATGTCTTCGGGTTCCATCATGCCGTGGAGCATGGGATCAGCTGCGGTGCGACCGGTGCCCAAGGCAAACTCGGCGTGAACGCCTCCCGGAGCGATCACACTGACCTTGACTCCCGTTTCGCGCGTCTCGTAGTCGAGAGCCTGGCGAATCTGGCGTGGGCGGGCTCCCGCCACGAGGGCTACATTGTCAGTCAGTGTTGTGGTCATGATGTGTCTCTCTCCTCGCTGACTCCTGCAAGCCTGTTCCTGACACCACCACGTCCGGTAGTGACCCGATCCTGTCGGATGCTCGATGTCTCACGAGACTTGATGGTTCGGCGTCTCGCGATCCTCGAGGTCGTATCGTGCTCCCCAATCTGTTCCCGCGCTCGTAGCAATGTCGACCAGCTCCTGGAACATGGGACGAACGAAGGAATCGATCAATGCCTTCCGGTCGGCTCCGCGAGCTTTGACAGCACCAGCCCACAGAGCTCTGCCGACGAGAAATCCGGAGGCCCCCGCCTCGCATGCGATCCGAACCTGCTCCAGGAACGAGTCGATCGGATCGCCGCCAGACAGCAGTGTCCAAGGCACGGGGCTTGCCTCTTGCAGTTCGGCACATGCATCCGTCCACTCGGACTGGTCGACCTCACCTGTCGTATCAGAGGGGAACTGAAGCTTCAGGACGTCAGGACCGAGCGCACCGAGTGTGCGGGCAGACTCACACACGATGGCACGTCTGTTGCTCCCGAACTGGGCTGTGCCCGGCGTCTCGGCGCTGCCAAGTTCGTAGCTCACCGGCTCGAGAAAAAGCGGAATGTCGTGCCTTGCACACGCTGCGACAACCTCGGACACGAACTCTTCTTGCTTGGCAGCGATACTGCTGCCTGGCCGATACAGCAGCAATAGCTTGACGCCAGAGGCGCCGATCCGCTTGGCTTGCCCGACGCTCCATCCGTCGAGGAGAGTTGTCTCGCGGGAATGCGAATCCCCGAGATAACCCTGCGCCTCGATCGCGCACAGGAGTGCTGTGTCACCGGCGAGCGCACGGGAATTCACCGCCTGAATCGCAGAGTATTCCGGGTCGAGGAGAACGGCGGTTGCGCTTTGCGCCACCGCTCTGACGAGCTCAAGCTTCGTCTGTGTCATCTCTTGAGCAGTTACATGGTCTGGCTGTTCCGGATCGATGATGACCCGCATTGAATCCCTGTGGTCGATGGCGAAAATCGTGAACACGCCCGCTTCGTTCGATGCCTGGGTCAGACCCCTGATCTTGCCCGGTGTCGGAGCCTTCAACGGGTAGCCCTCTGTGACAGGAAGTCATCGACCTCAGACCGTGTGGGGAAGGCTGCAGAGCATCCGTGGCGCGAAACGACGATCGCACCGCAGGCGTTTGCAAAGCGGGCAGATTCTTGCCAATCGAGGCCCTTGACCCTGCTTCGGATCAACCCGGAAGCGAACGCATCACCGGCCCCGACGGTATTGGTGACGTCGACGGTGAATCCGTGCACGTCCATCGACCCGTCAGCGGAGCTGACCGTCGCTCCGCGCTCGCCCCGCTTGACCACGAATGCCTGTGACGTGGACACCCGGGCGCGAGATATCGCATCTTCGAGTTCGGTTCGCTGGTCCTCGCGCAGCGGCTGGCCGCCTATTTCCCGCTCTGGGTTCGGCATCAACGCGGCGTAGAACTCCTCCTCGGTGCCTATGACGACGTCGACCGTCGGGATTGCCTTGGAGACCGCTGCCCCGAAAGCAGATGCGGACGCCCAGTCTGATGGTCTGAGATCGAGGTCCATGAATGTCGTAACCCCATGACGCCCCGCCACCTCAAGCGCATGCAGGGCGGCCTCGGCACACGGGCCGCGGCTGAGAGCGTTTCCGGAGACCTGGAGCGCCTTCACACTGTCCAACGGCACCTTGTCAACGTGGGAACGTGTCAGATAGATGTCCGCGGGATCCTCGCGGTAGAACGACAGGGGAAAGCTATCGGGCGGCTGCACTCCGATCATCGCCAGCGACGTGAGCTTTCCCTGAATAGTCGGGATGAAGTCCGTTGCTACGCCTTCACTCTCGAGATAGCGGCGAACGAACTCACCAACTCCATCATCGCCGACGGCGGTGAGAGCGACAGACCGTAGGCCGAGTCGGCCGACGCCGATCGCGATGTTGGTTGGGCTTCCGCCGACCGTGGCATCGAACCCCGTGATGTCAGCGAACGCCACACCGATGTCCTGAGCGTACAGATCCATGTTCGCACGGCCGAGACTCACGACATCGTAGGTCACAGAGTTGTGGGTCACAGAGGAACCTCGTCGTCGGCGATTGTCGGGGCGTCACCCGCACCGATCACGCTCTGGTCGAAGTCGATTATCGCGCCGGTCATCATCCCTGAATCGCCTGACGCGAGGAACGCGACAGCAGTTGCCACCTCTTCGACTTTGAGCAGTCTCCCGAAGGGCATGCCCGCCTCGGCTTGATCGAGCCAGCCGTCTTGCGCACCGTGGAATCGCCGTTGGATTGAATCCTCGCCAGGTGTGTCCATCCAGCCGATCATCAGCGTGTTGATGCGTATTCGATCCTTCGACGTCGCATATGCGACGTTCTTGGTGAATGGAATGAGTGCGCCCTTCGAGATCGCATACGGCGCGAGGAACGGCTGGGCTCCGTAGCCTGCCACCGATCCGATGTTGACGATCGACCCTTCAATCGACTCCCGCCTCATGATCCTGATAGCACCCTGTGTGAGGAAGAACGGGGCTCGAACGTTCACGTTCATCATCTCGTCCCAAAGCTCGCAGTCGGTGTCAATGATGGTGCCCCTTGACGTGAGGGCTGCAACGTTGACGAGTATGTCGAGTCGCCCGAAAGCGTCGTCTGTGGCCGCGATCAGCCGCTCGACGTCCTCGTGTTGTTCGAGGTGCGCACGTACGAATACCGCTCGTGCACCCAACTCTGCGAGATCTGCCACAACAGAAGCGCCCCGGCCCGCGTCACGCCCAGTCACCACGATGCCGTCGGCACCCTCGGATGCAAACCTTCGAGCGATCGCCTCCCCAAGACCCTGGGTACTCCCCGTGACGAGCGCCACCTTTCCCACGAATCGGCTCATTCTGTCTCCTCGCGCAGCGGAACCGGAGCTGCCGCCTGCCCAAGTCCTTCAGGGCCAATGGCACTATAGCCCCCGTCAACAAGCAGCTCGCTGCCTGTTGTGAATGACGCGGCGGGCGATGAGATGAACGCCACCGCGGCCGCCACCTCTTCGGGATCAGCCATGCGGCCAAGTGGCTGGAATTCCGCAGCGAAGTCGTCTGCACGTTGTCGTGACCCGTAGCGCTGTTCGATGTTCCTGCTCCAAGTCCAGCCAGGTGAGACGGCATTCACCCTGATACCAAGTGGAGCCAGTTGCTGGCCGGCCGCCTGTGCCAGCATCAATAGTCCTGACTTCGTGACGTTGTAGACGGTGCGGTTCGGCTGTGACCGTCGTCCGCTCACTGACGAGACGTACGTAACCGCTCCTCCACGAGCCATGTACGGCAGTGCCTTCTGTGTCACCAGGGCTGCGGACACAACGTTGATGTCGAAGGCCTCGAGCCACTCCGACCGCGTCGAGTCGAGCCGATTGTCATTGAAGGTGACAGCGGTCGTGACCACGGCGTCGATGCGACCCTCGCTCCCCGCTGCGGATCGAATCAATCGGTCGAGGTCCTCATCGTTCTGCACATCCGTGTGGACGAAGGACACACGCTCACCTGCCTGTTCGGCGACCTCGAGTCCGAGATCCTCGGCGATGTCGCCGATCGCTACCGTCGCACCCGAGCGGGCGAACAGAGACGCGATCGATGCGCCGATCAGGGATGCGCCACCGGTGATCACGACATGAAAACCCTCAAGGCCTTGTTGAATGTTCGCTATCACGCCGATCAGCTCCGTACGTCTTCGAGATAGGTCCCCAGGCTTCTCAGGAGGAATCCATCGACGCCTGTTGTGATATACCTCGCTCCGCGCGCTTGCCACTCTCTGGCGAATTCAGCGGTCCCTGCGTAGATGCCGAGGGCTTTGTCGCTCGCAACGACGACTTGCGCAACGTGGCGCATCGCCTCCTGCACGTCTGGGTGATCGACCTGGCCGGGGTGGCCAAGGCTATGTGACAGATCCGTTGGCCCGAGGAAGAGGACATCAACCCCGTCGACCTCCACGTACTCCTCCACCAACTCGACAGCGTCCGCAGTCTCGATGTGAACGATCAGCATCGTCTCACGGTTCGCTCTGACGGTGTAGTCGCCGATCGGCTCGGACATTCCCCAATCCGATGCGCGACCACCCGCAAGCCCTCGGACGCCTCGTGGCCCGTACTTGGTCGATTGGACGGCGCTCTCCACGTCCTTCGTAGAGTTCACCCACGGGACCTGCACACCGTGCAGTCCGGTGTCGAGATACCTCAGGATGATGTGTGGCTGATTGGTCGTCACCCTTGCGAGCGGAGTTGCGCCCCGAAGCTCCACAGCTCTCACAAGGTTCGCCATGTCCGATGGCTCGAGCGTGCCATGCTCGCCGTCGAACAGAACGAAGTCGAATCCGGCCATGGCGATCATCTCTGCCAGCGCCGGCTCTGGATACTTGAGGAAGCAGCCGTGAACGGTCTTCCCTTCAAGGAGTTTGGCCTTGGTTGAGTTCTTCAGCACAACCGGCCCCTCACGGCAACGTCAGATCGGCGACGGCTTCCCACTGTTCCGAATCCCATGACCGGGTCATGGCGTCGAGCACGCCTGCCACCGCAAGCGCGTCTGCGAACCCCGGATGATGCTGTGTCCCAGCCGCAACTGCCTTGAGGTATTCGAGCGCCTCGATGACCTTCATGTCCTCAAAGCCGATCGAGTTGCCGCCACCGGGAACGAAGTTGGTCTGGTGTGGGAACGCATCGCCAGAGAGGACTTCGATGAATCCGTCGGTTGGTTGCTCCTCGGGGAGGTAGAGCTTGAGTTGGTTGAGCGTCTCGTGATCCCACGATGCCGCACCGCTTGAACCGTTGAGTTCGAAAGCCATGGAGCTCTGCGGGCCGAAGATCGATCTGTCCGCCTCAAGAGTTCCACGCACGCCGTTGTGGAATTCGACCAGTGCGCCGACATAGTCCTCGTTGGTCACGCTGCCGGTGGGGTCGCCTGGAGATCCTCGGTCGTAGTGGGTGCCCTTGCCCGGCGTGGGGAGTGGCCGCTCTTTCACGAAGATGTTCTTCACGGAAACCACTCGCTTGATCGGGCCTGCGAGATGCAATGCCATGTCAACGGCGTGGGACATGATGTCGGTGAGGGCTCCGTACCCTGCCTCATCCTGGAGGAATCTCCACGAGAGCACGCCGAGCCTGTCCCTACCGTACATCGAAAAGAACCGCCCGCGGTAGTGCGTAAGGTCACCCAGCCTGCCATCGTCTATGAGCTGCTTGGTGTACTGCACCATGGGAGCCCAGCGATAGTTGTATCCGCAGCCTGTGATCACACCTGCGACCCGCGCCGCCCGTTCGATTGCGGCGGTCTCGGCTGGTTCGATCCCCACAGGCTTCTCACAGAACACGTGTTTGCCCGCGGCGGCCGCTGCCTGTGCGATCTCCATATGCATCGCAGTGGGGGCCGTGATATCGATGACGTCTATGTCCTGCCTGGCAACCAGATCACGCCAATCGGCTGTACCGAATTCGTATCCGAAGTTTTCCAATGCAAGTTTCACGCGGTCGAGACTGCTGTCGGCGACGCCCACGAGGCGTGGACCGACGCCTTCCTCAGGGAAGTAGGTCGGAATGGCCCGGTAGGCCCGTGAGTGGGCCTGACCCATCCATCCGAACCCGACGAGTCCGATACGGATCTCGTTTGTCATCGGGGAGCGCTCCTTCGTTCACGTAGTGGCTCCATCACATCTGTATTCACCAGATGGTGGGGATCGTTTCCGTCGAGAACACGCCCAATCTCGGCAACAGCCGTCGCAAAGATACGTCGTTTTGCTGCAAGGGTCCCCGCTGCGACATGCGGGGTGACGACAATGCGATCGTGGTGCAGCAGCGGATGATCGGGCGGAAGCGGTTCCGGATCGGTCACATCAAGTCCCGCACCGAAGAGTTGTCCTTGCATGATCGCGGCGAGTAGCGCGTCCTGGTCCACCACGCCGCCCCTCGAGGTGTTGACCAAAACGGCGCCCGGACTCATCGAAGCGATGGCATCACCATCGAAAAGGTGATGAGTCGCCGGGGTGAGCGGCACGTGAACCGACACGATGGCAGACGCCCGCAGCAGCTCGTGGAGATCATCGGCACGTTCCACGTCGAATTCATCTGCATCGAGGTAAGGGTCGTACGCGACGACGTTCATGTCCATCGCGGCCGCTGCTCTGGCCACTCGGCGCGCGATACGACCGTATCCAACGAGTCCGAGTGTGGTGCCAGCAAGTTCGATCGCTTCATGCCCGGCATACAGGTCTTCCTTACCCGCTCTGAGCCGCGCCGCCGATACCTTCAGCGACTTTGCGACGGCGAGGATGAGTGCGACCGTATGTTCACCCGTCGAGATCGTCGGCCCGTCGGGTACGTTACACACCGCGATCCCGCGATCTGTTGCTGCTTCCAGATCAACGGTCTCTACCCCAATGCCGGTTCGTGCGATGACCCGCAGTGCAGGCGCTCGGTCGAATACGGACGTTGAGTAACGCGCAGCAGAGGCGATGACACCGTGCGCCGGAGAGATCCCTGCGAAGAAGTCGCCGGGTTCGCCTGGACCGATCACGTCGAAGGACTGGTCGATGAGGTCGACGAGGCGCGGATGGACGTCGCGTTCGAACCATACATATCGTGTTTCGCGAGCCATCCCATGTTTCCCATGAATCGATTGAAGTCACGCTACCAGATTGTAGATGGAACGTTCCAACGACTCGGAGGAGGCGCGTAAGCGAGTTGGCTGTCGGGTTCGAAACGAAGATTTTGCTGTGAATTTCACGACCAGCTGACGGGCGAGCGATGTGATGGCTATATTGCGCGGGCTAGGAACGTTCCAAATCGAGCTGACCGCTTGGACGGGGCGGTCCGGTCGAAGCCGACTGGTCGGCTTCGGGCATGAGGCGTCGATAGTGAAGCGAGGAACAACACGGCCCGCGCGGCGTCATCCGGGTCGATCAGGTCGCCGAAAGGAAGGTCTGCAGCTGCCTTCTCGCGCCAACCATCGCCGACGCCGTAGTATTCGCGCTGGAGCCGATCTTCGCCCGCGCTTGCCATCCATCCGGGGTTGAGCGCATTCACCCGAATCCGGTATTCGAGCAGGGCGTGCGCCAAGTTCTTGGTGAAGGCGGCCAGGGCGGCTTTGGATGCGGCGTACGTCGCGAGATACGGCTGCCCGGCGTGCGACGAGATCGACAGCACGTTGACGATCGTCCCTTCGACCCGCTCTTGAATCATCACCCTCGCGGCACCCTGCATCAGAAACCACGGGGCACGCGTGTCGATGGTGAACATCCGATCGAAGTGCTCGGTGCTGGTCTCCCAGATGGTGTCCCGGTCGGGTGGTGGCCGCGCTGTTCACCAAGACATCGATGCGGCCAAACGCAGCGTCTGCCGCCTCGATGATGTGAGCCGGTTCGGATCGATCGCCAAGATCCGCGCCGACGAAGACGGATCGGCAGCCCAGATCTTCGCGTGCTGTGGTCATCGCGAGCCCACGGGTTTCGTCGCGCCCGGTGATGACGATGCCGGCACCGCCACGTTCGGCGAACTGCCGGGCAACGGCGGCGCAGAGACCCTGTGTCGATCCGGTCACAACAGCGACCTTGTCCTCGAAGTCACCCCTCACGTGAATCCTCCAATCCGTCGACTTCAGAGATCGGAACCGGTCGACCCTCGGCCGCTGAGAGTCCCGCCGCCAATGCGGCCACGAAAGCGGCCCGAGCATCTTCCGGAGGGCACGGATTCGGCGCACGACCCAGCACCAGGTCGACGAAGGCGCACATCTCGGCCCGGTAGGCGGGCGCGAACCGATCGCGGAACTCGCGGTACGGGGGACCCGGCGGCGGTGGTGTGTCGAGCGAGATCGGCGCTAGCGGCATGCGGTTGTCCCACCCCACCGCGATCGCGCCGGACGAGCCGTGGATCTCCATGCGGATGTCGTACCCATCCGGGTTGTGACGCGTTGCTGCGAACGAGGCCTGCGCTCCGCCACTGAGGCGCAGGGTGCCAACCGCGATTCCCTCGTCGTCGTTCCGCGCGTAGACATCAAACGCCGGGAATCCGGCGGTTCCTGCCGCGAACACTTCTTCGATCTCCTGACCGGTCACGAACCGGATGGCGTCGAAATCGTGAACGAGGAGATCACGGAAGAGATCTCCCGACGTGCGAAGGAACGGCTCGGGGGAAGGGGCGCGATCGAGGCTGGTTGTGCGGACCAGGTAGATCTCACCGAACTCACGTGCGCGGGCCATGTCTCGAGCGGCGCGGTACCCGGCGTCGAAGCGTCGCTGGAATCCGACCTGAAGCGGTACCTCGGCCGCCTGGACGAGCGCGATGGCCTCATCGGTGGATTCCAGGTCGAGCGTGATCGGCTTTTCGCAAAACATCGGGATGCCGGCATCTGCGCCTTGGCGGATCAGCACGTAGTGTGCCGCGGTCGACGCAGCAATCACCACCGCATCAACCGAACCAAAAATCTCCGAAGGGTCCGCCGCTGCGACCGCGGACAGCTCCTCCGAAAGGGCATCGGCGCTGTCCGGCCTCGACCCGGCAAGAACCACGCCGTCAACATCAGGATGAGCAGCGAGCGTTCGGGCGAAGAGGCTGCCGAGGCGACCGACTCCGACAACCCCTATGCGCACCATGGCCTACACGACTCCCTCGTGGGTGGTCAGCGGAAGCCTCGGGTCCGGGCCGATTTCATCCCAGTTGTCCTTGATCCAGGCATGGTCGGGGTCGTCCGTCGCTTGCCAAATCCGTTCCGCACCGGGACCTGCCATCGCGTTGAGGAAGTACATGTGATAGCCGGGAATGGCGATCGACGGACCGTGATACCCCTTGGGGCAGAGGACGATATCTCCCTCGCGCGCCCGCATTGTGATGTCGAACTCCCCGTCTGCGCTCCACTGTCGGAAGAAGCCGTAGCCGTCCGCCCTCGAGAACCGGAAGTAGTAGATCTCCTCCAGTTCGACCTCTGGCCCATCTGGATCGAATACGTCGTGCTTGTGTGGCGGATAGGAAGAGAAGTTACCCTCCGGCGTCAGCACTTCTACCGCCAGCAGCTTGTCCGCCATCCCAACTCCGGCCATGAGGAAGTCGTTGATCTGCCGGGATGTCGATCCCGCCCCCCGGATCATGACTGCCACGTCTTCTGCCGGCCCATACGTCGGGTCCATGCGCCGGGTCGCCTCCGCCATCGGGAGCGCGAACTCGCCACCGGAATGGGAGGTCACTCGGAATTCCGCATCCATCGGGACATACGCGAAGTCACTAACACGGCTGAACACCGACTCGCGGCCTTCCAGATCGAACCTGTGGCCCTCAACCTCGACCGTGCACCCACCACTCAGCGGCAGCACGGCCATCTCGTTGGTTCCAGTGATGATCGTTCGAGATCCACCGGGGTCGAGATCGAACACCCGAAGTCCGCTGTAGGTCCATCCAGCCAACTCCGGCGTGATCACAACGGAGTCGGACCCGGTTGCATCCGTGCCGGCCGGCCGATAAAGATTGGCGTGGGTGTGGCTCATGGTGCGTCCTTCTGTTCATGCCAAATCGAGATGAATTCGGCGTAGTTCTCGGCAACGATGTCGACCAGTTCGGAGTCGGCAATCTCCCCAGCGAACCAGTGACGTGCCGGTTCAGCGAAGATTCCACGGCCGACGGCAAACCCTCGCACCATCGGTTCTGAGGCGGCGGCAGCCAGCGCCTGAGCGTGATCGCGTGTTCGGCGGTCGAGATCGTGGGCGCATCCGGGGTGTTACACCCGGCAACACTCCGTGCGGTCGCTGCCCTGAGATCAATTTTGTCGACGCCGATCCCTGTGCGCGCGATCACACGCAGTTGAGGGGCCCGATCCATGGCCGGTCCGTCGTGTGTCGCAATCGATGACGCGATCACGGCGTCTGCCTCACCGATCGTGGACAGGAGGTCGAGGGGGGTGGCGGTGCCGGGGCCGATCGGATGGGCCACGCCAGCAAGGATCGCCGCCACATGGTCGGGCATATCTCGCTCGAACCAAACGCGGAACATTCGGCGATCCTCCAGAGCAGCTTGACACGGGGTCGGCTCGGAGCATAACGCCCAGATCATTGGAACGTTCCACAACATTCTGAGGCGATCCCCGCTGAGCCGAAATCCAAGGAGGATGTGACTATGCGAGTCGGACTGATTGGAGCAGGGCGCATTGGTGCCTTTCATGCCCGAACGCTGGCCGATCACCCCACGGTACTGAGGTTGTAGTCACCGACCCATTGCTCGAACGAGCCGGTTGTGAAGTCTGGACATCCTGAGGAGCCAGCGGAATGAGAAGGCCCGATCGCAGATGCACGGGCCAACCTCGAGGACTACGATGGTATGTGAATATTTCTCCCCAGGGCCCTCGCAACCGCGTAGGTGTTTTGGGGGAACCGGACCCACCGCCGGTGGGCCGAGTGTCGGATAGGACAAAGGAGAAGGACGAATGAAACGAAGTGTATGGATTGCACTCTTGATGAGTTTCGCTCTGATCGTTGGAGCGTGCTCGAGTGATAGCGACGACACCACGACCACCGCGGACGATGGTGGTGGCGAGACCGCTACGACGGTCGATTCCGGTGATGCGGTCACGCAGCGGGATCTCCGCTTCGTGGTCGTCTCGCACGGACAGGCGTCCGATCCGTTCTGGTCGGTCGCGGCCAATGGCGTGGATGCTGCAGCGAAGGACATGGGCGTTCAGGTTGAGTATCAGTCACCGGGAACGTTCGACATGGTCGAGATGAGTCAGATCATCGACGCCGCCGTGGCATCACAGCCGGACGGTCTCGTCGTGACGATTCCTGACGCCGATGCGCTCGGAGATTCGATCAGGGCAGCGGTTGCTGCCGGTATTCCGGTGATCTCGATGAACTCGGGAAGCGATGACTTCCTCGATCTCGGCGTTCTCGTGCACGTCGGCCAGACCGAGTACGAGGCGGGCCTGATCGCGGGACAGGAGTTCAAGGCTGCGGGCGTCGGCAGTGCTATTTGTATCAACCAGGAAGTCGGCAACACAGCGCTCGACGATCGTTGTCAGGGCTTCGAAGACGGCCTCGGCGTCGAAGTCGACGTAATCCCGGTCGACCTGGCAGATCCGACGGGCACACAGGAGACGGTAGCCGGTGCGCTGCAGGCCAACCCGGTCGACGGCATCCTGACGCTGGGCCCGACCGGTGCGTTGCCGACGCTTGCGGCCCTCACGGATAGCGGCATGCTGGGCACCGTCACGTTCGCGACCTTCGACATGTCGCCTGAGGTGCTCGAAGCCATCATCGATGGCGACATGCTGTTCGCCATCGATCAGGCCCAGTATCTGCAGGGCTACCTGCCGATCGTGCTGCTGACGCAGTTCAAGGAGACCGGCGCCTTGCCACTTGGCAGCGTAAAGCGGGTCATCCTCACCGGCCCGCAGATCGTGACGGCAGAAACCGCGGCTGATGTGATCAGCTTTTCGGAGCAGGGTCTCCGGTAAGGAACCGTCGAGGATTGGGGGCCCGCCGCCGGCGGGCCCCCAACAAACAGTTCGTATTGATCGACGGAGGAAGGTGACATGACATCAAATAGTGGATCTCCGCCGGACGCGGCAGCGTCGAAATCGGCACCGCCGGGATCGGCACCGCCCACGGCGGACGAACGAGTCAGGAAAACCAGTCGTCTAACCAAGCTGCTCTCTCGACCCGAAATCGGAGCGATGGTGGGGGCAGGCCTGGTCTGGCTGTTCTTCGCGATCGTGGCATACGACAACAACTTTGTGAGTTGGGCGACCACGGCGTCGATCCTGAACCGGGCCGCGCCGCTCGGGATTCTTGCGGTTGCGGTGGCGATGCTCATGATCGGCGGCGAGTTCGACCTCTCCATCGGTTCGATTCTCGGATTCGCCGGGATGACGATCATGGTGCTGGTCACTCCATCGTCGGCCGGAGGTTTCGGTTGGGGGGTGTGGCCAGCGATCCTCGCTGCGTTCATCGTTGCCCTCCTGATCGGGTTCTTCAATGGGTCGCTGGTGATTGCGACGAAACTTCCATCGTTTATCATCACGCTGGCCACGTTGTTCATCTTCCGTGGTCTGACGATCGCCCTGACCCGTCAATTCACCAATCGCACGCAGTTGGGCAACTTTGACGAAACATCTGGATCGGCACTCGCCCACAAACTGTTCGCCACCCAATTCACGGTGTTCGGGGCGAATTTTCGGGTGTCGATTCTCTGGTGGATCGCTATGGCCGCGCTCGCCACGTGGGTCCTGTTGCGCACCAAATGGGGCAACTGGATCTTTGGCTCGGGTGGCGACGCAAACTCTGCTCGAAATGTCGGTGTTCCGGTGAGCAGGGTGAAGATCGGTCTCTTCATGACGACGGCGTTCGCAGCCTGCCTCGTGGCGACGATTCAGGTCGTTCAGTTCAACGGCTCGGATACCCTGCGCGGGTTCGGATTGGAGTTCCAGGCGATCATTGCTGTGGTCGTCGGTGGAACGCTGCTTACCGGCGGGTATGGCTCAGCGATCGGTGCAAGTTTCGGGGCGCTGATCTTCGCGATGGTGCAGCAGGGAATCATCATCACTGGTGTCGACGGTGACTGGTTCCAGGTGTTCGTGGGAGGCGTCCTTGTGATTGCTGTGATATTCAATAACTACGTACGACAGCAGGCGGCGAAACGATGACTTCCGACAAGACTGCTCTCCTAGAAATCAAGAATGTATCGAAGTACTTCGGAAGCGTCATCGCACTCCAGGATATCTCGGCGTTCGTCCGAGCCGGTGAAGTCACGTGCCTTCTCGGCGACAACGGTGCCGGCAAGTCCACGTTGATCAAGGTGCTCTCCGGGGTCCACAAGGCCTCGGAAGGCGAGTATCTGTTCGACGGGGTGCAGCAGGACTTCGGTTCGCCGCGTGAGGCCCTGGAAATGGGCATCGCGACCGTCTATCAGGACCTGGCGATGATTCCGCTCATGTCCATCTGGCGGAACTTCTTCCTCGGGTCAGAACCGACCAAAGGCTGGGGGCCGTTCAAGCGGTTCGACTCGTCCTTCGCGAAGGAGACGACCACCGAAGAGATGGCGAAGATGGGCATCGACATCCGTGACCCTGACCAGACGGTCGGGACCCTCTCGGGTGGAGAGCGGCAGTCGGTCGCGATCGCCCGTGCCGTGTACTTCGGTGCGAAGGTACTGATTCTCGATGAGCCCACCGCGGCGCTCGGCGTGAAGCAGGCCGGCGTCGTGCTCAAGTACATCCTCCAGGCGAAGTCCCGCGGAATCGGTGTGATCTTCATCACACACAACCCGCAGCACGCCTATCCGGTCGGTGATCACTTCGTGATCCTCCGGCGCGGGCAGGTCTACGGCGACTACGCCAAGGAGGATCTCCCACTCGAGCAACTGGTGCAGATGATGGCTGGTGGCGCCGACCTCGAGGTGCTGAAACACGAGCTGGAGCAGGCGTCGGAGCAAGGTGGCAAAGAAGCCGCCGCCTACGCTGCGACGGCAGACGAGATCGGGTCGGAACTGCACGAGCTTGGGATGCCGGACGACGAGGGAGACGCATAGGGATTGATCGATCGGGTTCGTGGTGCATGTGTACTGGCGTAGACCGAACCCGACCGATTCTTCAGTGTGCCGGAACTGTCGAAGCCGCCCGCGAGACGAAGGAACGCTCTGAAACGTGGTGTGTTCAGGATCGAGATCCCCATTGCCGCACGATGGTGGCCGCCTCATCGGAGACGATGACGCCACCGCGGTGCGTGCGCCGACCCAGCACGAGTTCGGTCGTAGCTTCGGCGTACTGCTCCGACGGTGTGGTCTCCCACGCCGTGCCCTCGAACCATGCGGCTGTGGCAGAGAAGCCCTGTGCCTCGAGGAACGCGCTCCGGAGCTCTTCGTGCTCGGGGCACGTGAACTCCACATGGTGGGCGAACTCGTGGATGAGGCTGTTGCTGAGGTTGGGTGCCGCCCCCGGGACTCGAATGACCACGATCGCCTTCCCCTGCCGATATTCCGCGCGATCCGCGAGTTCCCAGACTGCGGTGAGCGTGACGGGTGGGATGCAGTGCAGGCGCTGCGGATGTGCGGCGAGGAATGCGTCCCACGACGCGGCGGCGACGGCACGAAGGTCCTCGGGCACCGAGCCGTCGAATCGCAGGGCCGGTCCCGGGTCTGGACGCATCAGAAGCAGCACGCCGGCGGCGACACCGACGACCAGCACGACCAACGTGGCAACTCGACGCATGGAGCGAGACTAGCGATTCGAGATCTGGCAGCGATTGCCGACCACGGCGCAACTACAACGGATTGAACGGCACTATTCCAAGATCCAGTGCCACGAAGGAGAAGCAATGCAAGATATAACGATCATGATCCCGGAGCGCGGCGGTGCGGTCCCCGAAACCTGGGAAGAGCTCGCCGCTGCCGGAATCAACATCGAAGCCGGCGTGTCGTTCTCCCGAGAGCACCACCGCGTCGTGCATGTGGTGGTCGATGACGATGTCGCTGCTCAAGCGAGACAGGTGTTGACCGACGCTGACATGCTCGTCGTGGACGAGCGAGAAGTGCTCATCGTTCCCATGGAGGACCGGCCGGGTGGGCTCGCCGGCGTCGCTCGAACAGCCTACGACGCGGGTGCGGAGGTGTACCTCCTGGCCATGGCAACCGGGGACCGAGTGATGCTGGGCTGCATCAACATCGAAGCGGCGAAGCGTGCATTCGGGCTCTAGGTGATGTCTCTCGGTAGCAAGAAGGATGCCGGACTGAGAGATATGGACTATCCGAGCTTCCGACTGGACGGTCGGGTTGCCGTCGTTACCGGAGCGAGCAGGGGGATCGGGCGCGACCTCGCCAAGGCGTTGGCTGACGCCGGTGCGTCGGTGGCGTTGGCGGCCCGCGATCTCGAGGCACTCGAACACCTCGCTGCGGAGATCCGTGCCGATGGCGGCGAGGCCATGTCGATGGAGCTCGACGTTCGGGATGTCGAGCAGATTGGCTCCGCGTTCGAGCAGGTGCGTGCGCGTTTCGGGTCGCTCGATGTGCTCGTGAACAACGCAGGACTCGGCGCGAACCATCCGGCCGAGGACATCACCGAGATCGATTGGGATCAGATGATGGACGTCAACTTGCGGGGATTGTTCTTTGCGTGCCAGGCGGCCGGCCGCATCATGCTCGCCCAGGGTCGCGGGCGAATCATCAACATGAGCTCTCAGGCAGGTGTCGTGGGTATTCGCGACCATGCCGTCTACTCGGCGAGCAAAGGCGGTGTGAACCTGTTGACGAAGGTGCTTGCGCTCGAGTGGTCGAGCCGGGGTGTGACGGTGAACGCGGTGGCGCCGACGTTCATCTACACGCCTGGGACTGCTGAACGTCTCGATCAACCGG
>PVMK01188986.1_pt1 | contig 17489 bp, 19 predicted proteins | sample 1853481 | NCBI WGS metagenome assembly PVMK01 (sample SAMN08533507, study PRJNA380276) | Marine sediment metagenome, whole genome shotgun sequencing project. | reverse complement strand
CGCTCCGGACATCGCTGAAGTGACCATGCGGGCCTCAAGTCATTCCCAATTGGAATTGCAGGAAGCCGGTTCGATGATCAAGATGCTTGAAATGCTCGAGGATCTTGATGATGTGCAGAACGTCTACAGCAATGCTGACATTAGTGACGAGATTCTGGCCCAGTTATGAAGCGACGGCTGAGGATGCGATTTGGCTGACAAATTGAGAATTCTCGGAATTGACCCGGGGTCGAGGCTGACCGGCTTCGGTGTGCTCGATTTCGAAGCCGACAATCCGACCTATGTGGCGTGCGGCACGGTGCAAAGCACCGAGGGTGAATTTGCGGACAGACTAAAGCTCATCTTTGAATCAGTCAGCAAGATCGTTTCTGAGTACCGGCCCGATGTCGTCGCCATCGAAAGCGTTTTCGTCCATCGCAATGCGGGCAGCGCCCTGAAGCTGGGCCATGCCCGTTCGGCAGCTCTGTGCGCCACGTTCGAACTGGATGTCGAGGTCGTCGAATATGCGCCACGAGAGATCAAGCAGGCGGTTGTCGGCAACGGTTCTGCGACCAAGGACCAGGTCCAGCACATGGTGGTTTCCCTTTTGCAACTCGACGGCGCCCCGTCTTCCGACGCGGCCGACGCGCTGGCTACAGCTCTTTGCCACGGACACCAGCGACGATTGAATGCCCGGCTATCCGGCAAATCGGCAAGTGCAGGGACTCAATGATCGGCTCTCTTCGCGGCCGCCTTGCGCACAAGCAGCCACCGCAGATTATTCTCGAATGTGGTGGTGTCGGTTATGAAGTCGAAACGCCGATGTCGACATTTCTTGCCCTGCCCGGGATCGGATCGGAGCTCTTCCTTCATACGCATCTTGTGGTGCGCGAAGATGCACAGACCCTGTTCGGGTTTTCCACCGAAGAAGAGAAGACCCTGTTCCGGTCGCTGCTGAAGGTCAGTGGGGTAGGTGCCAAAATGGGACTGGCCATTCTGTCGGGCATGAGCGTCGCTGATTTCCAGCGCTGCGTGCAGTATGAGGACACTGCCATGCTCGTCAAGATACCCGGCGTTGGCAAGAAAACTGCCGAACGCCTGATCATCGAGATGCGTGACCGCATCGACAAGACATCCGTAGAATCGGCTAGCGATAAAAGCCCAACAACACGATCCGACCCCAGAACCGAGGCATTTGATGCTCTGATTTCCCTGGGTTACAGGGCGAACGAAATCAACCGCTTGCTCGGCCGGCTGGATACCGCGGAAAAATCTGCTGAAGACATCATCCGGCTCGCACTGCGGCAGGCTGTAAACTAAAACATGTCCAATATCGAACATGAACGATTGACAAGCGCCGTGCCTCGCGCCGAGGACAAGGCATTCGACCGGGCGATCAGACCGAAAATACTGACTGATTTCATCGGTCAGGCCACCGTCAAGCAGCAGATGACAATATTTATTACGGCGGCCAGAAATCGCAGTGAAGCGCTGGATCATGTGCTGATCTTCGGACCGCCGGGTCTGGGCAAAACAACCCTGGCGCACATCGTTGCCAATGAGATGGGGGTTAACCTGCGACAGACTGCCGGGCCCGTTCTCGAGCGCCCCGGCGATCTTGCGGCGATTCTCACAAACCTGGAGCCAAACGATGTTTTGTTTGTCGATGAGATCCATCGCCTGAGTCCCGTTGTCGAGGAAGTTCTTTACCCGGCGTTGGAGGATTTCCAGCTCGATATCATGATCGGAGAAGGCCCCGCGGCACGTTCGATCAAGCTCGACCTGCCACCGTTTACGCTCGTCGGGGCAACGACTCGCGCAGGTTTGCTGACGTCTCCGCTTCGCGACCGTTTCGGCATTGTGCAACGACTCGAGTTCTATACGACGGAGGAACTTGAGGCAATCGCGAACCGGTCGGCAGGCATACTCGATCTGCCGCTCGAGCAGAGCGGCGCCCGACAGATTGCCCAACGCGCGCGGGGAACGCCGAGGGTCGTCAATCGCCTGCTACGGCGTGTCAGGGACTTTGCCGAGGTGCAGGCCGACGGCGTCGTCACGGAGCAGGTGGCGGTGAGTGCAATGGATATGCTCCAAGTCGATCCAAATGGCTTCGATGCCATGGACAGGCACTTGCTGCAGACGATCATCGAAAAATTCGACGGTGGCCCGGTCGGCATCGAAAGCCTTTCCGCGGCCGTGGCCGAGGAGCGCGGCACGATCGAGGACGTGATCGAGCCATACCTGATCCAGCAGGGATTCATAATGCGCACGGCCCGTGGCCGGGTTGCGACCCGAAACGCGTATCTGCTTTTCGGTCTGACGCCGCCACAACGTGACGCAGCGCCTGAGCTGCCCCTTTTTGATAAATCCTGAGCTGGTACTCCGTCAAGGTGATATTGATGGATTCAGAGCCATCCAGATGATCCAAGACAAGGCGCAGTCCGCAGGGAATGGCATGTCCTTTACAAGGACTGCAACGCCTTGTCTTGGATCATCTGGGTGGCTCCCTTCGGGCGAGCCGTGAAGCGGTCGTCCGCGGTGTTGCGCCTCATGGCAAGGACACGCCATTACCGGCGAGGCGCGCCTGGCGGTTTTTTATGCCCTCCGGGTGCAACCGCTTCACGACTCGCTGAAGCCATCAATATCACCTTGACGGAGTACTAGATTTCTTGGACACAAAGACCCGTCAAGAACCCTTCGCGTGGCCCGTGCGCGTCTATTACGAAGACACCGACGCGCAGGGTCTGGTCTATTTTGCCAACTATTTCAAATTCATGGAACGGGCGAGGACCGAGTGGTTGCGATCGCTCGGCGTCGAGCAGGATACCCTGATGGGCGATGACAGGCGGGTTTTTGTCGTCGTCGACACACAGGCAGACTTCCTCGAACCAGCCAGGTTCAATGATGAATTACTGGTGACGGTCAATCTCGTCAGTCGCGCGCGAGCAAGCTTTTTGATCGAACAGCAGATATTTCGTAACTCACTTGACGGCGCATTGCTGTGCCGGGGCACAACGCGGGCAGCGTTACTAAACACCGATACGCTGAAACCCGTGCGGGTGCCGGCTTCATTATTTGAGGGATCCGCATCATGACAACCGATATGTCGTTACTTAGCCTGGTTATGGGCGCCAGTTTTCCCGTGCAGCTTGTGCTGCTCGTGTTACTGGCCGCGTCCTTTGTATCCTGGAGCATCATATTCACCAAGCGACGACTTATTCGACGCACAAAATCTGCGTCGGACGACTTTGAAGCGAGCTTCTGGTCTGGCGGCGACCTGAACACACTCTATCGGAGCGCCACGAGAGAGTCGGGCGGCACCGTCGGCATGGCCAGCATATTTGAGTCGGGTTTCCGGGAATTCAACCGCGTATCGCAGCAGGGTGATGTCAAACGCGACAAAATAGTCGACGAATGTCGGCGTGCGATGAGGGTCGCACTGATGCGCGAGGTCGACCGACTGGAGCAAAGTCTGGCGACGCTTGCAACGATCGGCTCGACGAGTCCCTATGTCGGCCTGTTTGGAACTGTCTGGGGCATCATGAATTCCTTCCGTGCCCTTGGCAACGTGCAGTCCGCGACTCTTGCAATGGTTGCCCCGGGAATCGCAGAGGCGCTGGTCGCCACTGCAATGGGCCTGTTCGCCGCTATTCCGGCGGTCATCGCCTACAACAGCTATGCAGACAAGGTTGTGCGCCTGGAAATTCGCTACGACGGATTCATGGAGGAGTTCTCCAGCATTTTGCAGCGACATTCCCATTCGCAAATAGGAGCTTGAGATGCCAACACCGATGCGAAAGCGCAAGTTGATGTCAGAAATTAATGTCGTGCCTTACATCGATGTCATGCTTGTCCTGCTGATTATTTTCATGGTGACCGCACCACTCCTGACACAGGGCGTAGACGTTGAGTTACCAAAAGCCGGCGCAGAACCCATTGACGACGTTCCAAACCATCCACCTCTCATCCTCAGTGTCGACGCCGAGGGAAATCTTTACATCAATGTTGGTGACGACGAAGATCAGCCGGCGAATGCAAAAGAAATCGTAGCGCGGACAGCTGCTGTGTTGCGCAACCGGCCCGACACGCCGATTCTTATTAAGGCTGACAGAGCCGTTGATTACGGCAATGTCGTGGGCGCGATGGTGCTTTTGCAGCAGGGCGGCGCTGAGCACGTCGGCTTCGTCACCGATCCCCTGGATACGTACCCGGTTCCAGAGTAACGCGGCCAGTTCGGGTGCTTCGCGACCAATACAACGTTATTCCGGTCTGCTTCGCGGGACTGCTGCACGTAGGGATACTGGCGGCGATGATATTCGTCTTCGATTTCTCGGGGCCGGCGCATCCTGCAGTACCGCTGGCGATCACAGGCACGCTGGTGACCGAAGCAGAGATCCGCCGACCACCGCCGAAGCCGGAGCCTGAACCGGAAACCGAACCGGTGCCGGATACCTCGGAACAGGAGAGAATCGAGGCCGAGGAACGCAAGCGCCAGGAAGACCTCCGAATCGAGCAGCAGCGAATCTCAAGACTCAAGAAACGAGAGCAGGAAGAGGCTGCCGAGAAAAAACGCCGCCGGGAAGCCGAACTGCAACGCCGTCGTGACGAGGCGGAGAAAAAACGGCTCGAAGATGTTGAGCGGCAGCGAGCAGAGAACGAACGCAAGCGCCAGGAAACAGAGGAGGCTGAAAGGCAAAGACAGTTTGATCGCGAAATTGCTGAGGAGGAGAAGCGCCTGGAGGCAATGAATTCCGGGGCGCTGGCTCGATATCTCTATGCCATCCAGCAAGGGATTCAACGCAACTGGGTCAGGCCCCCGAGCGCCAGGGCCGGGCTGGAATGCGTCGTCACGGTCAGGCAATTACCGGGCGGGGAAGTTGTCGGAGTAACTATCGGCCAATGCAACGGTGACGCTGCTGTTCGGCGGTCGATCGAAGCAGCTGTCTTCAAAGCCTCGCCGTTGCCGGAACCCGAGAATCCGGCATTGTTCGATCGAAACTTGCGCATCACATTTAAACCTGAACAATAGGAGCCTCTCTGGTTTGATCTGGGTCACCACTATGCAGGAAGCCTTTAAGAGGTGCTTTGCCGCTGCCATCCTGACGCTCTTGGCGGCACAAGCGACGGCGGAACTACAAATTGAGATCACGCAGGGGGCCGGCAAACGTGTGCCGGTCGCGGTCGTGCCTTTCGGATGGGAGGGTAGCGACGTCAACGCGCCGCTGAATGTTGCCGGGGTCATCGGAGCTGACTTGCAGCGCAGTGGACGCTTCGGACCGATTCCGGAGGAGGACATGTTGCAGAAGCCGACGACCGGCATCGACGTGGATTTCGACGACTGGTCGATTCTCGGTGTCGAGGCCGTCATTGTCGGGCGGGTTACGCAGACCGGAGCCAACGCCTACGACGTACAATTTCAGTTATTTGATGTTTTTCGGCGAGAACAGCTGGTCGGCTACCGAATGCCGGCGAGCAGGGGCACGATGCGGCGTGTCGCACACCGGGCGGCGGATATGATTTTTGAGAAGCTGACCGGAATTCAGGGTGTCTTTGCGACAAAAATTGCATACGTCACTGCGCAGCAGGACGGCGCCAGCAGGATCTATACGCTGGTCGTGTCTGACGCGGACGGCGAGAACGAGCACACGATCATGGAATCGACGGATCCGATCATGTCGCCGGCATGGTCGCCTGACGGCCGCAGGCTTGCGTATGTTTCTTTTGAAGGCCACAAGTCCACCGTGTTTGTGCAAACGGTGCGCACCGGTAACCGCATCAAAGTGTCCAGCCGCACGGGAATCAACGGTGCACCCGCATTTTCACCCGACGGCCGCAATCTTGTGTTGACGCTCGGCGGCGCTGACGGAAACCTCGATATCCATGTAATGGATCTCTCGACCAGGGACGTTAGGCGGCTGACAACCAGCAGGGCTATCGATACCGAAGGCAGCTGGTCGCCAGACGGCAAGCAAATCTATTTTACGTCTGACCGGAGCGGTGGACCCCAGGTCTACCGGATCGATGCCTCCGGTGGCGCGCCGGAGCGCATTACCTTCGAAGGCAGTTATAATGCGCGCCCACGCTTGTCGCCGGACGGCGAAAAGCTGGCAATGGTGCATCTCGACCGGGGAAATTACAGAATAGGCGTTCTCGATCTCGACAGCGGCGATTTTCTGGTGTTGTCGACCGGGAAACAGGATGAGTCACCGAGTTTTGCACCGAACAGCGACACATTGATTTATGCGACACGGCAGGGACAGAATGGCGTCCTGGAAACGGTTTCTGCGGATGGCCTGATCAGACAGCGTATGGGCTCAACCAGGGCTGATGTGCGCGAGCCAGTCTGGTCACCATTTCCACGACCGTAAGCAAACCTAGGATTTAGTTTATAAAAGGTATAGATATCATTGATTTTTAAATAGATAGTGCTGGCCAAGTCTTGCCCAGCATTCTGAAAACCATCAAAAGGACAGCAGAAATGAGCCAATACAGAATATTCCTGATCAGCCTTCTGGCAGCCATTGTTGCGGGCTGCGCATCGACATCGATTCCCGATCCTGAGGCGGGCGACGGGAGCCTGGACGGTAGCAGTGACGGCTCCAGCTCCAGTGGTTTTGAGGACCGCTCCGGCTTCGGCGGGGAAGAAGTGCCGTATGAAGCCGATGCTGCTGCCATGGGCATGATCATCTATTTCGATTTCGATCAATCTGATCTCAAGCCGCAATATGCGGACCTGCTTGCCCGGCATGCGAACAAGTTGTCGAATAATTCGGCTACGCGGATCCGCCTGGAAGGCCATGCGGACGAACGCGGATCGCGCGAGTACAATATCGGCCTTGGCGAGCGCCGTTCTCAGGCTGTGCGCCGCATGCTGCTTATTCAGGGCGCATCCACAAGTCAGATTTCAACGGTGAGTTTTGGCGAGGAACGGCCGGCAGCGTTTGGCAGTAATGAAGAAGCGTACGCACTAAACCGGCGTGTCGAGATCAAGTACCTCAACTAACGGCGAGCAAGCGTGACCAAACAAAAGATTCTGGCGATTGTCGCGATACTGCCTTTCCTGGCAGTCGGTTGCGCCATGACACCACAGGCCGACGATCCGGTACTGGTGAAACTGAATGAACTCGAGCGGCGGCTCAGCGCCATCGAGCGAATGTTGGCAAGCGGCAGCATCATCGATCTGACAGTACAAACGGACGAACTGCAACAGCGGACCCGCGAATCGCGAGGTCGAATTGAGACGCTCGAGCATGACGCGACGGGTGCCGTCGAGCGACAGCGTGAACTCTATGCCGACCTGGATATGCGAATTCAAAATCTGGAACGGCTGTCGCTCGGTTCCACCGGCCGGCTCAGCGTTCTCGATGGAGGCTCACTTGCGCCCGGACAGCTGCCGGTGCCCGGTGGTTCCGATCGCGATAACTATCAGGCTGCGTTCGAGTTGCTCAAAGAGCAGCGCTATGAACCGGCCGCAATGGCGTTTCAGCAGTTTCTCGTCAGCTATCCGGACAGTCAGCTCGCCGACAATGCTCAATATTGGCTCGCGGAATCCTATTACGTAACGCAGCAGTATGAGCTGGCGCTCGGTGAATTCGAGAAAGTCATCAATAACTATGCGACGTCACGCAAGGTGCCGGATGCATTGCTCAAAGTTGGCTATTGCAACTACGAGTTGGAGCGCTGGAACGCGGCGCGGCGCGCACTTGCCAGGGTGCAGGCCGACTATCCCGACACAACTGCCGCCCGGCTGGCCGAACAGCGCCTGAAACGGATGGACAGCGACGGACAGTAGGCTGCGAATGGAGTACGGCAACCACAGCTTGTCATTGGACAACCGCAGCTTGTCATTTGCCTGCGGTCCGGTATGATGCCGGCCGGCATTCGCGCCAGCCTGCCACTTGAACGGCGTGGACAAGTACGGCTTGTCGCTTGAAGCACCGCCAATCAAGACGGGGGTATAGCTCAGTTGGTAGAGCATCGGCCTTTTAAGCCGCTGGTCCCAGGTTCGATTCCTGGTGCCCCCACCACTTAACGCATGTGTGACGATTGCCTCGCGCCTTCAGGTGTCAGGCGAGAACTCGAAAAAAGCGGCTGGTATCAGATCAATGTCATCGACTTCCATGATGCCGTTCGTGAACGCGAGCGTTTTGCCGGTATCAGCATCAATCAACAGAACCTCATTTCGCCTCGGCAGACCGACATAGAGGCGTCGATTTCGTGCGTCAAATGCCATACCCAATGGCTGGGATGGCAAATCGATTGTTTCAACGATTTCACCAGATTCGAACGCCAATGCCACAATATTGGAAGATGCATTGTGAGCTATCCAAATCAAATTGCGATCCGCGTCCACAGCGAGGGCAATTGGAAATTTTCCACCAGTCGATCTGCAGGAGTCCAGACGTCGCAAATTAACGTCCAGATGACAGACCGTCCGGTCAAATGAGTTTGCAACGTACACGGCGGAATGATCTTCGTTTGCCGCGAGTGCTTCTGCACCACCTCCGGACTTGAAGGTCGTGATCTCGCCGCTCACGGTATCAATCAAGTAGGCTTCACCGGTCTTCGGATTTGAGGCGGCGAGCATGTTTCTTTTGGACAGGTGCATGACTTTGTGGACGCCGGCGGATGTCGAGAAAAAGCGAATTGTCTTGCCGGTCAGCGGGTCGATTTCGCGAATCTGACCTTTGTTTTCGCAGGTAATCCATACACGATGAGCCTGCGCTGTTGCGGCTGCTCCATGTGGGCGCAAGCAATCCATCATTGCGTGCGTTCCAAGCGGCTGCCCTGTCAGCAAATCGACTGTCGTGAATCCTTCGCTGTCCGCAGTTGTCCATCGAAGTTCGCCTGGCGCGATCGGATCATCGTGCGGGGCCGGGAAAATGCCGTGTAACGGCACGATCGCAAAGCGCCCGTCCTCGCTGGATGCAATATCGTGCGGACCGGTCCCGACCCGAATTCGTCGGATGACACTGAGGCTCTCGGGTTCGAGTAACACAACCTCGCCGGAACTACGTGACACTGCGGCGACAATTGGCTGCGTTGTATCGATCTGAATGGATTTCACAATCCTTAATCTCACATCTGCGCCAAACGACGAAGCGAATACGATTGTGTCGTCGCTCAGGAACCTCGGCATAAGATCGCTACCGTCCGTGTTGACACTGGACAATGGCACGGCGGGCGACCACTCGCCGTTCTTCAGGCGTGACGAATACAGATCGCCTGAAATTGTTCGATTCGTGTCACGGTGTGATGACTCAAATATCAGGAGTCGCCCATCGGGCGAAACGCCCAGGTTCCATTCTCCACCTTGGGAATTAACACTCGCCCCCAGATTCTCGACTGACCATTCCTCCTGGTTCTTATGCGCCAAATAGATGTCACCCAAGCCAGACCCGCCATCGCGATCCGAAGCGAAATAAATATCTCCATTCGGCCGAATGACCGGGCTGTACTCCGATGCGCTCGAGTTTACTGGGGGGGGTAGCACGTACGGTTTCCCCCACTGATCGCCCAGCCATTCGAGACACCAAATGTCTGCACTTTTCTGCATTTGGTCAGAAAAGCGATCGGAAACAAAACAAGCAATTTCCTGGTGTTTAGAGTAATAGAAGTCTGTCTCGTCTGCGCCTGGCTCTGTCCAGGTAGGTCGAGATGTCGGAGTGCCCGATTTCGAGAACCTCACTATTTCAGATTTGTTTTTCGTGCCCCAGGCACCGGCCTGTCGCGCGAGGTAATAGCCATCGGGACCCTGAACGAGACCGTATTCCGGAAGCTCAGACTGGAATGCCTGCAGATCAAGGCTCTGACCTATATTTCCTGCAGTCAGCATCGCCATTACCACGACAATAATTCGCATTGTTATCCGCCGTATCAAGATTGCAGCTAGCATCGATTCTCAGCTTATGCAGACAATGTACGATACTGGCGGTTCCACGTCTGCATAGGTAACTGCCTGTGTCAGGTCGTCTGTTTTGGCATTTGTTAGAAAACACGCGACGACTGAATCATGTGCCGCTATGATTAGCGCCTTTGTTCCGGGGTCAGCTCGACAGTCGTGGCACAAAATCGCTGGAAAATTCACAAGTTCGGTGGCAGCAGCCTTGCCGACGCGGACTGCTTTCGCCGTGTCGCCGCTATACTCACTGATCAGACCGAAACCAGCATCGGCGCGGTCGTATCCGCGATGGCGGGAATGACGGACAAGCTCCTGCAGCTGACCGCTCTGGCCGAGCAGGATGACCCCGGGTTTACTGCCGAACTGCACCGCGTCGGTGAGCGGTACGCCAATACTGCACGGGAACTCGTCGAGAGCGAGGCCCTGGTCGGCCTGCTGGACCTTTGGGGACAGGATGCCGCAGACATCGAAGAAATCCTGCGGTCAATCGCGCTGGCAAAGTCGGCTTCCCAGCGCAGCCGCGATGTCGTTGCAGGCTATGGAGAAATTTGGTCCGCAAGACTGCTCGCGGCTTTGCTTGAGCAAGAGACAGGCAGCGATCGCGGCGGCACCTGGATCGATGCACGCGAGATCGTGACGGTGCGGCAGAGCGGACTTGGCCCAAGTATTCTCTGGCATGAATCGAGAGAGAATTTTGCAAGAATCGTCGATCGCGATTTCAAGGGCATCGCCGTTATTACCGGATTTATCGCCTCGGACGAGGAAGGTCTACAGACGACACTCGGCCGGAATGGCAGCGATCACTCGGCAGCAATATTTGCAGCGCTAACGCATGCCAGCGAGCTGAGTATCTGGAGTGATGTCGACGGCATAATGAGCGCAGACCCCAATAAAGTGCCGGAGGCGCGCGTCATCGAGCAGCTCTCCTACAGCGAGGCTATGGAACTCGCATACTTCGGTGCGAAGGTCATACACCCGCAGACCTTGGGACCGGCAGTAGAAAACGATATCCCAATTGTTATTCGAAACAGCTTTGATCCCGACCATCCGGGCACTCGAATTGTCGCGGAGGTCGACGCCGACGAGCAGATCAAGGGAATCACGGCGATTGGCGGCATGGCGCTGGTCAATCTCGAGGGTTCGGGAATGATTGGTGTTCCTGGAACCGCCGACCGGCTTTTCGCGGCGCTCAAGCATGCCGGCGTGTCGGTGGCACTCATATCACAGGCCAGTTCCGAGCAGTCAATCTGTATCGCCGTGCCACAGGAACTTGCCGAACGCGCCAGAGCCGTTATCAGTGACGCGTTCGCCGATGAGTTGGCGAGCGGGCAGATCCACAATGTCGACGTAACAGACGCTCAGAGCATTGTGGCAGTCGTGGGCGACCGTATGGCCGGGTCACCCGGGCTGGCGGGGAAATTTTTCGGTACGCTTGGCCGTGCCGGTATCAACGTGAGAGCGATCGCGCAGGGATCGTCAGAACGTAACATTTCTGCGGTTGTCGATTCAGACGATGCGGTGCGTGCGCTTCGGGCGGTGCATTCCGGCTTTTATCTGTCTTCCAAGACGATTTCCATCGGCCTCATCGGGCCGGGGACGGTCGGCAGCACGCTGCTGGAGCAAATTCACAGACAAAGCGACCGTCTGATAGACGACTTCAATCTCGATCTCCGGGTGCGCGCGATTGCGCATTCCAAAAAGATGTTGCTGGGTGAACGCCGAATCGGGTTGGCGACCTGGGACGAGAACATGCACGAGTCGGGCGAGGAACTCGATCTCGATCGTTTGGAACATCACGTGCACGCCGACCATTTGCCTCATGCAGTCATTATCGACTGTACGGCAAGTGAATCGGTGGCCAGACGTTATGCCGGCTGGCTTGCAAAGGGCATTCACGTCATTACACCGAACAAGAAAGGATTAAGCGGCGATTATGCATACTACGAATCAATGCAAGAGTGCGCAAAGCAGGGCAGTTCTCATTGTTTTTACGAGACAACCGTCGGCGCTGCGTTGCCGGTGATCAGTACGCTTCGTGATCTCGTCGATACAGGCGATCAGATTCGTTCCGTCGAAGGAATATTATCTGGCACGCTTTCCTATCTTTTTAATGTCTATGACGGCACTCGCCCGTTTTCGGAAATCGTCCGGGAGGCGCGAAAAAGCGGCTACACTGAACCGGACCCGCGTGACGACCTGTCAGGCATGGATGTCGCGCGAAAGCTCACCATCCTGGCTCGGGAGCTGGGCCAGAAAATAAAGATCGGCGATTTTCCCGTGCAAAATCTGGTGCCCGACGAATTGCGTGGCCTGAGTATTGACGACTTTCTGGACGGGCTGCCGCGCTACGACGACCAGATGCTGCAGCTATACAGCGAAGCGGAAAACCAGGGACGTAAACTCCGTTACGTTGCGAAACTGAATGCCAACGGCGACGCATCGGTCGGCCTGGACCTGGTCGAGCCGGATCACGCGTTCGGCAACATTAACCTGACCGACAACATCGTCCGGTTTGTCACCGATAGATACTCGCCCAATCCACTCGTGGTGCAGGGGCCCGGAGCGGGCCCGGCGGTCACTGCGGGAGGCGTGTTCTCGGACCTTTTAAGGCTTTCGAATTATCTGGGCGGCGGTGACTAGGATGAGCGATGCTTCAATGGTTACTGCTTTTGCGCCAGCCTCGATCGGCAATGTCGGCGTCGGCTTTGACATGTTGGGTCTCGCGCTTGCCGGCGTTGGGGACCGCGTAACGGCAAAGCGTACTGGCACAGCAGGTATTAGCATCGCTGAGGTTCGCGACCTCGACGGCGAAATCCACCCGTCTCTTGCCCCCGAACCGGATCAGAACACGGCCTCAATTGCGGCCCACGCACTCTGGGAAGCGCACGGCGATTCGACTGGCGTTGAATTGCTCATTCGCAAGGGTATTCCGCTCCGGTCGGGCATGGGCAGTTCGGCAGCATCCGCCGTGGCCGCCGTCGTTGCGGCAAACGCCCTGTTGCCGGAACCGCTTCCTCATGAACAACTCTTGCCATTCGCGCTGGAGGGCGAAAAGTACGCGAGTGGCGACCTGCATGTCGACAATGTTGCGCCGAGCCTGATGGGCGGCCTCGTACTTTGCCCGGCCGTTTTGCTACCGAGGATGATGCAGCTCAAGACGCCCACCGGGGTATCGAGCGTTCTGCTCCATCCCGAATTGCAGATAGATACCGCGCGCGCACGGCGCGACCTTGCCAAGGGATACACGCTGGAGCAATGGCTGTCACAACAGGGTTACCTGGCTGGCTTCATCACCGGGTGTGCAGCTGACGATCATGCATTGATTCGGCAGAGTTTTCACGACGTCATCATCGAACCACAGCGCTCCGCAGCGGTCGCGTGCTTTGACGCTGTCAAGGAAGCCGCGATGAAGGCAGACGCATTCGGCGCGTCTCTATCGGGCAGCGGACCGAGCATTTTCGCATTGTGCGTGGATGCAAACGCGTCCAATGTCGCAACCGCAATGGAACAGGCTTGCCGCACAAGCGGCATCGACTGCCAGTCCTGGGTCAGCCCGATGACAGCGCCCGGTGCGCACCTGGAAAACAATCAATGAAATACCGGAGTACCCGCGGTGCTATGGCGCAATCTCTCGACGAGGCACTTCTAAGCGGAATCGCTGCCGATGGCGGGCTCTTCGTTCCTGAGGCACTGCCGCAATTCCACACGGATGATTTTGATGGTGCCGATTCCACGCTCGACATCGCGAAAATTCTGCTGACGCCGTTCTTCGAAGGCTCCCGGCTGGCCGACGAGCTGGATGGCATCTTACTCGAGACCTTTGATTTTCCGCTTCCGCTGACACCTTTGCCGGTCGATTCTGGCAGAGCCGACCTGCTCGAACTTTTCCATGGCCCGACTGCAGCGTTTAAAGACGTTGGAGCGGGATTTCTGGCGGCGTGCCTTTGCCGGCTCGAGCAAAAGGCGGCAACGCCACTGACCATCCTCGTTGCAACGTCGGGTGATACGGGCGGAGCCGTTGCAGCGGCGTTTAACGAGCGTCCCGGCATTCATGTCGTCGTACTTTTTCCTGACGGCCGGGTATCGGAACGCCAGGCCCATCAACTGACCTGCTGGGGCGACAATGTATTGTCACTCGCGGTCCAGGGTTCCTTTGACGACTGTCAGGCGCTCGTCAAGTCGGCCATGGCGGACGAATCACTCTGCGAGCAGTATCGCTTCAGCTCTGCCAACAGCATCAACATTGGGCGGCTTTTGCCACAATGCACCTATTACGCGGCAACCAGCCTGCGGCACTGGCGTGAGACAGGCCGAAGACCCGGATTCATTGTGCCGACGGGCAATCTGGGTAATGCGTTCGCCTGCATCATGACCCGGGAAATGGGCCTGCCGATCGGAGAGATCATTCTTGCAACAAATGCGAACCGGATAATCGCCGACTATCTTGCGGGTTCGGAATGGGCGCCGCGGGCCAGCATTCCAACACTCGCATCGGCAATGGATGTCGGTAATCCGAGCAACATGGAACGGCTGAGAGACCTGCTCGGTGACGCAGATGCAATTAAGGAGCATATCCGGGTCATTACGGCCAGCGATAAGAATATCGAACAGCAAATCAGGCAGAACTATGCCGCATTCGGTTTTGCGATCTGCCCGCACACTGCAACAGCAACTTATGCTTATCAACAGCTGAGTCAGGCGGTGAAAGATACCAACGACTGGGTCATCGTTGCCACTGCACACCCTGCGAAATTCGAACTGATCGTCGAACCATTGATCGGCGATGTAGTGCCGCTACCGCGTTCCCTGCAGGAGATCCAGTCGAAGCCGAGCCGGTCTGTATCGATCAATGCCGACATGAGCTCTTTCAACACGGCGCTTCATGATCGATTTTATCTTGACGGCGATGTGCAGGGGGCGATAGATAGTGTTAACTGATTCCTGTCCGGATACGGAAACCCTGGACGATGAGTGAGCTCCTCGCTGCCGATTCGCTCGGACCCTATCTGCTTTCCCTGCTGCTGGTCGTAATGCTCCTGGCGTTGCTCGCCGTTCATCAGCGGCGTCACAAACAAGCGCACAGGCTGAAAAAAGTGCTTGGCGCGATCGCGTTTGACCGCATTGACGGGCTCGTTATTCCAAGTGCCGACGTCGGTGAGATTCAGGTTGATCATCTCTTGCTGACGTCCGAGGGACTGCTAATCGTCGATATCAAGGAGGTCAGAGGCTCTGTGTTTGGCAGCGACAAGATGCAGGATTGGACGGTTATCAGCGATAACCATCGATATACTTTCACCAATCCACAGCATGCGCTATACGATCGCATCGCGGCCGTGCGTCAGATTGTGCGGCAGGTGCCAGTGGCCGGCCGTGTTTTGTTCCTCGATGGAGCCGAATTCACGAAAGGGGTGCCCGATCTGGTCTGTACGCTCGACAGTCTGCTCGAGGAGTTCGCTGAAAAGGACAGGCCAATAGCCAAAGTCAAAATCAAGGCTTTCAAGCCTCATTGGGACATTATTCGTGAGAGGGCGGAGACTGCCCAATCCGACCGGCGTTCGAGAAGGAAACGACTATAGATATGGGAACGGATCCCATGCGGTCCGACCCCGATTCTGAATCATTAGCGCTAGAGCCCGAAGAAACGCTCGGCATTGGCTGTCGTCGCCTGCGCGACTGTCATTTCCGATTCCTGCATTGCCTCGGCGACAACCCTTAGGACTTCAGTCAGGTGCATGGGTTCGTTACGGCGCGTCTTCGGTTTCCGGTCCAGTGTTCGCGGCAGCAGATAAGGCGCATCAGTCTCGATCATCAGGCGATCCAAAGGAATATCTGAAACGATTTCCTGCAGTGTTTTCCCACGACGCTCGTCGCAAATCCATCCGGTTACGCCTATATAAAGCCCCATGGACAAACAGTCGTGCAGCGCGTCGCGATCGCCCGTAAAACAATGTGCCACGCCTGCCGAAATCTTGTCGATCATCGGCTTCAGTATGGCACTGAAGTCCTGGTGCGCATCTCGCTGGTGCAGGAAGACGGGAAGACCGCACTCCACCGCAAGCTCGAGTTGGCATTGAAACGCGTTCCGCTGTGCATCCCGTGGCGAAAAATTACGGAAGTAGTCAAGGCCGCACTCGCCAACGGCAACCACGGCGTCCTCTCGCAACAGGCCGGCCAGCGTTGCCTGGAGAGCCGGTGAATAGTCACTCGCATGATGTGGGTGCAAACCTGCGGTCGAAAACAGTTGCCCGGGTCTGGTCTTCGAAAGCGCAAGTGCGTCCTGACTGCTTCGACCGCTGGATCCCGTGACGATGATGCGGGTGACCCCGGCATCTGCGGCCCGCTCAATCACCTGATCGCGATCATCGTCGAAACTGTCGTGCGTCAGATTGGCGCCGATATCAACGAGGTGCTCAGTCATCGGATACCAAAATATCAGTGCGGCCGCCAACGAAACATGGCCGCCCCTAAGCCCAGGAAAACCAAACTCATTATCGATAATGAAATGAGTGCAGGTGCAACGTCGAGGAGCGTGGCGCCGTCGAGCATCACCGCGCGTGCTGAATCGAGGATGTGGGTCAGAGGAAATATCTTCGCGACCTGGCGCACCCAGGCGTCTGCGCCTTCAAGCGAAAACCAGACACCCGACAAAAGCATCATCGGCCACGTTATGAGGTTCAGCAACCCACCTGCGAGCTCTTCGCTCGTCATCCGCGCTGCGACAAGAAGGCCCATCGACAGCAAGGCGATGGCACCAACGACCGCGATCAGAAAAAGAGCCAGATACGAGCCGTCCATACGCGTATCGAGAAAGTATTTCGTGCCTGCATAGACGAAACTGGTGATGAGCATAATCAGCATGAGCCGCGACGCGACTTGCGCAATAACAAACTCGATCGCACGCAGCGGGGTCGCGCGCAGACGCTTGAGAAATCCGTTCTTGCGATAACGAACGACGACGTAACCAACGCCAAACAGGCAACTAAACATCATGTTCATGCCGAGGATACCCGGCAACACCCAGTCGACGTAACGCACTGCGTCGCCGGTAATCTGGGATTTTTGCAATCCATAGGTGGCCGCGTCATCGGACTGTAACAGTGCGAATTCGACGAAATAGCCCTTGGGCGAGTCGGGGTTTATCCAGTAGCGACGTGGCGCATCGAACTGCACGAGGAGATCGAGCTGATGCCGGGAAATTTTTCTAAAACCATCTTCCTCGTCATTGATAACGATAAAACGAATATATCTCGTGTCGAGAAACGGGTGCAGGTCCGCATCCAGATGCTCCCCCCGATTGCAAGACACCGACAGTGTATTGCGTCCTGTCTCCACCGCCGAAGATAAATGACAGGCCGAACATCAACATGACCGGCAGAATAATGTTCCAGCTCAACGAGCTGCGGTCACGCATGAATTCCAGGTTTCTGGCGCGAAATATGGCAAAAATTCGTTTTAGCATACGTGGTCTTGTTGGTTCAGGCGCGCAATGAATGGCCCGTAAGATCGAGGAAAAGGTCCTCCAGATTCGGTTGACGAATTTTGAGGCGGTTCAGGCCGGTCACATGGTTCGCCAACGCCTGCAGGCTCGAGTTAACGTCGTTGGTGCTAA
>PVMK01130518.1_pt1 | contig 17492 bp, 15 predicted proteins | sample 1853481 | NCBI WGS metagenome assembly PVMK01 (sample SAMN08533507, study PRJNA380276) | Marine sediment metagenome, whole genome shotgun sequencing project. | reverse complement strand
GCGAGAAAAAGAGAACTATAATACTGATGTAGAAGAGTACGTTTCTCTTCAAACAAATTAACAGCCGCAGATTTATTCAATGACTTGGATTGTTGAATAACCCCGTACTCAGTAGTAATACTGGAATTAATATTTAGAACCTAATCTGGAAATCAAAAATAAAATCAATTTTAGCTATATCGCTTGTGGGTCCTTCAACGGGAATCTGCACTGCAAAACCGGGGCTGATTTTCCTGCCGAATCTTATTCCGGGAGTAACAAATAAATCTGTTTTCCCGCTGGTATCATCAGTAGGGAAGCGTATAACCATCAAACTCGAGGAAAACAATTGGGGTAATTATAGGAATTGGAACGTTTACACCCTGCAGCTGCTCCATAATAAACTCTAAATTCAAAGTCATCACCCTTCAGAATTTATCCGCGTTAAAAATATAATCCGTACCGAGATTTGCCTGCAAACTGAACACGTCCCTTCCACAGCGCGCCTGCAAGGTAAGGAGTAGCTGTGACAGCTTTATATATATACGTTGGGAGATCTCTTCTATACCTCGTCGCGGCCTGAAGTCTTCCCTGACTATCCGTAAAAGCGGAAGGAAGAACCAACTCTAATCCTGCAGAGAAAACAGAATTTGTTGATTTAATTAAAACCTGTTTTGCCCCTACTAGTTATATTAGAAAACTCATAGCCATTTCTGGCTCCCCTCCACATTATTAACACCTCCGTAAGGCGCGTCTATATAGAGACCGAAGAAACCGCTTTCTGAAGGGAAGGTCCACTCTTATAGAATAGAAAAATAGCTGATCCCCAAAATCTTTATCCAAAGTTACCACTTCAAGATCGGCCATGACTCTTCCTAATGGAAGGGGTGATTCGAGAAACAAAGTGTATCCGAGCTCTAAGGCCTTCTCCTTTGTATTACCTATAGTAAACGGTCCGCTAAACTCAAATGTTCCGGCCAATGGGGTTGATAATTCCGAGTCTCCGATCTTTTACAAAAAGCCTGACTGGGGTTTGTTATATATGCTCCAACTGTGGCAACTGAATTATCCTGCTCTATAAGCCACTGGGATATCTCTTCCATTGCCATTCCAATCGGAATCCCGAGACCAGGATTAACAATTAGATCATGAAGAGAAGGCTGTACAGCAAGACCTTCAATTGCATACTCAAAAAGGGTGCTTTGAATGATAGATCCAAGAGCAGATGACCATCTATCATGCCCGCGGGCCCTATAGAACTGGTATGACAGCATTCCAAAAAACGGGTGCGCAACCCAATTAACAACAAATGTATCCCCGTCATCCCACTCTGGCTTTTCGGTTATGTTATCCCACCATTTAGTAAAGGAGGTGTTGAATATCTTAAGGCTCTTGTCTCTAACCCAATACAGCCTGGCTCCCCACTGCACCCCGTACCAGATTCCCGTATCGTACATATACTCTTTAAAAGCCGCCGCCTCAGGTCTACGTCCGGGGCTGGACGTTTCAGCTCCGGGCTGCATGACTACCTCACCCTCCTCGAAACGGCTCTTTAGGATCGTCAAACTGCGAATAGGTTGACCGGCTCCTCATCGGCAAACACATGACAAATAGAAACCGAATTAAAGAGAAGAAATATAATTAAAGAAACTGTAGTTACTCTTACACCAGCGACTCTTGCATCCATCTTCTCACATACTCCCTAACACAAAAAACACCCTACCCACTTTTTGACATTCTAACAATAAAAAAACTAAATTGAAAGGGAATTTAGATAAGATTTTAAGAAACCTAGAAGGTTTCAGGGAATTCTCGGAAATCTCAACAACTAGAACCGGACTTGGAAATCTGCTAGAAAGCTAAGTTTAGCCACATCACTGTCTGGACCAGAAACAGGTACTTGTATTCCGAAACCCGGGGCTGAATTTTCTTCCTAGCCGTACTCCGGATGAAACGAAGAGACTTGTTTTACCCTCTGTATCAGACGTTAAGAGTGAATAACCGTCAAATTCCGCATATAACACTGGTGAAGCTATTACAGGAAAGTTCGCTCCTATGGATGCGCCGTAATTCACTCTAAACTCAAAGTTGTTACCCTTCAAGCTTGCTCGCATTAAATACCCAATCAGTTGATACGTTTCCTATAACATTGAATATGCCCTTCCAGGCGGCCCCTGACAGATAAGGAGTTACGGTCCAAGCAGATTGCAGGTTTATAGGAAAATTTCTTCTATATAGCAAAACAGTTTGTAATCGATCTATATTATCTTTATAAGCTGTAGGCAGTACTAAGCCCAAGCCCCCAGAAAGAACTGCATTTTGTCCTTGAAAAACAATATGCTTTCCCCCAACTACAAGATTTGCAAACTCAAATCCGTCACTAACACTATCCCCATTTACCGATATTTCATTCACTCCTGACTGGGCAATTTTAACATATACACCCCAAAGCCCGCTTGAAGAAGGCACATCAATCCTTGCTGAATAAAAAATAAATTCTCCACCTAAATCTCTTTTCACATTAACTATTTCTATATCGGCGACAAATCTTCCGGTAGGAATCGGTGACTCAAGAAAAAATGAATATGACAGATCAATAGCTTCGTTTTTATTCGGTCTAAATGTAATCGGTCCGCTTATTGACATAAATTGTTTTGAAAACGGATTGTAAACACCGACCTGCCTGTCGTGAATAAAGTTTTTCAATGGGTTTACTATATATCCCAGTATCTTTGCAGGAACAAAACCTGTATCGACAAGCCAGTCTGATGTTTTCTCCATCCCATACCCTAATGGAACACCGAGAAGCGGAGTAAATATAAGATCTGAGCCTGAGGGAGTTTCAACAAGTCCTTCTACCGTGTATTCAAACAGTGTGCTTTGAACAACTGTACCTAAAGCTGACACCCAGAAGCTGTGGCCCATTTGTCTATAGAAGAGATAATCCATTGAACCAATTACCGGATGAGTTACAAGGTTGGTAAAAAATGCATCTCCATCATCCCATTCAGGCCATTGGCTAACATTATCCCACCATTTAGATAATGAAGTGTCGAATATTCGGCTATTTTTGTTTCTAACATAAAAAAACCGCGCGGCCCATTGGAAGCTATAGGCTATGGCAGTATCACGAAGAAATTCCTTTGTTCCTAACTTGTACTCTCTTGTAACAGGACCTGAGATATCTTGTGGAGTGTCATTCTTAATATTGCTGTTTAGAAGGTTTTGCCTGTATTCATTATAGTACAGGTCTCGAATGTTTATACTCTCATCCGCTATAGCCGGAATAGGCATTGTTAAGAATGTTAAAATAATTAAAATCGCACTAACTATTCTTATCATATTAATTTTGATCAAAATTTTTCTTGATTAGTACAAATAGAATTTGGGGAGATAACATACACGCAAGACTAAAAAATTTAAAGCAATTACTCTATACCTAGCAATTTCTTTGCTCTTTCTTCCCAAGTATAATTCTTTATGTCAGACCCTGCTTTAAGAGCTATTTTATTAGCAAGGTCATCATCTTCAATCACTTTTTTAATCCCCTCATAAAGCGTTTCTGAACTGTCGGGCTCAACAAGAACAGCATTCACACCATCTTCCAAAATTTCTTTAACAGATAGCAGAGATGTTGCAACAATGGGGCGAACGGCAGCCATATACTCAAATAATTTTATTGGTGATGTGAACTCTTGTGCCATGGCCCCTCCCTTAATAGTCATTTTACTAGTATAGGGCATCACTAGAATGTCTGAAGCCAAAAGGAAATGTGGAACCATTTTATGAGGAACGAAACCCACAAGTTCAAAGTTATGCGCTCCTTTCTCCTCTGCTATTCTTCTGTACCTATTTACATCCTCCTCTAACCCGCCTACGACTAGAAAAAGTATGTCTTTTAATCTGAGTGAGACATCTATAAGCTTTTGAATCCCCCTGCCCTCATATATATTCCCTGCGTAGCAAACGATCTTCTTATCAATTGGAAGTTCGAGCTTTTCTCTACATTCTTTCATAGACGGAGCGTCTTGAAATTTTTCAAGCTCAACTCCATTATGGGCAATAACCAGCTTCTCTTTAGGTAATCCCTGGTTTAAATAAATATCCGCCAATCCATGGGAATTTGTAGAAAATCTTATCAGATATTTAGAATCCTTAAAAGAGTTGAAAAGAAAACTCCCGCCCTTAACCAGTGGATGATGAGCATCGTATACAGTCGGAATCTTGAGAAAAGTAGTTGATAAGTATGTGTAGATGATGTTTCTTGTTACAACAAGGTCGTACTTATTTTTCCTAAATAATTTAGTGTATAAAGAGCCAAGCAGACCATGAACTATATTCCTTACTGAACTATTTTTAAAGTAAGGAAAGGAAGTCAGTCTAAAATTAGGCTCTACACCATAATATTCAAACAATTCGGCCCGTTTTCTATTAGATGGGATGATAAGTTCGATATCTATATCAAGCTTTCTCATGGCTTGGCACATTTTCATTATATGTATAGCGCTTGCACCCTTTGAAAAAAGCTCAGGGCTCCCGATATATATAACTCTTGTGTTTTTGTCTTTATTCACTGTTTGACCATTTGCCAATTAATTTGATTAAAGGCCGAGCATTAAGGCAGTCTATATGATATTAAACAATCTCAAAACAGTAAACACTATTTTGATTTCACTATGAAATTAGAAATACTTTTAAGTCTAAGATATAATAAGCCATTATTCTCTGGAGCTTGAACAATTTCACCACTCATGTTCTATCATTATAGATTTCAATTGTATAGTTCTGGGTATTGTCTATGAAAATAAAATCAATTAGAGGATTTCACGATATCCTGCCCGAAAGTATCAAAAGGTGGCATTTCATAGAAGATGCTGCAAAGTATATTTTTGAGCTTTACGGCTTTTCAGAAATCAGGATTCCGGTTCTTGAATTCACGGATGTCTTCGCAAGGAGCCTAGGTACAACAACAGACATCGTTGAGAAGGAAATGTACACGTTTACAGATAGAGACGGCTCATCTCTAACACTGCGCCCCGAAGGCACAGCTGGGATTGTAAGGGCTTATATTGAAAATTCAATGTACGCTAAGACCTCTATTTCTAAACTCTACTACACCGGCATGATGTTCAGACATGAACGCCCGCAAAAAGGACGTTTCAGAGGGTTCTATCAAATAGGTGCCGAGCTTATAGGACCCGAAGAACCGTCTTCCGATGCTGAGATTGTTACAATGCTCTGGAGATTTTTTGAAGAAATTAAGTTAACTCTGTTTTTAGTGCTTGAAATAAGCTCACTTGGCGATCAAAACTGCAGACCTAAGTACAAGGAAAAACTGATCCAATATTTTATACCTCAAAAAGATGAGCTATGTGAAGACTGTCAAAGACGACTTCAAGTAAACCCATTTAGAATACTCGACTGCAAGCAGAAAAGATGTAAAGAAATTGCTGCAGATGCTCCCTCTATGCTAGACAATCTATGTGAAGAATGTGAAACCCATTTTAATGCTGTTAAAGATTATTTAACGAGCGTCGGGATTCCATTCACTATAAATCCTAAAATCGTAAGGGGCCTCGATTATTATACAAGAACAGTATTTGAAATTACTACAGAGGAGCTCGGAGCTCAAAACGCGGTGGCTGCAGGTGGCAGGTACGACGGGCTTGTTAAGGAACTTGGCGGACCTTCAACACCGGCTGTGGGATTTGCAATGGGAATTGAAAGAATAGTACTTCTCCAAGAAAAAGCCCAGCCCGAAGGATTTCAAAAGGAAATCGACGTTTTTATTGCCCACCTTGGTGAAGAAGCACGAAAAGTGGCATTCCCTCTCGCCAATGAACTCAGAGAAAATGGTGTTTCCACTGAGACAGACTACGGAGTCAAAAGCCTTAAGAGCCAACTGAAACGGGCTGACAAACTAGGGGTAAATTACACATTTATAATCGGGGAAGAAGAATTAAATCGAGGTCTCGTCAAAATAAGAAATATGAAAGAGAGTACTGAAGAAGATATGAAATTTGACGACGTAAAGAATTCATATCAGAAATTCAAATCCTAATTTTTAACAATGATCCACCCCGATTTCATCACATTCCTGAAATCAATCTTTATCTTGATATACATATTTGAAGAAGAAACAGTATTCTTCGTTTTAAACCACTTTTTTAGAACACTTAGCACAATAAGCCGCCCCTTCATATATCTCAGCCCCACACTCGCATGTGGATACGACTGTAGGCTTTACCAATGCCTTGACACTCCCAAGGGCTTTATCAGCATTTATATGAATAATATTTAACTCCTCTTCGCATTTTTCAATTTCTCTTTCAATATTTTCAATATCAGCGCACTTGGTTTTAACAGTGTCCTGATTTATCCGGCCTTTATACTTAAAAGTTCTATATATCATATTACCCATTTCTAAAACGCTATCGGTCCTCCTTTTTTTGAGGCTCCTTATACGATTTCTTATTAAAACTGTATCATAAGCTTCCTTTGATCTTACATTTACAATCCTGATCCCTCTGTTTAGCCCTTCTTTAAATTTATTAAAAAAATATTGGGCTTCCGACATTTCAGACATACTTGATCTCCTTACTGAGCTTATGCATAATCCGGATTCGAATTACAAGATAAGATACTTGAATATGAATAAAGGCGAAACTAGAATTTGTTAAAAAATATAAATTGATATCTTCCAAAAATTTAATCTTGAGAAGGCGAAAAAGTGTTTGACTGAACCTTAAGATTGTATATCCTTTTTGTGATATTCTGTGATGTAACAAGTTTAATAAATTTGAGGAGTTTAATAAGGCTAGTCCGCATATTGTTTGCTGGCTTAATTCTTAGATCTAAACATCCAAAGCACCTTCCAGATATCATAAATCTATAAAACAATTTTGTTTCATAATAATATTTCGATTACGGAGAGAGAATGTCCCATTTAAACAGAAAAACATATGCTTCGCATTATGAATACCTAAGAACAAACCACATGGTGAAATTATTCTTATTACTTATCTTAATAAATTTATCTGCTGTTTTTACTACACCACTTAACTCCTTTTCAGAGGAGACGGTTTCAGAGGAAGCAGTTAAAGAGGCTAATGAGACTCAAATAAAAGGACTTATGGCAGCGCTTGATGATCCTAATCCCCAAGTGCAGGCTAAAGCAATTAATGAGTTGGCGGAGTTAAATTATGAACCTGCACTCGCTCAAATTGTGAAATTTATTGAGGGAGATAATCTTTATACCAAGTCTGCCGCTATGAAAGCGGTAGGTAAAATGGACAAGTTGACTCCTAAAATAACCGCCTTAATAGTCCAAAACCTGAAAGATCCGGATAAAAGAATAAGATATTCATCAGCTACTTCTATTACCGAATACGGGAGTTTAAAAAATAATCAAATCTCACCTGTAATTGCACTCTTAAGTGATGAGGACGACAAAATCAGGCTGTCTGCTATAACTATAATTAAAAACAATGTTGAAGTTTCAAAAAAACAAATTCCACAAATTCTACAGCTAATGAAGGACGAAAATCCCGATGTGCGCTCCTCAGCAGTAAGTGCTTTAGGTAAAATGGGACCCGCTGGAAAAAAGAATATAAAGTCTATCCTTGTACTTCTCAAAGATAATGAACCTATAGTCCGCTCAAGTGCGGCACTAGCCATTGGTGATTTTGGACCTTCAGGGGCAGGGTATGCTGGAGATGTAGTAGAACTACTTAGTGATCCCAACAGATATACTCAAGCATCCGCAATTAGATCTCTAGGTAGAATAGGAAAATTAAATAAAGAACAAATATTACTAGTAATCGGCTTTTTAAACAGTAGAAACAAGTTCGCAGTTATTGCTGCGATTGGAGCTCTCGGGAACATAGGCAAGTCCAATAAAGAAGCCGTCGGACTGCTAGCCTTAGAGCTAACGAATCCGGAGACTAAGGTAAAGATCGGATCTCTAAGGGCTCTTGGAAAAATTGGTGAGGCAGCACAGGATAAATCGCCTGATATAGCCGCATTACTAAAGAACCCAAATCCCAGGGTACGAATTGCGGCTCTAAATGCTATATCAGAAATGGGAGAGTCCGGCAATGCTCAAGCCCCAATAATTGCCGAATTACTTCAGGATACTGATCAAGATGTAAGTCTTACAGCTATCCGCGTGGCAAGAAAAATGGGAGACCCTGATGGGAACTATACAGAGATATTAACTGAGCTTCTTAAAAGTAGAAACGATTTAATTCGCATTAGAGCCTCTCACACCTTAGGCTCGATCGGAGGCAGTACTAGTGCACAAATCCTTCAGATAGTAGAATTACTGGTGAGCAATGACATTAAATTCCGCGGCATTGCGGCATCCACACTTGGCAGGCTTGGAGAAAATGCAAAAGTGGCTATACCTAATATAGAAGAACTACTTAAAAATCAAAACCCGGTTATTCGCTCCTCAGGTATTAAGGCATTTGGTAAAATGGGAGCTAATGCTACGGGGCAGGTTAACAATATTATAGTTCTTCTTAATGACCCCGATCGCGATGTACGCGCCGATGCAGCATGGGCGCTTGGAGAAATTAACTCACTTAATGAGAATCAAATATCGGAACTGGCCCAGCTATTAAATGATGAGGATTACAAAGTCCGTTACAAAACAGCTCTGGCACTAGGAAAAATCGGCGCTCCAGCCGGCAGACATGCCCCCGAGGTCTCTGAACTCCTGAAAGATCAGAATGAGCTCGTCAGCAAAAGCGCCGCCATCGCACTTGGTTATCTTGGACATGAAGCAACAGATCAAGCGCCCAAGATCGGCTCATTTATACAAGAGCTAAATAAGGATCAAAAAGCTAACAGAGTTAAAATTGTAGCCGGGGTGGATGCTCTGGGCAACATGGGTAATGCAGCTAAAAAGCAAGGCCCAATAGTTGCAGAGCTTCTTTTGGGTACAAACATAATTGTTCGTGCAGGCGCTGTGAGGGCACTTCAACAGATGGCCCCTCTTGAAAAAGATACGGTATTAATTATCCTCGCTTCATCTTATTTGCATCCCTTCGACACAACTGAGCTCAGGCTGCTTGCTCACTCAGCTGCAGGAGAAAATCAAGACTCAGAAACTCTGATTTCATGGCTAGGAAAAAGTAAAAAGAAAACCGCAACTAAAAGAGATATTGAAAACAGCTCTCAAACTCTGAATATTCTTTTAGAAAGCTGGGGATTCACCCAATCCCACACTCAAATGCGAGATGACCTCGTGGTTGCGATATCAGAAGTAGCTAAGAGTGGCAATTGGACGAAAGAGGACATAGTGACCCTCAGAAAAGCAGAGGATACTCTTAAATCTAAAGCTTTTACGGATCAAGCTAATATCATAAGCACAAAGATCGGTGAGCTCGGAGGATAATAATCCAAAAATCCTCTGAACATGCCCTAAACTAAGATAGACTACCGATATAATAATTCCTAATTTTCAGGTATGATAACCCAACTTAAACGACCCAAATGACGCTATAGGTCTTTGAATAAATCCTTTTAGCGGTCTGTTCACATACACCAGAAGTCTCAGGATATTAAATGTTCGGCAAAAAGATATATTACGGATGGTACGTTGTAGCAGCCTCGCTGTTAATTATCATTCTTGACGGTCTTTTACTTTATTCCTTTGGCGTCTTCCTGCCCTACATCAATGACGAATTCGGACTGTCTCGTGCGGAGGGCTCATCGCTATTTGCATTTAGATCGCTCATTTTAGCCCCAGGGTTTATCATTGCGGGCCGACTCATTGATAAATACGATCCAAGAATAGTAATTTTTTGTGGGGGATCAATAGCAGCTCTTGGCATGATCCTTTCTGGATTTGCCGCGAATATGTGGCAGCTGATATTGTTCTACAGTGTGTTTGTCGGAATAGGCGATACCGTCCTTTATATTACTTGCGTTGCTGTTATAAGCAGGTGGTTTACTAAAAAAAGAGCTTTAGCAATTGGTATTATTACAACAGGCGTTCCTTTAAGCGGATTAATAACCAACCCGCTAACCGCTTCTCTTATTAACAACTTTGGTTTCAGATATGCACTTTTTTCACTGGGCGTGATTATGTTAGTCACGCTCTTAGCGGCATTTGTACTGAGAGGATATCCAAAAGACTTAGGTCTTAAACCCTATGGAGAGGAAAACAATGAAGATGATGTTGCCTTAACAAAGGGAGTGAACACAAATAACGATAAAAAAGAGTGGACAGCTCTTGAGGCAATTTCAACACCCTCTTACTGGATTATGTATGCAATGTACACCGTGGCATTCATAATGTTCTTAATAATAGTTACTCAGTTCTATAACTTTTTGATAGACCATAACATCTCGGCAATAGCAGCTGCAGGTCCACCGGCGGCTATAGGACTTGGGAGCATCATTGGAAGGACTATTTTAACATCAATATTGGCGGAAACCCTTGATTACAGAAAGGTTCTGTTCGTCTGTCTCTTGGTACAGGGAAGTTCGGTATTTATCCTACTCGCATTTGATCAGCTTTGGGCGTTTTATATATTCGGATTTGTGTTTGGATTCTTTTACAGTGCTTGTGTTCCGATTTTTCCTACACTCATGGCAAAGTTTTACGGTCTTAAGGCAATGGGAGCCATCTACGGTATATTCGGCACTTCCTACTCGCTTGCGGCAATCGGAGCCCCGATTCTCGCCGGATATGTTTTTGATATAACCGGCAGCTATTTCTATCCGTTTCTTTTTGCCATATTCTGCTGCTATTTAGCCGCAATAGGCGCTTTTTTGATTAAAGACCCTGTATACAAACCTAAACCAATTGATACTGCTGTTTAATTTTGCTGCTCCTATTATGTACTATAGACTTTTTTTATAATAATCTTTATTTGCTGACAAATATTGAGCATCTGAAACGACAATAATGAGCAGAGAAACCATTCGATATATTAGAGCGGAAGGGCAAAAGGTCCATCAAACCTTAGATAGAGAATTCTATTTAAACTTTGCCGGACTAAAAAGTAAAACCGATATTACGGAAATACTTAAACCTTACCAAGACCTGCTCGAACCAGAGATCTTTTTATCTTTAAGAGAAACCAGAGCCGATAACGAGGAAGACAAAAACGGGACAAATCTTCTGATAAGTTTTCTGGCCAAAATTATCCTCTTAAGTAAAACCTCGCAATTAAAAGATAGTATTTTAGATATCGAAGCGTCATCTATATTCAGTAGAGGTAAAACTAAAATCCCCTTCAGATCATCTAAAGCAGCACTATTAACAAAATCCAAGAAGCAGGAAATACAGGAGATCGAAAACAAGAGAGGAGCCATCCTATCAAAACTTAATCAGCTTTATTTAAGGCAATACGTATATAAACAAAAAGACTCCGATGACTTAGGCTTTTCAAGTTACTTGCACATGTATGAAGTAATTGAGGGACTTAACACCTCAGCGCTCGTAGAAAAGGCAAAAGAATTTATTAGAGATACAGAATATATTTCAAGAGATTTATTAAAGTGGTTTTTCCTAAAACGTATGGATATAAAGCTTAAAAACGCAAACCTGACCGATATGTTTTACCTCATTAATTCATTTGAACTAGGATCGCTTCCAAAAATGGATCCCCTCTCTATGGCAAAAGCTCTATTAGCTGAAACAGGTTTAAACCCACAAGCTAAAATAAAGTTTGACAGAGAGAAGAGAAAAGGACATGTGGCAGGCAGCATATGCTATACCTCAAATCCCGGAGTCGAGATTTTAATCTCTACCAACCTTCAAGGTGGCATATGGGATTACGAATCATTTTTAGGGTCTTTCGGCATGGGCCTGAGCTATGGGTTCACAGAGCGGGACGATTATTTTGAATATAAATATTTGAGAGAAAAATCTTTTTTGAGAATTTTCTCAGAGTTGTTTAAGAACCTTATTTTTGAACCTGCATGGATCAAAAAACACTTAAGGCAAGATGTAGCAAATGACTTCCTCCAATTTTTATATTTAAGACGGCTCATGTTAACAAGAATTCTTTCTGCCAAGCTCATATATGAAATAGGGTTTTATCAAGGGCAAGATAACAAGGCTGAAACGTATAAAGAAATCATGGAGATTGCTACCCACAGTAAGGCGAGCAAGCACGATTATTTGTTTGATATCGAACCTCACTTGAGCTCGGCAGACTCTTTTAAAGCCAGCATTATTGAGCCCCAGCTAAGAGCATATTTAATAGAAAATTTTGATGAACAGTGGTGGAGGGTAAAAGAAGCCGGCGAGTTCTTAGTTGAAATATGGAGAACGGGCGGAAGAACATCAATCAAAAACATATCAGAGAATTATGGGTTTGGAGGTACTGATATTACTAAACTGTCTCAAACTTTTGAAGAAGTATTAGGCTAAGACCCCAGATATTTACAAACTCCAAACCCAAGTTAAGAAAAAACTATCTTTGATCCATATTCTACGGATTTAAAATTACTTTTCCAAACTGACTTCTATCCTCAAGCATTTTCTGAGCTTGCGCTGCTTCAGACAAAGGAAATGTTTTGTCAATGACCGGTTTGAATCTGTTAAGAGATACAAGATTGATCATATTTATTAAATTTTTTCTAGGGGCATTAAACACAGTAACACCCAGTACGGACAAATCCCTCATAATCACGGGGCCGAAATTAAATGTTGTCTGTCCTCCGCCTACTACTCCAATAAGGAGAATTCTTCCCTTTGGCTTTAGCGATTTAAGATTATTTTCCCAGGCCGAAGCTCCGATCTGGTCAAATATGAGGTCTACTCCTTTTCCTTCGGTTATCTTTTTAACCTCTTCTGAAAAATCAGAAGTATTATAATTTATCGTAGCGTCAGCCCCAATCTCTTTTACCTTCTCAAGCTTCTCATCACTTCCTGCTGTTGCAATTACGTATGCCCCGCCTTCCTTGGCAACTTGAACCGCAGCGCTCCCCGTACCGCTCCCGGCCGCATGGATTAGAACCGTCTCGCCTTTTTGCATCCCTCCCCTTTCATATAAACCATACCATGCGGTTACAGAACAAACCGGAAGAGTGCAGGCATCATCATAAGACACTTCATCGGGAATAGGAACCACATTTGCTCCAGGTACTTTGACGTACTCCGCAAATCCGCCGTGAAAGTTTACTCCCATCACCGAAGGTCCCTTGGGTGTTTTTACAGTCGGGTCTATAACTACTCGGGTCCCGGGACTTAAATTCGTTACGTTCTTCCCAACTTCCTCCACATCTCCCGATGCATCAACACCACCAATATGAGGAAGCTCCACAGGTCTTGGGGATTTCCCAGCTCTGAGCCTTAAATCCAGGTGATTTAATGAAGCTGCCCTTACGCGTACCAGGACTTCATCATCCCCTATTTCAGGTGTCGGCACATCTTCATACTTAAGCACATCAACTTCCCCAACTTCATGATAACGAATTGCTTTCATTAGCCAGCTCCTATTTATAACAGATTTATTTTTTTTAGCTCCGAACATTTTACTACATCTAAAGAAAAACTGTAGTCTAAGATATGAATTTGGCTGATACAGAGGGTTGTTGAACATATAAATTTAATGAGGTAGCCTTTGATAATAGGCCCTGGAGTAATTAAAGGATTTTGAAAAATTATGTTTGGAATCGGCACAAGTGAAATACTAATAGTTCTCGTAATAGCATTACTCTTGCTTGGACCTAAAGAAATACCCAAGATAGCACGAACTCTTGGAAGAGGGTTGAGAGAACTTGAGAGAGCAAAAGACGAATTAAAACAGTCGATAGAGTTTGAAGACGAAAAAGACGAAGCGGATTCTCAAAAAAATACAGAAAGCAAAGAGAAATCGAATAAAGATTCCAATTCCTCAGATGACCTAAACAATCTGCCATCAAAACACATCTAAATCGCAGACGTAAACATACTTAAATATTAGAGTTCACATATGAGCAAAGCCGTAGTTTTCGAATACTACCCTGATACCTCAATAATAAAATTACACCTCCCAAGCGGAGATGAAAGAGAAATAGAAATAAATCCCGGTTGGTCGTTTGGAAAAGGAAATCATCCAACCACAAAGCTATGCATTAAGGCTCTTGAGAACTTATTTAAGAACGAACAAATTGAGAGCGTGCTCGACGTGGGATGCGGAAGCGGTGTGCTTTCTATTTCCGCAGCTGCTCTTGGGGCAAAACAAATAACCGCAGTCGATATAGACAACATAATCATTCTGGAAGCAGATTCCAACATAGAGAAAAACGGGTTTTTATCTATTACGGAGATAATCCTAGGATCAGTTGAAGATGTAGCTGGAGTATTCGATTTAGTCGTGGCCAATATATTGATCAGATCAATACTAGCCATAAGTGAAGAGCTAAAAAAGAGAGTGAAATCCAGAGGGACAATTCTTCTCTCCGGAATTAAAAATGAGGAAAAAACGCAAGCTATCAACAAATTTTCGGACCTCGGTTTTTATATAGAAAAGGAATTTGAAGAAAGAGAGTGGGTGGCATTAGTCTTGAAGAATTCAACCAATGATTCTGAGTAAAAGATAACAACTCTAAATTAAACCTCACGATGCTCTAAAATGCCTGTCCAATACTTATAAAGAACTGTATTCTTGTAATTCCAGGCTCCGGATTAAGTGCGTAACCCACATCAAATCTCACAGGACCAATAATCGTATCATATCTAAGCCCTAACCCCGGAGCGTATTTTATATCTTGAAGAGGAAAGCTCCATTCATCAGTATAAACATTACCATAGTCCAGAAAAGCTACACCGCCAAAATCTCCATAGATTGGGTATCTGACTTCGAAACTGCCTACAAGAAGCGAGTTACCCCCAAGAGGATCATTATTCCTATCCAAGGGCCCAAGTTTCTGAAACGGGAAACCTCTCATGCTCGTGCTACCACCGGCAAAGAACCTCTTAAAAATAGGGATGTCTAACGTTTGGGTTGAACCAAATGGCTGAATAACACCAATTGTGAATTTTTTTGCGAATACAACATCTCGGTACTTCTTATATCCCCTAAGTTCTATTGTTCCTTTTAAGTAATTTACGTCAGAGCCTAAAGCCGTAAATGAAGACTCAAGCCCTGTGGAAACAACGGTACCACGGGTAGGGTTTAGAATATCGTCAGTAGTGTCTCTTTCAAACCCGAGGTTAATAAAGGTAAGAAAGAAATTTTCTCTGCTTCTCTCCTCAGGTGTTCTAGTAGCGCTATCCTCTATTTTTGAAAACTGCAAATTTAGAGAGCTGAAAACAGAATAATATGTCCAGAAATCTTTTGTTAACGCAGCCGTTGTAAGAAAACTTCTCCCTTTAAAAGAAGGTACGTCATCTCTTTGGAAATTAAGGGTACCTGAGAGCGCAGAGTCCTTGCCCACTATATAAGGCTGTATCACAGATGTCTCGACTCTCTGAGTGATAAAAGAAAATTTACCCGAGACCTCTAGTCTTCTACCTCCTCCAAAGAAGTTTCTTTGAGTCCATATGACCTGTCCTCTAAGCTTATCTTCTGTTCCGAAGCCTCCTCCTATTTTTACCGAGCCCTGCTTTCTTTCTTTGACCACAATGGCTATATCCGCAATCTGTTCTTCATCATTATAAACAGGGTCTATAACAACTGATCTAAATAGACCCAACTGAAATATGTTTGCTTGCGTTTCATTTATTTTGCTTAAAGAGAATATTTTCCCTTCTTTAAAATCTGCCTCTCTTTCGATAATGTAGCTTGCTACTTTCTCATTACCCTCTACCTTGATTACTCCGAATTTATATATTAAGCCCGGTTTAACGACAAATTTTGCCCGGGCCCATTTTTCCCTTCTATTTACAAGGGCCTCGCCTTCAATATCCGATTTTGGGTACCCTCTATTATAAAGAATCTCGGAGATAACACCTTTGGTTTGTTGGTATCCGTTAGGGGAAAAAGTCTCATCAACTTTAAGTGGTACGGCGTCTGTAATCTGCTTCTTAATTTCATCACTGAGATCACCCTCTATCTTAAGATCAATATCAGTCAGTATTATGGGTTCGCCCTCTTCAATAGTTATTTTAATTTCTACCCTAGTTTCATCTTTATTATATTTAAGCTCATAAGTAGCTTTAGCATCATAATATCCATTGTTAGCATAAAGTCTCTGGATCCTTATCATATCGTCCTTTAGAACTTCCTCATCAAAAGGAGGCTTCTTTACCCAGAATTTAATAGAAGGGAAATCAGTACCTATAACTTGCTCAATTTGTTGTTTTGTTACTACTTTCGCTCCCTTAATTTTTACCTTTGAAACACGGACGTTCGGTTCATCCGGAGAAGTCGACTCAGAATCCTTAGTTGCAGCAGAACTGTCCGATGAGCCTTCGGGCTGCGACTCTTTTTTATCAAGGATCTCATCTAGAGCAGGGGGGATGTCATTCTCTTCTTGCTGAAGGGAAGTATTGTCCTCAAATTGCTGCTCCACATCCTCACTCTCTTGAGAGAATGACGTAATAGAGAAGTTAATAAACAAGAAGAAAAGCAGGGGGAACAGTAAGAATGTGGCAGTATATTTTATCATATAGAATACGCTTACGATTTCTTTCTTGATTTACCAATGAGAAATAAAACTTTGATTATGCTGAGCTTAACTTAATATGCAACATAATACCATAAATTTAATTCTATATATCTAACAATTTCAGCGAATTAGCTATTTATTTCTTCACGGGGTTGACAATAACAGAACAAAGTCTTTATACTCCAATATGGCTGATTGATCTCGTTTGACAAATACATTTTGAGAAAGATATATAGTACAAGAAAACGACTATGGAAAAGCTAGGCGGCCTTTTTAATCCGAGTTCTCCAGAAATGGAGGCTATGGCAGATTTAACATACTACATAATTGCTATATCTATAGGAATATTGGCAATTATAGTGGTAGCAGTTTTTTACATCATAATTCGCTATAGGAAAGAAATCTAATGACAATAGCGAACCCTATCAAAATTTTGGCGATTTACGCTTAGAAATAGTTTGGACGCTAATCCCCATAGCAATTGTAGCTGTTCTATTTCAACTTACTTGTAGTACAATGAGGGCTGTCGATCCGCCGATACAAGATCACGAAACAGATATTGTCATAATAGGGCATCAGTGGTGGTGGGAAATCTATTACCCCAAATCGGGCGTGATAACCGCCAATGAAGTACACATGCCCGTGGGCAAAAATCTCCTCCTTCGAATAGAGTCAATTGATGTAATACACGACTTCTGGGTTCCTGAACTTGCAAGGAAAATCGACGCCGTCCCCGGGCACCCTAACCATATGTGGATATCGGCTAGCAAGCCCGGAGTATATCTGGGCGCTTGTTCGGAGTTCTGCGGTACTCAACACGCTAATATGCGAATAAGGGTTATTGCCGAAACCGAAGATGAATTTAACGAATGGCAAAAGCAAGAGTTCGTAATCCCGAAAACTCCTAGAGCAGGAATTGCAGGAGAGGGGGCTGAGCTATTCAAGACAAAAGCTTG
>PVMK01133472.1_pt1 | contig 17493 bp, 17 predicted proteins | sample 1853481 | NCBI WGS metagenome assembly PVMK01 (sample SAMN08533507, study PRJNA380276) | Marine sediment metagenome, whole genome shotgun sequencing project. | reverse complement strand
TGCTGCCAGGGGCATACCGGCCGCCAGACTTTTGGCCACAATGATCAGGTCCGGTTCCACCCCCCAGTGTTCGATGGCAAACATTTTGCCGGTGCGTCCCATCCCGCTTTGGATTTCATCGGCGATAAACAGAATGCCGTTATCGCGGCAGATTTTTACCAGCTCCTGGAAATACCCGGGAGGCGGGACAATAAAACCGCCTTCACCCTGAACCGGCTCGGCCACCACCGCCGCCACCGCTTCCGGGTTTACGTTGCTGATAAAAAAGTCATGCAATTTTTCCGGGCCGGCCACATCACCAAAGGGCATCCTGTAAATTTCGGGGGCAAAGGGTCCGAAACCGAGCTTGTAAGGCTTCACTTTGCTGGTCATGGTCATGGTCAGCAGGGTTCGGCCGTGATAGCCGTTTTCAAACACAATGATCGCCGGTCGTTTGGTATAGTAGCGAGCGATTTTAACCGCATTTTCGACGGCCTCAGCCCCGCAGTTTAAAAATACCGCCTTTTTGGCAAAATCACCGGGGGTAATTTGACACAGTTTTTGGGCCAGATTCACGGCCGATTCATAGGGATTTACCATAAAACACGAGTGCATAAGCTTCTCGGCCTGTTCTTTGATGGCGGCCACGACCTTCGGATGGCAGTGCCCGATGTTCATCACCCCGATCCCGCCGGCAAAATCGATGTATTCGCGGCCTTCCACATCCCACATCATCGCCCCCCGGGCGGACGCGATAAAATTCGTCGTGGTACTGCCGACTCCGTTGGAGATTGTCTCTGTACGCAACTGGTAAAGTTGCTCATTGGTTGGCTGTGTCATACGATCTCCTTATGGGTGTACCTAAATTTGGTAACCATTCACAGGTTCAGGGTTCAACGTTCAGGGTTAAGGACAAAGAAGGCATTAAAAGCCCGAAGTTCTTATATGAAACTACATTTATTTAAACAGCATTTACAGGATTATCAAGATTTATTTTGGACTCGTATTTCTCTATCCTGTCCATCCTTGCCTGTCCCGATGAAAGCGGGATTGATCTTGTCAGAAAATGGCCTGTCTATGTTGTTAAGTTTCTTTTTCGATCAGACTGGCCGCCCTCCTTAGGTTTATGCGCCTCTGGCGTGCGGGTAAACTTTTTAGGCCAGCAGCGACGCTGATTTTAAAATCGACAGAATACATTAATTCCGCATTCCCCATTCCCCATTCCGAATTCGAAACCTTCTGTTATCTGTCTTCAGATCTCTGGTTTCCGCATTCAGCATTCCGCATTCCGACCTCAGCTCTCTGGTTTCCGCATTCCGCATTCCCAATTCAGATGTGTGTCTTTGCTTTTTTCCTTTAATTCCGCATTCCGCATTCCGAATTCCGCATTCCAAACCTGCTATCCGCCTATTTTGTGGTGGCGCTTTAAAGAGCCAATATTTTTAAAACCTTTACTTTTAGACACATCTTCCTGATATATTGAAAATTTCCCGTTGTAATCTCTAAAGGACTTCCAAACCTGGCATTGTCCCATCGTACCGTATTCGCGCACTCGGGAAACGACATCCAGGTCGATGACCTGGGTCATAATCCGCTCGCCTTCTCCTGAATTTTGGAGAATCCTTCCTTCAGGATCGACAAAGACCGATCGACCGATACCTCCGGCACCGACCCCGTTGAGACTGAACCAATAATACTGATTGGCAATCGCATTGGCCTGAGCCATGATCAATTCCTGTGTCCGATCCGGTGTACTGGTGGCCGTCGGGCAAAAAACGGCCTCAGCTCCCCATCAGAGCCAGAGTTCTGGCCAATTCCGGGAACCACTGATCATAACAAATGCAAAGACCGAACCGACCTTTTCCCGGAATATCGAAGACACAAAAGCTCTCTCCGGGATCCGAAGTTTCCAGAGGCTGCCAGGGAAAGATTTTGCGATACCTGGCAACCATGTCCCCTGCGGGGGATATCACTACGGCCGTATTGAAAATTTTATTTTCTTCTTTTTCGTAAAACGATCCGGGGATGACCCACTTTTTATTGTCCCTGGCCCATTTACCGAGCTTTTCCAGGGAAGGGATTCGGAATCGGCATCGCCAATTTCATAGCCAGGCCGCTGAGACAGAGTTCACTAAAAAAGATAATCTCCACCCACGGGAACAGGGTGTTCACAGCATTCATCTTTTTTAGCATCAAATCGGTGTTGTCCTGACCCTTGAACCACATTCATTTGGATCCCGGCTATGCCCAGTAGTCGACTCATCATTTATTCCTTTCATTTTCTAAGAGCCCTTTTTCCCACAGGGTTCTGTGGTAGTGGCAGCAAACCCAGTTGCCGGGCTTGACCTGGGTCGGCTTCCGGGACCTCATTTTTACATCTCTGAGTGGCATGCGGACACCTTGGATGAAACCGGCATCCACCCGGCGGATTCAGCAAACTCGGAACCTCTCCTTTAAGGATGGCCATCCCGTCCTTTTTTGTCGGATCGGCTATGGGCACCGCATCACGCAGCGCCTTGGTGTATGGGTGCCGGGGAGACGAAAACAACGCATCTGCATCCTGAATTTCCATGACCCTGCCGGCATACATCACGGCTACCCGCTGGCAGATATGCTCCATTATGCTCAGGTCATGGCTGATGAACAGGTAGGTCAGGTTCAATCGTTTCTGCAGATCTGCCATGAGGTTGATAATCTGAGCCTGTACGGAAACATCCAGGGCACTGGTGGCCTCATCAAACACGAGGAACTCGGGTTGGGTGGCCAGAGCACGGGCAATACAGATCCGCTGCTGCTGACCACCGCTGAACTCATGAGGATAACGAAACAGGTGTTCGGGACGCAGATCCACCATGTTCATCAGTTCCGTGGCCCTTTGCGCATACTGCTTTTTGTCGATTTCGGGACAAATGGCAAGCGCTTCGCTTAATATCTGTAGAACCTTCATTTTGGGATTCAAAGACGCACGCGGGTCCTGGAATACCATCTGCATTTTGGGCCTGAAGGGTTGAAATCCTCGATCGTCCAGGTGCTGTATTTCCTCACCGTTGAATCGGATGTTCCCCGATTTGAGCGGAGCCAGCTTTAAAATAGTTCGCCCCAGGGTGCTTTTGCCACAGCCGGACTCTCCCACCAGCCCGAGACACTCTCCCGTGAATATCTTCAGGGTTACCCCGTCGACCGCTTTGATCCATGCGGTGACCTTTCCCGTCAACGTTTTTTTATGAGGGAAATAGGTTTTTATGTTCTCTATATTGATCAATGAGCCTGGCATCTTGTTTACCCTGCCGCCGTTGCATTGTATAAATGACACGCCACGGAATGGTCTCCGGTGTTGTTTTTATAAACGCGGTTTTTGAGTGCGGCAGATCGCCATCCGATGGTCACACCTGGGGATGAAACCGGCAGCCCTGCGGCGATTCGAAAGATCGGGGATCATCCCCGAGATAAACCGCAGCGGGTCTTTTTCCCCCAGCCTGGGAACCGCATCGAGCAGCCCCCGGTATAGGGGTGCAGGGGTTCTTGAAAAATATCCATCGTGTTGCCGATCTCCACAATGCGCCCGGAATACATCACGGCCACGCGATCACAAATTTGGGCGGCTATCCCCAAAGGTCGTGGGTGATAAAAAGAATGGCGGTGCCCTTTTTTCTGCGACATCTGCTTCAGGAGTTTGAGGATGTGGGCCTGCACGGTTACATCCAAAGCCGATGTGGCTTCGTCGGCAATCAGGATTTCTGGTGAGCTCAGAAGGGCCAGCGCAATTTTATAGCGCTGGGCCATGCCGCCGCTGATCTCGTGAGCATAGGACTTCAGCAGGCGGTCCGTTTCGGTCAAGCCCACCTCGGCCAGCTTTTCTTTGGCTATTAGGCGAATTGCTGTTTTCTGTTTCAAGTTTTGCTGCTTGCATATCTGGTCGATTTCATCCTGCAGGTACATGCGGATCAGCCTGAAAATCTGTTCCCCCAGGGTAAACACCGGGTTGATGCTGGACTGGGGGTTCTGGAATATCATGGCGATGGATCTGCCCCGCACGCCACTGAGTTCACGGTTGGAAAGTTTGAGCAAATCTGTCCCATCAAAGGAGACGCGGCCGGTGCGTTGACGGGAAAGCTGGGGGATCAAATCAAGCAATGACTTAGCGGTGACGCTTTTGCCGCAGCCGGTTTCGCCGACCAGGGCCAGGACTTCTCCGGGATAAAGTGTGAAATCGATCCCTTCGAGAATTCTCACCACACCCCGGGACCCCTCAAAACTGACGGTCAGGTCTTCCACGCTGAGAATTGGCTCTTGCTGTGTTTTGCTTGACATATTCATCCGGTTTAATTTGGATCCAGGATCTCTTTCAAGCTATCCCCGAAAATGTTGAAAGCCGTCACCAGCAGAAACATGGCAAATCCCGGAACGATGGCAATCCACCACTCTCCTAAAAGGTTTTGGGCGCCATTCCAGACCATGAGCCCCCAGTCGGCATTGGGAGGCTGGGTGCCCAGGCCCAGAAAACTGAGCACACCAATGGCGATGATGGCCGGACCAACATCCAGCAGCATCGTGACGATGACCGGCCCCAGAATGTTGGGTAAAAGATGGCGAAACAGAATATAGATTCTGCCATAGCCCAGCATTTGAGCCGCCTCGATGTAGAGCATGTTTTTTAGCGACTGCACCTCGCCCTGAACCAGACGGGTGTACCAGGGCCACCAGGGAATGACCAGGGCAATCAGGGCCGTCATCGAACCGGCGCCTATGACAATCGCGATACCCATGGCCACCAGGGCCGATGGAAAAGAGAGGACCAGCTCCACTGTGCGCATGATAATCGCCCCTGATACGCCCTCACGATACCCGGCCCACAGGCCCAGCGGTACACCGATCAGGGCGGCCACCAACACGATGAAAAAGCCGCCGAATACGGAAACACGGGCGCCATAAATCACCCGACTTAAAAGGTCCCGGCCATAGATATCTGTTCCTAAAAAATGCTTTTTTGAAAAAGGCTGTAATCTCTCCTCGAGATTGATGGCGCCCTTGCCCTGTTCCGGATACGGCGCCACCCACGGTGCAAAAATGGCGGACAGCATGATGATTGTCAGAACCAGCGCCGAAAAAACCGCCAGTTTTTTTCTTAAAAACAAGCGCAGATTGTAGCCCCTTGCCTTGCGGTGGTCCTTGAGGGCCTCCTGGGCCAATTTATTAAAATCGTATGTTTTCATTGGCATATACCGGTTGTCATAAATATGTTCCGTTTGCCTGATTTACTAGCAGGCGAAAATGTAGCGTGTAACAGCCTGAAATTATCATAAATATGACAACCGCTATGTTATTAGAGCGTTTGGATCAGGCCATATTGGACGTTATCGACAACCCGGACAAAGCCCAACAGACCACCGCTAGCGGAACGTTATTCTGACAAAGGCTCTAGCAGCACGTCACTTGATGCGTGGATCAACCAGCCTGCGCATGATGTCGGTGGCTGTATTGGCCAGAACATAGATGGAACCAACGGTAAAGGTCACCCCCATCAGGGCCGGAAAATCAAGGCTGGTGATGGCCATCAGGGCGTAATAGCCGATACCCGGCCAGTTGAAAATCATCTCCACAAAAAAGGTGTTCAACACGGTCAGGGCCACCATAAGCCCGATCACGGTCAGGATGGGTGAGAGTGCGTTGCGCAGCCCATACCGGAAATAGAGCACGCCTTCGCTGATGCCCGACGCCCGCGCCGCCAGAATGTAATCCTGGGTCATCACTTCCAACAGCGAGGAACGGGTCAGGCGGGCAATAAACCCCAGCGGCGACAGGGTCAGGGCGGCCACCGGAAGCACAATGTGCCAGGCCACATTAAAAAACGCGGTAAAGTTCCCGGTGACCAGGCTGTCCACAAAACTAAAGCCCGTGATCAGTTCGATGAGAAGTGTGAACTCCAGCATACTGTCTATCCTTCCCTGCAGCGGGAACCAGCCCAGTTGATCGAAAAAAACCAGCTGCAGCACGAGGGCCAGAAAAAAGATGGGTAGGCTCACGGCTGCTGCCGTAAACCATTTGATCAATTCATCTACCCAGGTGCCCTGTTTTATAGCAGCGATGCCTCCGACCGTTATGCCCAGCAGGACGGCAACACTCAAGGCCAGCAGCACCAGTTCCAGGGACATGGGAATTTTCTCCGACAGATCTTTCAACACCGGTCGGTGGGATCTCAGGGAAAGCCCCATATCACCTTGAAGCAGTTTGCCCATGTAACGCAGGTACTGGGTGAAGAGGGGTTTATCCAGGCCCAGCTCGATCCTGGCCTGTTCTATCTGTTCCGGCTTGGCATTTCCACCCACATACAGGGCAGCCACATCACCCGGAATTGCCCGCGTAAAGAAAAAGACCATTACGCTGAGAACCAGCAGCATAGCCGCAAGCCCGGCAAGACGTTTGAGGGTGAAAAGGGTTAAATTCATGACAGTCCGTTAAACATTTTTATGGGTCCCGCTAAAGAAGCCGGGACCTTATCCGTTATTCGTTCGTTATTTATTCTATATACATGTCATAAAAGAAGGGCGTATTGGGATAGGCCGGATTGATGACCAGACCCTGCAGCTTTTCGTTCATGGGCCATTCTGCTTCAACATCCACCATCCAGGCCACGGGCACGTCCTTCTGCACCATGTTCTGGGCCTGGATGTAGAGATCCAGGGCCTTGTCAGGTTTAATACCGGTCATTTCATAAGCCTTGCGGATCATGGTGTCATAGGCCGGATTGACATAATAGGCCAGGTTCCAGACCGGTTTGTCCTTCTCGTTGTGCAGCAGTGAATAAAGCGTTTCGTAAGGATCGGCATAGGTGGGCCACCACTGCAGCAAAAAGATATCCTGAGCCTCTTTGGGGTTGCCTTTGGCCTTGGCCCACTGGGACGTCCAGACAATGCCCTTGATTTCGACTTCGATACCCAGCTTTTTGAATTCACCCTGGATCAGGGGGGCAATACGCCCCTCGGAGACATTTTCGGCCGCATGGGTCAGGGTCAGCTTGAACCCGCCGTCCGGAAACCGGCATCGGCCAGACGTTTCCTGGCTTTTTCCAGGTTGTACACGTACTGCATGACCTTTTCGGAATGGCCAAACTGCCCTTTGGGCACCGGGCCGCGGGCCTGGGTGGCCGCCCCGTTCCAACCGATCTTTATGAGGTCGTCATACGGTATGGCGTGGGCCAGGGCCTGGCGTACTTTCTGTTGATCCAGCGGCGGGCGCGTGGTGTTGAAGAAAGCCATGTAGTTAATGTAGCTCGGCCCTTCGATTACCTTGGTGTTAGCCGCCTTGCTAACCTTGGGATAGCTGTCGATGGGTAGTCTGCTTGCCAGCATGGCTTCGTTGGACTGCAGCATTTTCAGCTGAACCAATGCGTCCTTGGTGTACTTCACCAGAATATTTTCGATATGCTTGCCGCTCCAGCCGCCCCAGTAATCGTCAAACTTGGCCAGTATCCAGCTCTCACCGCTCTTGTAGTTTTTCAGGGTGTAGGGACCGGAGCCGGCTTCGTTGCCCTGATCGAACCATTGCTGGCCTTTGTCCCCGACAGAGGGGCTCATAATGTAAGACCCATCGGCAGAGGCAGCGATCATTGGCAGGGGCGCAGGCGATTTCAATATCAGCTTTGCGGTAAAATCGTCGACAATTTGGACCTCTTTCAGGTCGCCCCAGATAAAGGCCGCGCCTTTTCCAATTTTTGTAGTGCGTTCGAGGGAAAATTTCACGGCTTCGGCCGTAAAGGGCGTACCGTCGTGAAACTTGACCCCTTTTCGCAAATTAAAGGTGTATACCAGCCCGTCATCGGAGGCCGTGAACCCGGTAGCCAGGACATAGCTGTACAACTCCTTGCTCCCCGGAGGATTGACCTTGAGGAGTGTTTCATACATGTTGGACATGTATTGTGATTCAGTAGAATAGGAGACACTGGGGTCCAGCGTGGTAATGTTGTTGGCTGAAGAATAGACCATGTTTTTCTCCGCGGCCCCCGCCGGTACGGCCAGGATGGTCACGGCCAGGATAAATACCAAACACTTCATCATCTGTTTCATTTTACTTTCCTCCTTTTGCGGTTTTGGGTTCTGCTAACTTGCCTTACTTGCCAAATCGAATATCTACCTTTTGAGATAAAACTCCACTGATAATATCAGTATATGGTTAATATTTACTTGATAATTCATCGTACGTTTCACCAATTTATGGAGCAGTGCACATCACGCATAAAATCCGCCGCTTCCCTGCAACGGCCGTTTTCGATCAACTCGATCATGGTCAGGTGCTCCGTGTGGCTGAGCCGGGGGACTTTTTCGAGCCAACCGCCTTTGGCGCCGAACTCAAACAGGCGCTGCCGGAGAATATTGACCTGTCTCAGTAAAGGCCTGTTGGAGGAGTGATCAAGGTAAACATTGTGAAAATCCCTGTTCAGCTCAAAGGAGCGATTGAACTCTTTTTTATTGATTGCCCGGAGCATCCGTTCGTTGATTTTTTTCATCATAGACACTTCTTTCGAACCTATCCTCTGGCAAACCGACAGCAGGGCGCGGGAGTCTAGTGCACCGAGCATTTCATAGATATCCACGAGATCGTTGTCGGTCAGTTCGTTGATGCGGATGCCGCGTTGGGGCAGAAAGGTGACAAACCCTTCGGTTTGGAGTTGGAGCAGGGCATCCCGCATGGGCGTCCGGCTCATACCCAGTTCCTTGACCACCTGGTTGATGCTGATAAACATACCGGGCCTTATTTTGCCTGTTCGCAGAGCCTCGCGAAGATATTCGTAAACCTGGGTTCTTAACAACTGGTAGTGGTTGGGTGTGGCGTTATCCATGGTTTTCAAAATCCTCGATAAGACTTTTAGAAAAGCATCCGCAGGTCAAACCAATTATTCATAAAATCAAAGAATTGCCTAATGGGAATCTTTCGGGTGTTGTTGAGCCTTAAACTGATATACTAGTGTGCTAATATATTTGTCAAGAAAAAAATTATATCTGCCAAAAAAAAACGCTCGCGATGATCGTCACACAATGGCGGCGATCACCGAAAGCGTTTTAACTTCTTATATTCATAACAAAATTTTTAAAGTATGAACTCACTCCACAAATTTTTACAGGGCTTCGGCCAACAGACAGAGAATCTCAAACATCATGGTGGCCCCTAAGTGACCAACTGCATATTGCTTATGCAAGTCCTCAATATTATGCAAGTACCCAAATTTTAGATATCGTGCCTTAATCGATCATAGCTAATTGCCTAAATTTATTGTATATTTGTTCAGATAATCTATCATTTTTTGGAGCGTATTTACAGAATGGATTTATAGCCGACATCCACAATTCAGTAAAATTATGAATTTCGCTGCGTAATCCAAAAGTCAGGATAGTTAGCATGCATCTAATGTTTCAGCTAATTTTTGAATACCATCCAGGTCAAAGTCCTCAGCCATTTGAATAATCTGTTTGCTGAGCGGGTATACAGGAAGCTGAGCGAGCCCTAATTTCCTCTGCGATGGCATTTAGCGTCGTGACATCCCCCATTTCCGCCGCATCGCGAATGCGCTTGGCAATGTCCTGAGCGAATTCAGCGGGGATAGCTGCAATCTCTTCCTCGGATAGTTTACAGACGTTTTGCTCAGCGGATACGCCAAGGCTCTGAGCTGATCCGAGGGCTTGATTGAGAGCAGTTTCGAGCTCCGAGAATTTCAAATTCAGCTGCCTGGCGGGCGGGGCCTTTTTTTCACCTCCTTTGACAAGTTTCTCCATATTCACCGCGGCAGCCTGCAGGTCGGTGGCTGAAAGATTACCGGCCAATCCCTTGAGATTGTGAACCAGGCTGTGTGCGTGCTCAAAATCTTCGGCATCGAGTGCGGTTCGGATGTCGTTGGCTGCCCCGCGGTAGTCTGTAGCAAAACTTAAAAGCAACTTTCGATAAAGCCTCTTGTTTCCCTGCAGCCGTCTCAATCCATCTGACAGGTCAAATCCCGGCAAAGATTCCGGAAGCTCCTCTTCTTGCGGTATCACTTTGTCCTTCAAGAGGGCCCGACAGAAACAACGGGTTTCTGAGTAGTAGCCCGTTTTTCACTGGGCTTAATCCATTTCTGCAGGGTGGCAAACAGCTGATCGGGGTCAATGGGTTTGGTGACATGGCCGTTCATACCGGCCTGCAAACTTTTATCCTCATCACCGGCCATGGCATGCGCCGTCATAGCGATGATAGGAAGGCTTGAGGTTGGAGGTTGGAGGTTAGAGGTTTGAACTCTGTCCTCTGCCTTCTGACTTCTGACTTCTGTCCTCTGTCCTCTGATTTCCTGCTCCCACTCGCGTATTTTGCGAGTGGCGGTATACCCGTCCATCACCGGCATTTGGATATCCATGAGAACGGCATCATATTCATTTTCCTTTACGGCGTTGACGGCCTCCTGGCCGTTATTGGCCAGGGTGACGTTCAGACCCGCGCCCTCAAGAATCTCTTTGGCCACCTGCTGGTTGATTTCATTGTCTTCGACCAACAGCAGCTGCGCCCCTTGAATATGTTTCAAAGTCTCGGCTTCGTGTTCTTGTCTTTGCGCGACCCGTGAGATCTCGGGCACCGCTTCGCCAAAGGCCTGCATCGTGGCGTCAAAAAGCATCGAAGGGACTGACCGGTTTAAGGAGAAAGCCCTCGAGTCCCGCCTCCTCGGCCTGCTGCATGACCTCTTCGCGGCCGTAGGCGGTTACCAGAACGATGGCTGGAATTTTGCTCAAACCCGTATGGTTTTTAATGCGCCTCGATGCCTCGATGCCGTCCATACCCGGCATCTTCCAGTCCATAACAACCAACTCGAAAGGTTTATCTTGCTCGCACTCTCAAGTTCTGTGATTCCCTCTGCGCCAGAGGCTGCCACCGAGACCTCAAATGAAAAAGATTCCAGCATCTCCTGAAAAATGCCCCTTGAGGTGGCGTTGTCATCCACCACCAAAACCTTCATGCCCCGCAGATCCTGTGAGGGCTTAAAACGCTTTTTGGCCTTCTCTTTTCCCAGACCAAAATTGGCGGTAAAACTGAAGGTGCTGCCCCTGGCCGGGGTTGCTTTCCACCCAGATTTCCCCGCCCATCATCTCTGCCAGCCGTTTACTGATCGTCAGTCCCAATCCGGTGCCGCCATATTTGCGGGTCGTTGAGGAGTCTGCCTGCGCAAACGGTTGAAACAGCTTGGCGGCCTGTTGTTCAGTCATGCCGATGCCGGTATCCCGAACCGAAAATTTTAGGGTGGCCTGCGTGTCGTCTTTTTTGATCAATTCGGTAAAGACGACAATCTCTCCCGAATCTGTAAATTTGACGGCGTTGTTTGATAAATTGATCAGGATTTGCCCCAGGCGCAGGGGATCGCCGACCAGTGCCGTGGGCACCGCTGGGTCGGTCTTAAAAAGCAGTTCCAGCCCCTTTTCCTGGGTCTTAATACCCACCAGCGTGGAAATGTTGTCGAGGGTATCCTCCAGCTGGAAAGTCCACGGACTCCATGTCCAATTTTGCCGGCTTCGATCTTTTGAGAAATCCAGGATGTCGTTGATGATCCCCAAAAGGGACTTGGCGGAAATATCTACCTTTTTGAGGTAGTCGGATTGCTTGGCGTAAGATCGGTTTTCATGGCCAAATGCGCCATCCCCGATGATGGCATTCATGGGGGTGCGGATTTCATGGCTCATGTTCGCCAGAAAATCGCTTTTGGCTTTGGTGGCATCTTCGGCTTCATTTCTGGCCTCATCGAGATCCTTCATCATGTTCAGCATGGCCAGACGGGCATCAGCCAGTTCATTGACACGTAACTGCAGGGTTTCATTTGCGGCCTCAGCCACGTGCTTGGCATCGCGTAGTTCAGCAGCCCTGGCTTTTAACTCTGCATTCCTTTCCTTTAGATCGTTCAAAAGCTCAATTCTAGAAGGACGCGCAAGTCGCTGCCTTTGGATTTCGATAAACGCATCTGACGGATGAAAAGGTGCTATCGGGCAGATATCTGAATGTCTTGATTCTAACTGTCTTCTCTTCCGTGCGATCGATATCAAATGCGTCAAAAAACGTCTTGGCGACCGGTAATCGGGTTACTCCGCCACGACTCAGGAAAGTCATGGATAGACCTCTGCGCCCCCCCCTGCTGTCAAGAGCGACAGAAATATTGATGCCTTCTTCGCCGTCGCTTCCCAAAACGGCTGATTTCGGAAACAATCGCTTCAATCCGTGTGGCATGAATCGCGATCATAGCCTAAGTCTTCCGCCAACCCGCGAATCTTCTTCAGCGCCTCAACCCTGGCATTCGCGTTCTTTACAGATAAATTACCGAGTTCAATCATGCCCGCTATCTCCCAGATACCTCAAACGCAATACATGACGCGTCATCATTTTTCTTCCCAAATTGATTGAGTAGCTCCGACGGCAATGGATTTTGCGGTGCCTGTCAGTATCCCCGGATACTCGGACAGTTCGAAATGCTCTTTAATGCCATCTGAATACATAACCAGAACATCCCCGGCAAAGAGTTTCAAGGTCTGCTCTCTGGGAGTTGTCATCGTGTAACCGACGATTCCATCTCCTGAAACAAACCGGGAGGTCCTTGGACCCGAGCACCCTTACGGTGATGTTGCCTATCCCGACATAAATCAGCTCACCTGTCTCGGTGTCCAGGCGGCAAAGTGCTGCCACAGCGCCCCTCGTGCCCTTGAGACACGCGTGAAGACCCTGCATGACATCAACCAGTTCTTCACAATAATTCTGCTCCAGATACTTCTGTGCGATAAGGGCAACATCGTGAGCTTCACTGCCGTGTCCCAACACATCAACAAGTGCAAGAAAACATTGGCCGTCAAACTCTTTTATGACCCCGGTGTCGCCGCAGTCAGCTTCTCTTAGCGTAAGCGCCCGCTTTACCAGGTAGCAATCCACTCTTGACATATCACCGCCACTTCAGTGCCGAAACGATAGTACCGTGTCCCCGGTTGGGACTCGATCTTAAACTCGTCCATGATCCGTTGGACGCTCGGCAACCCCAACCCCAGGCTCCCTTTTGAGGTGCTAAAATTATCCTGCATGACCTGTTCGATGTCCCTTATTCCCGGTCCATCGTCGCGGGCAATAATTTCAATGCCCAACTGTCTGTCTCTCTGAATAATTTTCAGTATAACTTCGCCTTCTTTTGCATATTTTACAATATTGGTCGCGAGCTCCGAGGCCGCTGTGGCGATCAAAACCTGATTCGTCTCATCGAAACCGGCCTCAGCCGCCAGATATCTCGCTGTCATAACCACCTGCTCTTTGTCGCTATGGTCAAAAAGCGTTATGCGCCTTTCATTATCTTTCATCTGCAGGTGTCTCATGTTCTTCACTATCGCTTTCCCATTCATCGTCTTCTATTGTTAGTTATCTGCGATCTTCGGCATCTTCCGGTTCATCCTGAATAGATGAAACGTTTTGCAGCTGCTCGAACGCGTCTTCCATAGTCAGGGCTGCACGAACATCGGCGATTTCGACCTCCAGATCGACAAGCGCCGATACAACGCCCCGGTTGGAGGCCGACAAACACGGCCGATACTCCCAGCAGCGACGCCATCTTCGCTGTGTCAGTGAGAGACTTGAACGCAAACGTATCAAGCGCGCGCACAGTGCAAAAGTCAAGAATGAGACCCCGAACCATCGCTGCTTGAATTTTCTCCAGAATGTCCGTCCGAATTCGCATCAGTATGTCATCATGGAGCTCACCCTGGATGGTGACAACAAGACAGTTGCGGACGACGCTCATTGCGGTTTCGGAATCAATCTGCGGGTCTTTCACTTTTGTGATCCCCTCCCGACGGGCTTTGCTCCAGCCACCTCAAGATTCAGCATAGTGAAAGGAATCTACCAGGGCCTCTCTCAAGGTAGCGTTCGTCCTGATATCACCCATGTCGATTCCCAACTGGACAATCGTATTCGCTACGGCAGGGCGATATACCGGAAATGATACACTGACAGCCCATCAGTCGGGTGGCCTTGGTGATCTTGATCAGATGATTGGCCACGGCGGTGTCGACCGCGGCTACACCTTGAATATCCAAGATAATTACCCTTGGACGATGTCTCCTTTATTTTATTCAACATCGTGTCTGTCATCTGCTGGGCTCGCATTGAATCAATCACGCCCAAAACGGGAAGGACCAGCACTCTGTCCCACAGTTCGATGGCCGGTGTCGATATCTCCCGGATTGTGCGGCTCTGTTCTTCCAGACGTTTTTCATCGCGCACCTTTTCGGTAATATCGAGAATAAATTCAAGACCCCCGATAATATTTTTTTTATTATCCTTGAGTGGAACGGCATAGTATTCAATGTATACAGTTCTATCGTCCATTGGGATCTCATTTCTCCCGGAACGGCTTTCTTTATTTTCTATGGCCTGACGCATGCGACACTCCGGTGTTTGGCAATGTTTTGAACCAAAAAGTTCATAACAGTGATAAGCTCTGATCTCTTCCCATGATTTGCCGAGGAAGGTGCGACCGGCGGCATTCATATAAATGATTTCCAAATCAGTGTTCACCGCCATTACCGGGGTAGGAATCTGCTCTAATATCTGCTCTTGAATTCCGCTATCCATCTGATCCTCCTTTTTGCTCTTTGCGTTCATTTTTCTCTCCTTTTTTATGAACAATTGGATATGAAACAAAAATAGGCTATTACATTTTTTATCATAATTTTGTCACAGTTATTAAATCAATTGGCAGAAATGAATTTCGAAGAATTTTAATTATTCTTTTCTTAATTTTCATTTGACAATCTCATACTTTTCACCTTGGCCCAATTGGCCCCGTAATTCATTTATTTTTTGTTTGAGTTGGATCATTTTTATTTCACGTCCAATCGCCAATTTACTAAACTGCTCCAGTTCTTCCACATTTCGCCTCAGCTCTTCTTCCATGTGCTTGCGATCGGTGATATCCTGGGCAAAGATGGCCACTCCGATGATAACGCCGCTCTTATCGGAAACCGGATAATAAATATGGTGAAAAACCATTCCGTCGCGAACATCCTCAAAATCTGCCGGATTACCGGTTTGCAGGACATTGTTAAAATGGGCTTTTCTTGATTCACGCAGATTCTGAGGTAAGATATCAAAACGGTTGATTCCAACGAGTTCATTTGGTGCCCTTTGATTTCTGCGCGCGGCGGTCCGGTTTACCGCGATGATAATGCCCTCGCTATCCAGCAGAAGGAGGGATTCCTGGGTAGCATCCAGCAGCCCTCGGGCAGTCGCTCTACTTTCTCGCAAAGTCTTCTCTGCCTCTTTGCGTTCGCTAATATTGCGAAACACAACCACCGTGCCGGCAATGGAACCATTCTTGCGGATCGGAACACTGGTGTATTCTACCGGAAAAGCGCTGCCGTCTTTTCGCCACAGGACCTCGTCGTCCCGGTTGCCGATCGTGCCCCGGATCAGGCTGTGGTGCATCGGGCACTCCTCTATCGGATAGGGGCTGCCATCGGGTCGGGTATGGTGGATCAGGGGATGGATCTTTTGTCCGATCAACTCATCGGCCTCAAAACTCAGCATGGCCAACCCGGCTGGATTGATGAAGTTTACCAATCCATCCTTGCCCACGCCAAAAATACCTTCTTCTACGGATTCAAGCAGCAAGCGGCTGCGTTCCTCGGCCTGCTCGAGGCGCGCTTGATTCTCTTTGAGTTCGGCCGTTCTTTCTTCAACACGAAACTCCAACTCATCATAGGACTTTTGCAACGCCCGGTTGGCGCGTGCATCAATCAACACCGCAAACAATAATGAACCCAGCGCAAGTAGAACCGTAACTCCTAAAACGATAATGATCACGGCTCGCGCCGTGTAATAAGGGCTTAAGGCTTCAGATTCTTCGATTTCAGTGGTCAGCCCAAAATCCAGCTTTTGATCCCACAACCAGGTCCCATAGACTCGAATCCCTTTGTAATTTCGGTATCCCTGTACGTTCAGACCGGATTTTCCCTCCGTTGCCTGCTCGGCCATAAATGTCAGCGGCTGTTGGTATCCGGGAACCGAAGGAGAAAAGCCTGCAACCATATTGCCGCCCGGATCACGTATGCTGATGGATAAAATACCCCTTTGGCCCTCATCAATCAGACCGATTTTGCGCAAATCTTCATCAAAACGGCTTTCGGAGAGTAACTTGGCATATTTGCTAAAAGCATATGTCTCCCCGGTTTTCCCGATCCGTCCCAGTTGAATGAGTCGTGTAAAATCCTGTGCCGGGTCGATCTGTCGTGCGACCGTGGCGATGATTTGACCCTGATCATCTTTAATCGGTGCAACGAAGAACATGGCCGGAAGGCTAGCCACCTTATTACCGGAAGATGAAATTAATTCCACATCCGACCACATGGGAGGGACCAATACAGTCTCACCCTGAAAAGCTCGATTGATAAGATCCAAGGCTTGAGAGGCAATACGATTTTTAGACCCTAGGTTTTTATCACTCATGGAGGCGATATTGACAAAATCAGGGGAAATAATAAAAAATCCGGCCTGCCCAAAGCGGTCTTTATTTTTCAGAAAAAATTGACGTAATTCGAATAAAACCTCACTTTCTGATAAATCTTTGCGGCTTCGAGCCGCCTCTATTTGGCGTTCGGCCAGAGACACCAACCGCGGTTCGTCGGCCAGTTGGCTAAGTTTAAATTTTCCGCTTTCTACCCAAAGGTTCAGCGATTCCTGAGTCGTTTGAAGAACGATCTCAAGGGCTTCTCCAACGTCCGCTTTAATTTTTTCCTGCACCCGGTTAAGAGAGAACCATGCCAGTACAATTACCAACACGATGAAAACGCAGGCTAAAACTACTAAAATGTTTAGTTTTGGGGTCGATCCGGATTGAGACGCGAGGGGATCTTTTCTGAAGCCTTTTAACAGCGATCGGGACATAATGTGCCTCTCAAATTAAATACGAAAGAATCGAGTCAGCATTTCCCTATCCAATGATGTCCATTTTCCTATTAAGCAATAGCCATGATTTGCTGCTTTTAAACAAAGACTGCGTAGATATGTTATCGGAGAATCGTGTAAGTGGCGAATTTATCAATAACATCGACATGTGAATTGTACAATAACAAATTGACTTCGATCATCAGTGGAAAAACGAAATTCTTTATTTTGGGATTGACCAATTCGTGTCGAATATTTCATTTTCATACCTCAATTCATAATTTATAACTTTTATGGATTAGGCATTCCAATGCCAAATTAATAGATTGACTGATAAGTTGAGGTTACGGCTCCTGAAATATAGGAAATATGCAGATTGCATATCGAAAGGCACAATGATTATGATTTTTTCGACCAGTGAGCCAACACAATATGTAGTGGTATGGCCTATTAGCTGTAAAGTGAAGGATATTATCGTATATCGCAACAATCACAATACCGTGAAATTTGCAAATTGCAGGTCTCTTTCCAAGAAAAAGCTCATTTTTGCTATCTGCGATATATCTGTTATTTAAACAGTAGGTTAAACGTGGTGAT
>PVMK01117126.1_pt1 | contig 17496 bp, 19 predicted proteins | sample 1853481 | NCBI WGS metagenome assembly PVMK01 (sample SAMN08533507, study PRJNA380276) | Marine sediment metagenome, whole genome shotgun sequencing project. | reverse complement strand
ATAATGAAGTTTGTTGATGAAGTAACTGCGCGTGTGCAGGCTGGCAAGGGCGGAGATGGGTCTGCCAGTTTCAGGCGTGAAAAATATATTCCTCGGGGAGGACCCGATGGTGGTGATGGTGGTGATGGCGGTGATGTATTTCTGGTAGCCAAATCCGGTATCAATACCCTTGCGGATTTTCGTGTGGCACGCCGGTTTAAGGCTGAAAATGGCGAACCCGGGGCGAGGCGTAACCGCACCGGCCGCAGCGGCGCTGACTTAATTATAGACGTGCCGATGGGTACACGTGTCATTGAAGACGACACCAGCGAGATACTGGGTGAAGTTGTTGCAGACAACGAGCGGTTGTTAGTAGCGGCAGGTGGCTACGGTGGTAAGGGGAATACCCGATTCAAAAGCAGCGTTAATCAGTCGCCCAAGAAATTTACTCCGGGTACTGCGGGCGAGAAGCGGGTACTGCGACTTGAGCTGACCGTGCTGGCGGATGTTGGCCTGCTTGGTCTGCCCAATGCGGGTAAATCGACGCTCATCAGCGCAGTCTCTGCTGCCCGGCCGAAAGTTGCTGATTATCCATTCACGACGCTGCACCCGAATCTGGGTGTAGTCGGGGTGGAATCACACCGTAGTTTTGTTATGGCAGATATACCCGGTCTTATTGAAGGTGCGGCGGATGGCGCCGGGCTGGGCATACAGTTTCTCAAGCACCTGAATCGTACCCGAATCCTGTTGCACATCGTGGATGCAGCACCGCCGCCGGGCAGTGATGATCCGGTTGAAGGTAGCCGGGCTATTGTGAATGAACTAGAGCGATTCAGTCCGGATCTGGCGAGTCGTGAACGCTGGCTGGTGATCAACAAACTGGATTTGCTGGGTGAGGAGCAGGCAGAGGCAGAAGGCGAAAGAATAATTGCGGGGCTGGACTGGGCGGGGCCGGTATATCGGATTAGTGCGCTAAGGAAAGTGGGTACCCGGCAATTGGTGGGCGATATCATGACGCGACTTGAGCAAATTGATGCTGAAGCTGCGGCAGCACTGGAAGGTGACTATGACCCTTCTTTATAAAAATTATAAAGACCTCTTCTGCAGGGAGTTCCGCAAAGCGTGTGCCCAAATAAAAACGCAGTGGCCGGGGCCACTGCGTTCGATATTCTGCCTGTTATCGCAGTTACCCGCTAAATATCAGGCGCCAATATTGCGAATACGCGTATTAAGGCGGCTCTTGGTGCGGGCAGCCTTATTCTTGTGGATCAGACCCTTGTTGACCATCGTGTCGATCTTCGGCACGGTCTCTTTATAGAGAGCGGCTGCCTTGTCTGTATCACCTGTTTCCGTTGCCTGTAACACGCCCTTGATGGCGGTACGCATGCGCGAGCGCAATGCTACATTTTGCTGGCGACGTTTTTCACCCTGGCGGGCACGTTTTGCTGATTGTTTGGTGTTTGCCACTGATTGTTCCTCTGCATCCTGGCACCGGACAGTATCACCCGGAAGGCGCGCATTCTGGTCATTTGTGCCGCTGATGTCAACAGAAACAAGCACCTGGATGGCCGAATTTGTTAACCCTACCCGGTCGCGGGCGGGTGTATTCAGGGCAACCGGGCATTTGGGCGAAAACGTCGTTAGAATGCTGCCGCAGCGCATTATGGCCGAATGGCTCGCCTGGCCCAATCAACCACTGGAATCAATGTGAACGAGGACTCCCGGGAGCAACCCGAGCAACCTGAGCAGCCGGTTCGAAAGCCCGGGGGATTGCTGCGCTCAACAGCCGTAGTGGCCTCGATGACCCTGCTGTCACGTGTGCTGGGTCTGGCACGTGATGTAATTTTTGCGCGGTTTTTCGGTGCTGGTCCGGTGATGGATGCCTTTTTTGTGGCATTCAAAATTCCGAATATATTCCGACGATTTTTTGCAGAAGGCGCTTTTTCACAGTCGTTTGTGCCCGTCTTTGCCGAATATGATGAGAACCGGCCACAGGCTGAAGTTAAAGAATTGGCTGACCGGGTCGCCGGAACTCTGGGCCTGATTCTGTTTGTATTTACCGCTGTCGGCGTACTTGCTGCTCCGGTGCTGATTTCGGTTGCTGGCATGGGCTGGTTGCTAAATCCTGATGCGGACTCTGCTGAGAAGTTTGACCTGGCGGTGGTAATGCTCAGGTTTACATTTCCTTATTTGCTGTTTATTTCGCTGACCGCACTGGCAGGCGCCATACTGAATACCTATCACCGGTTTGCTGCCCCCGGCATTTGCACCCGTGTTATTGAATGTGGTGCTAATCGGTTTTGCAGTTTTGGTTGCACCAAATTTTTCGCAGCCGGGAATTGTGCTGGCAGCCGGTGTTTTTGTGGCAGGGGCTGTGCAGCTGCTATTCATGCTGCCTTGGCTGGCTCAGGTAAAGATGTTGCCCCGGCCGAAATGGGGTTGGCAGGATTCGGGCGTGCAGCGCATTATTAAGCTGATGCTGCCAGCCATATTTGGTTCCTCGGTTGCCCAGATCAATATTTTGTTCGATACCCTGTTGGCATCCTTCCTGGTTACCGGAAGTATCAGCTGGTTGTATTACTCAGACCGGCTCATGGAATTTCCGCTCGGTGTCTTTGGGATTGCATTGGCGACCGTTATTCTGCCGAACCTGTCACGTGAGTACGCCGCTGATTCCACACAGGGGTTCTCTGCCATGCTCGAGTGGGCATTGCGATTGGTGGTATTGATTGCACTGCCTGCGGCGGTGGGCTTGTTTATGCTGGCAGGCCCGGCGCTGACGACCATATTCTATGGTGGCCGTTTTAATGTTGATGATGTAACTATGGCGACGCTTAGCCTGATGGCGTATTCATTTGGTTTGTTGGGGTTTATTCTTGTCAAAGTGCTGGTGCCCGGATATTTTTCGCGACAGGATACGAAAACTCCGGTCAAGATTGGGATAATCGCGTTGCTGGTTAACATGGTGTTGAATGTGCTTATCGTGGTGCCCTGGCTAAAGTCAGGTGCTGTAGGGCCGCATGCGGGTCTTGCCGTGGCAACATCGATCAGCTCATTTTTAAATGCGGGGTTGTTGTACCGCGGCCTGCGTAAAGATGGCGTAATAATCCTCAGTGATGGGTGGGGCCGATTTTTATTGCGCACGCTGGTTGCGACCGTAGTAATGGCCATGTTGCTCAATTATTTTGTGCCTGAGCAGGCGGACTGGTTTGAAGCAGATTTTTGGCAGGCATTGGGTTGGCTGACAATCGCAATAATTGGTAGCGGCGTAGCGTATATTGGAACTTTATTTGCAACGGGCATGCGACCATCGGAACTGGTGATGAAACCACCTGCTCGCAGCCACTCTTCCTGATACAGATCAACCATGCGCCTGATTCGTCGTCCCAACCATTCGATCCCCGACCTGCGTAACGGTTGCGTTGCCACTATAGGCGCGTTTGATGGTTTGCATATCGGGCACCGGCAAATTCTTGACCGGGTGCGATTAGTTGCCGCCGAGCAGCAGTTGCCATCGCTGGTCTTTTCTTTCGAGCCGCTCCCAAAGGAGTACTTCAGCCAGGGTTTACCTCCGGCGCGGCTCATGAAGTTTCGGGAAAAGTTTCAGGCGCTGGACGAGCTGGGTTTTGACTGGTTCTTTTGCCCCCGGTTTGAGCCGGCACTTGCCAATCTGGAGCCGGATACTTTCATCGATGAACTGTTGGTTAATTTGCTTGGCGTGCGTTGCCTGATAGTCGGTGATGACTTTCAGTTTGCCCGCAAGCGCTCGGGCAACATTGAGGATCTGATTCGTAAAGGGGCTGAGCATGGGTTTACCGTCGAGCAGGTAGGCAGCGTGACCGAACATGAGGAGCGAGTATCAAGTTCAGTTGTGCGCCAGGCCCTGGCTGATGGCGATCTGGGAAAGGCCCGGCATTTGTTGCGTGGTTGCTATCGTATGTCGGGAACCGTGGTTCGGGGGCAGTTGCTGGGAAGAAAGCTGGGCATGCCAACCGCAAATGTGCAGCTGAATCGCAAATTGAGTCCTGTGCAGGGTATTTTTGCAGTCCGGCTGCAAATAGATGGTGACAATCAATGGCTGGAGGGTGTTGCCAGTGTGGGTACCCGGCCGACAGTGGCGGGAAAAGAGCCTCTGCTTGAAGTGCATATCTTTAATTTTGACCGGGATATTTACGGCGCGCATATACAGGTAGAATTCATCGCCAAATTGCGCGATGAAGAGCATTTCCCTGATCTGGAGTCACTGCGTCAGCAGATGTTTATTGACGCCGATCAGGCGCGCGACATACTGGCAGCCGCCTGATGCTGGCTGCCGAACATTAACTGCATGTATATGATGTATAAGCGATTAAAACTGTGACTGATTACAAGGATACGTTGAACCTGCCAAGCACGGCATTTCCGATGCGCGCCAATCTGGCGCAGCGCGAACCGAAGATGCTCAAGCGATGGTATGAGGAAGATTTATACGGAAAGATTCGTGCTGCAGCTGCCGGTCGCCCCCGATTTACTTTGCTGGACGGTCCTCCTTATGCCAATGGCCCGATTCATCTTGGCCATGCCGTCAACAAGGTGCTTAAAGATATTGTTATTAAGTCCCGCACCTTGGCCGGATTTGATGCATGCCAACCGCAAATGTGCAGCTGAATCGCAAATTGAGTCCTGTGCAGGGTATTTTTGCAGTCCGGCTGCAAATAGATGGTGACAATCAATGGCTGGAGGGTGTTGCCAGTGTGGGTACCCGGCCGACAGTGGCGGGAAAAGAGCCTCTGCTTGAAGTGCATATCTTTAATTTTGACCGGGATATTTACGGCGCGCATATACAGGTAGAATTCATCGCCAAATTGCGCGATGAAGAGCATTTCCCTGATCTGGAGTCACTGCGTCAGCAGATGTTTATTGACGCCGATCAGGCGCGCGACATACTGGCAGCCGCCTGATGCTGGCTGCCGAACATTAACTGCATGTATATGATGTATAAGCGATTAAAACTGTGACTGATTACAAGGATACGTTGAACCTGCCAAGCACGGCATTTCCGATGCGCGCCAATCTGGCGCAGCGCGAACCGAAGATGCTCAAGCGATGGTATGAGGAAGATTTATACGGAAAGATTCGTGCTGCAGCTGCCGGTCGCCCCCGATTTACTTTGCTGGACGGTCCTCCTTATGCCAATGGCCCGATTCATCTTGGCCATGCCGTCAACAAGGTGCTTAAAGATATTGTTATTAAGTCCCGCACCTTGGCCGGATTTGATGCACCGTATATACCGGGTTGGGACTGCCACGGCTTACCTATAGAACTGCAGGTCGAGAAGAAAAAGGGCAAGGTGGGCGCCAAGCTCGATGCACGCCAGTTTCGCCAGGCGTGTCGTGAATATGCTTTGCGCCAGGTCGATAGCCAACGTGAAGATTTTAAGCGGCTTGGTGTACTCGGCGATTGGGACAAGCCGTATCTTACGCTTGATCCTATGTTCGAGGCTGAGCAGGTGCGCGGCTTCGCAAAAATTATTGCGAATGGTCACATGCAGCGGGGCTACAAGCCGGTGCACTGGTGCCTTGATTGCGGTTCGGCGCTGGCCGAGGCAGAGGTCGAATATCAGGATAAATCATCTGTTGCAATCGATGTCAGATTTTCAGTGCTGGATACTGCAGAACTGCTGGAACGGGCAGGGGCAAAGCTGAAGGCTGTGCATGCAGAGGAAGATTTGCCGGCCTCCCTACCAATCTGGACGACAACAGCGTGGACATTGCCGGCTAATCAGGCGGTTGCCCTGGGGCCGGAGCTGGTCTATGCGCTGGTTGAAGTTGTTATTAACGAAAAGTGCGAGTTGCTGGTCCTGGCCGAGAGTCTGGTCGAGGAGGCACTGGTGCGTTATGGGGCGACGAGTTCGCAGATCATTGCTGTATTTAGTGGTGCCTTGTTGCATGGACTTGAATTGCAGCATCCGTTTCTGGACCGTCGGGTGCCCGTTATCAATACAGATTTTGTGACTGTGGAAACCGGTACCGGTGCCGTGCATATCGCGCCCGGGCATGGCCAGGATGATTTCCTGGCAGGTCTTGCGAATGATTTGCTGCTGGAAAACCCTGTGGGTGGAAATGGCGTCTATTTGCCGTCGACTGAATTGTTCGCAGGCAAGCACATTAAGGCTGCAGGTACCGAGATAGTTGAGTTGCTCGACGAAACGGGTCGTTTGCTGCATCAGAATACACTCAGTCACAGTTATCCGCATTGCTGGCGCCACCACACACCTCTTATTTTCCGGGCAACACCGCAGTGGTTTATCAGTCTTGATCAGAATGGTCTGCGTACAGACGCGCTGCGGGCAATTGATGAGGTCGCGTGGATACCCGGCTGGGGTAAAGCACGTATAGCGTCGATGGTGGAGGGGCGTCCGGATTGGTGTGTCTCCCGTCAGCGCACCTGGGGCGTGCCTCTCCCGCTGTTTGTACACAAGGAAACTGGCGAACTGCATCCTGATACGCCCGCATTGCTGGAAGAGGTTGCCGGGCGCATGGAGGAACATAGTATTGATGCCTGGTTTGATTTGGAGTCGGCAGAACTGCTGGGTGACGCTGCTGACAGCTATGACAAGGTTGTGGACACGATGGATGTCTGGATGGATTCTGGCATGGTGCATCACTGCCTGAGCAAGGCTCGTGATGAGATTCCCGCGCAGGCTGATCTTTATCTGGAGGGATCTGATCAACACCGTGGCTGGTTCCAGAGTTCGCTTTTGACATCGGTTGCCATGCACGGGCGGGCTCCATACCGTCAATGTATGACACATGGTTTTACTGTCGATGAAAAAGGACACAAGATGTCCAAGTCACTCGGCAACACGATTGCGCCACAAAAAGTAGTTAACAATCTTGGTGCGGACATATTGCGGTTGTGGGTAGCTGCAACTGATTACAGCGGTGAAATGAGTGCTTCCGATGAAATCCTGAAGAGAATGTCGGATTCTTACCGGCGTATGCGCAATACGGCACGGTTTTTACTGGGTAACTTGCACGGTTTTGACCCGGTCGCTGACGTGGTTGCGGTTGATGATCTCGTGGATATAGACCGGTGGGCAGTTCAGCGTGCAGCGCAATTGCAGTCGTCCATTCTTGAGGCCTATGAAGCTTATGCTTTCCACCGGGTTTATCAGGAATTACATAATTTCTGTGTCGTCGATATGGGCGGGTTTTACCTTGATATTCTGAAGGATCGTTTGTATACGACGGGAGCAGAAAGTCACCCGCGTCGTTCGGCTCAGACTGCTATGTATTATATTTGTGAGGCCATGGCACGTTGGCTGGCGCCGATATTGAGTTTTACAGCTGAAGAAATCTGGAATGAATTGCCAGGTGAGCGCGATGCATCCGTGTTTCTTTCGCAATTTGATGAGCTCCCGGCGCAGGGAGAAACCAGGGTAGCCTGGAAAGATCTGATTGTCGTGCGTGAAACTGTATCCAAGGCGCTGGAGGACTTGCGTGATGCTCGGTGGTATAGGTTCAGCATTAGAAGCGACGGTCGTGATTTACGTTGATGGTGGTCTGAATGAAGCGCTGCAAGTTCTTGGCGATGAATTACGCTTTGTTTTTATTAGCTCTGCGGCGTCTGTACGGCCTCTTGCAGATGCGCCGACCGATGCGGTACAGGGAAATGGTTTTCGGGTCTCTGTAGGGGCGAGCGAGCTTAAGAAATGTGTGCGGTGTTGGCACCGCCGGGAAGATGTAGGTAGTGTTGCCGAGCATGCGGATATTTGTGGGCGTTGCGTTAGCAATGTCGACGGGCCGGGTGAACAACGTCTGTTTGCTTAAACTTCTTGCCCGATTAGCAGTGGTTAAGTGTAAAACCCCGGCCAATTAGTTTTACGATTTTTTTAAACATTATTTTGCGAGTAATATTTTGGGTGAACCCGCAGTCAGTAAGAGTAGTGAAGAGCAGCCTGTATCTCGGCAGTCTATTGCTGGTTCGCTTTCGATACCCTGGTTATTAATATCCCTTGTCGTTATCATTTTTGATCAGTTCACCAAGGATCTGGTCGTGCAGAATCTGGTTGAGTTCCAGCGGATCAATATTTTACCGGTGCTTGATCTTGTGCGCTTCCATAATACGGGTGCCGCATTTAGCTTTTTGGCAAATGCAGGTGGTTGGCAGCACTGGCTGTTTACCGGTATTGCTATCGCAGTCAGTGTAGGGATTATCTGGTATCAGTGGGTTCTTCCGGCTAAAGGTTGTCGTACTCTCGCGATGGGCCTGGCTTTGATTTTGGGTGGAGCGATCGGTAACGTTATCGACCGGCTGGTGCAGGGCTATGTTGTGGATTTCGTCCTGGTTTATTACGGTGACTGGTCATGGCCGGCATTCAATGTGGCTGACAGCGCAATTACGGTTGGCGTGGCACTTATTATTTTTGACAGCCTGTTTCTTGAGCGTAAGCGTAAAGCGGAGCAAGGCTGACAGCGAAATGCCTAGCCGCGCCAGCACTGGGTTGTTGAAATTTCCCCTCTGTTGTTTTCAGACCAGCGCCGTCCGGTTTCATCCAGGCCAAATAGCCAGCAAACCAGGTCATCAGCTTGTGTGCCATTTACATTGACAGTGGCGAATGCGGTGAATCCATGATCGCTGCTCGTCATGGTTAAAATATAGCGGTTTGCTGTATTTAATATTCCCAACCCCCCGGGTGGTGCGGTAGTCAGTTCCTTTGAGGCTGCATAGCGATGTTGCTGTATCCGAAATTGCGCCTGGCGGGTGGCGATCTGCATAAGCATGGCCACTGCTTCGGTTCTGCGGGAGGCCATGACATGTGTTCTCCACCCAGGTACCGCAATGCTGGTAATAATCGCGACCACTGTAATTACAATGAGTAATTCGAGCAGACTAAAACCAGCCCGCATGGAGTCAATATGTTTCAATCAGGCGGTCCTGGTTCAGCAGTTTCTGATGGTGGTATACCACCGGTTGAGCTTTTCCAATAACTCTTAACGGGAGGTAGCTCTGCTATATCGCAGTACAGTGATGTGCAAAGCTCGCTACAAATATAGAAGCCTTGTACGTGTGTGCTGGTAGCACCACGATCAGCAAAACCAGTTGCATGAATCTCGTAGTGATAACGAACCGAATTAAGTGGCGCTAACGAGGGGCAGTGCGCATCAGTTCCATTTTGGTGGATAGTTATTTTTGTATGCCCGTGCCTCAGGCTGGTAGTTGCTGTCAGCTTTAGTGAGGTAGCTTCTGGCAGATCAGCCGGCTGGTTGAGTGCGAAGCTTAGGCCGGCGGCTACTCCCAGTTCAGCCAGCCAGAACGCATCCTGTGCGGCAATTAGGGTGCCGCCCAGTTGTGCTTCTGTGGTGGCGGACCGCAGGGCACTAATCGCGAGCAGCATCCCGGCGGTAACCAGTATCAGTGCTGCTGCCAGCGTCGCACCGCTTTGTCCGGGCGCGAAATGCTGATTTGCCCGTAACGGGCTAACCTTGTTAACCATCGGCCTGGTTCCGCAGCCAGATCGTGCGCTCGGCCGTGATGCGGCGGTAACTGTCGCCCGGGCGAATGGGGCTGCCTGCATTTGTATCAATGCTGTACCAGGGTCCCGCATCAATATGGCCAGGTTCCCGGGTGAGTGAACGCACCAGCAACCAAAAGCGTACTGCCAATATTGCTTTGCCTGCGGTGGCATCAGGGTTGACGAAACCATCAACGACACCGTCTTCATCGCGGTCGATACCGAGTAATACCTGGAAATTTTCAATACCCGGGATAATTTCCTGGCTTTGCATGATGCCCTTGCTGCTAAGGGCAAAACGCCGCAGTGCGGGCAGGCCAGTTTCAGATGAATTTTGAACCAGATGCCAGGCATGCACCTCAACGTTATAGGTTTCCCATATGCCTGCGGCAGTGGCTGGTGGGATTTTTGCCTGAAAGATCATACCGTGCTGGCGGCTCGTGTAGAGCTGAATGCGGTCTTCAGCCGGGTCTGCCGGTGCCAGACTTGCATGCCGGACGGTTAAGGTATCTGTTCCGCTAACTGCACCTGAATAAGCCTTGCATGGCAAAGTGTAGCGGTTATTGTCAGCCTGCAGGGTTGAATTGAGGTCCAGGGCCCAGTTACTTACATCTATGCCGCCACAATGAGCTGCAACATCGGGTTGAACTGATATCAGCTTGCTGTCGCTATGCAACCCCCAGTATCCAGCGAGTCGTATATCCTGTTCGAGTGCAGTTAATGCATAGGCAGCGCGTTCTTCCAGCGCAGCAACATTTTCGGCTGCCTGCCAGGCAATGCGCGCCTGGACCAACAACCTGAGTGCGCCGGTGATAAGCAGGGCACCGATTAGTGTGCCAAGCATGAGTTCGACGAGGGTGAAGCCCCGTATTCTGCAGGCAATCTGGAGTGCGCCACTCATATTGATTTAGTGGCGGTGGCGACAGGTATTGCGATGACGAATTTTGCTGCTCTGCCGCCGCGGGTTTGCCACTCTATAAGTATCCGGGCGGTTGTTTGCCCATTCTGGTCTGCGGACTGAATTTTGCCGCGACCCGCTGGCAATTGACGCGCGATTCGCTGTTGCCAGTGATGCACGATAGTAGCGAATAATGCTTCAGCAGAGCAGGTGACTATTTCGCAGTGATGGTCTGCTGGAATAATTGATGGCCAGGATGCGTCGGCAGGAAGGCCCGACAGGACTTCTGCCAGATTGCTGCTTAACTGTGCAGCCTGCTGTTGGTGCAAACTGCTGGTTAGTGAATTGATGCTTTCATTTAACATGCCGGCAACAGTGATCATGCCGGTACACAAGATGGCCATCACAACCAGCATTTCAGTCAGCGTAGTCCCACGATTATTTTGTGGTTGATTGCGCCAATTGCTCCGGGTGCTAGTCATCATTGGGGCAGTCGACAGGGCTGTTGCTGGCGGCTGCAGAATTTATGCGTGGTTTACCGGTGAAACTGACAACAACGGCACGGGCATAATCGCTACCGCGCCGGTCACACCAGGTGAATGTCCCGTTGGTTGAGCGGAGGCCAAAGGGACGCATAATAAATGCGCGTCTGTTGGCGGATATGTGCATATTGTTCACGGGCCCACGGACATCCAGGATTAACTCATCAGCATCAACCTGGGGTGGTACGTCAGCATCACTATTGGCGAAGACCAGCCAGCCTTTTTCCCATTGATTGTCGGTTTGGCATTGTTTGCCATCACTGCTGCTGCACACTGCTGTAGCAATGCCGGTTACCCGCGCATTTTGCCGGGCACTGTGAAGAGAGTGGATTAACTCATTGACACTACTGCTCATTCGTACGTTATAAATTAGTGCTGAAAACCCCGGGATTGTGGCAATGCTGATAATCGCCAGCACGGAAATTGCGAGCATCAGTTCGATCAGGGTGAAGGCAGTTTGTCGACTCATGCGGACTCCAAATATTGTGTCCAATTTTTGCAATAAGGGAATGCCCTGAGCCAGTTATGTTTGTTCGCAGAGTAACCAGAAACAGCAGGAATTTACACTTATGCTGAGGTGCAGTTAGAATGGTCGCCTGTATCAGAAGGGGGGAGCCTTGTGGCAGAGTTGAAAGAACAAGTCGAAGAAAAGTTGCGTTCACGTAGTGTGAAGCCGACTAAGCAGCGTATAGAAATAGGCATGTTGTTATTCGCATCGCCCCGTCACATGTCGGCAGATCAGATTATCAGTGACTTGCGTGCGGCAGGTAGCCGGGTTTCGAAAGCAACTGTGTATAACACGCTGAATCTTTTTTCTGTTCAGGGATTAACACGTGAAGTTTCTGTTGATCCCGAGCGGCAGTTTTACGATTCAACGACCACACCTCATCATCATTTTTATAATGTTGATACCGGTGAGTTAACGGATATAGGCCTGGATGATCTGCAATTCAGTCAACTGCCTGAGTTACCCGCCGGTACAGAAGCGCAGGATATAGAAGTAATCGTTCGGGTGCGGAATCAGGCCTAATCAGACTGCCCACTGCAGAGTAGCTGCATCATCTGTTTCATCATGGTTTTTCTGACCAGCGGCTATGCGGCGTTGCCCGTTTGCCCGGCCTTCCCTATACTGCGCGCTTTCTGCGATCAAAGCCGGAATAGCTCAGTCGGTAGAGCAACTGCTTCGTAAGCAGTAGGTCCGCAGTTCGAATCTGCGTTCCGGCACCATCTTCCAGTTGGCGGCCTGTCTTTAATGAGGCTGAGTATTTGCATCAGATCAGGAGCAGCCTTTGCGGTGATGATCAGGGAAAATTTGGGCTTAATAGCCTGCTATGAACCCTTAACCGAGGTTGGTGCGGCTATCCTCAACGGTAAAATTATGCCTTGATAAGCAATGAATGTTGTGGCGAAGCAGTGCTTATAAGCAAATTATGTCTAGTATTGGACCAGCGCAACATGGTTGGTATGGCTAGCCTGTTGTTATATCAGCACGGAATAAGCCACAATGCGCACTTGGACGGATTTCTCGGGGAGGCGAAATCTCCGTAACTGCAGGCTGCTTAAACCAGGCTGAGGGAAAGACTGTGCGAAATGCATGCTGGCCTATCCGCCGCGTGCCTGGGTGACGCAGAAAGAACAAAGAATAAGCGGAGATGACCAGACGTCATTGGCGTTGGTAAATAATATTTGAAAGTAGTAACCGTAATCGGAACCAGGCCCGAGGCGATTAAACTTGCGCCAGTGGTACTTGAGTTAAATAAAAGATCTGATATCAAGTCGGTAGTGTGTGTAACTGCGCAGCATCGCCAGATGCTTGATCAGCCGCTTGAGCTCTTTGAAATAGAGCCGGACCATGATCTTGATATCATGACCGCAGGACAAAGCCTTGCAGGCGTTACAGCCAAAGCAGTTGAGGGGCTTGACCATATTTTTCAGCAGGAACAACCCGATTGGGTGCTGGTGCAGGGTGATACCACCACGGCTTTCAGTGGCGCGCTTGCGGCTTTTTATCAGCGGATCAAGGTCGGTCATGTAGAAGCCGGTTTACGTACCTGGGATAAGTGGTCACCGTACCCTGAAGAAATGAACCGTTGTCTGGTGGGCCAGTTAGCTGATTATCATTTTGCCCCGACCGAGCGTTCGAAGAATGCATTGTTGCGCGAAGGCTTCGACGAAAAAAATATTTTTGTAACGGGCAATACCGTGATTGATTCACTCTTGTGGGCGCGGGAACGACTGGATAGCTATGACGTTGAATTGCCCGAAGGTCTGCAGGGTTCGCTGGAAGGTAAGCGCGTAGTCCTTGTTACCGGGCATCGCCGGGAAAGTTTTGGTGAAGGTTTTATTAATATCTGCAAGGCAATTAAGGCGGTCGCGGATGAAATGGAGGATGTGGCATTCATTTACCCGATGCACCTGAATCCGAATGTGCGGGCACCGGTAAATGAGTATTTGCAAGGTCACGACCGTATACATCTAATAGAACCGCTGACGTATATGCCATTTGTGTGGCTGATGAACCGGGCCGATGTAGTGTTAACTGATTCGGGTGGTGTGCAGGAAGAGGCACCGTCACTGGGTAAACCCGTTCTGGTTATGCGCAATACGACAGAGCGCCCTGAAGGTGTCGATGCCGGAAATGCAAGGCTCGTAGGGACAGACTTGGAAGCAATTGTCAGTTCTCTGCATGAATTGCTGGAGGACGAAGACGCTTACAATTCGATGGCGAACGTCAAGAATCCCTATGGGGATGGCACTACATCGAAGCAAATAATTGATCTGATAGCACAGGCGAATTAGAGGAACTGGAGACTAAGATGGCAGATATTCTGGTAACCGGCGGTGCCGGCTTTATTGGCACAAACCTGACGGAAATTCTCCGGGGCAGGGGCCATAACGTATGGACACTGGATATTATCCACAATCCCGATCCTCAGCACTTGCGTGCTGATACAGGCGAGTATCAGCAACTTGATGCAATTTTCCGCAAGCAAAACTTTGATTTCGTATATCACCTGGCCGCTGAGTATGGCCGCTGGAATGGTGAGGACCACTATGCCAATTTATGGCGTACCAATGTGGTTGGTACAAAAAATATCCTGCGTCTGCAGGAGCAGCATAAGTTCAAGCAGATTTTCTTCTCCAGCGCCGAGGTTTACGGTGATTATGATGAGCTGATGTCGGAAAGTGTTATGGAAGAAATTCCGATCAAGCAAATGAATGACTATGCAATTTCCAAGTGGGCAGGTGAAATGCAATGCCTGAACCACGCGGCGATGTTTGATGTCGATGTGGTGCGTGTGCGCCCGGTTGGCTGTTATGGCCCGCACGAGTATTACAACCCGTACCGCGGCGTTATCCCGATCTTTGTCTATAAGGCATTGCATGGGCAACCATTCCACTGTCACCGTGGCCATACGCGTATTTTTGACTATGTTTCTGATACAGCAACGACATTCGCAAATATTGTCGATAACTTTATTCCTGGTGAGGTCTACAATGTTAGTGGGCGTGAGGAATGGGCAATAAGCATTGAAGAACTGGCTGAAATTGTACTGGAAGTCACTGGCGCAGACCCGAACCTGCTGGAGGTTGGTGGTGAAGAAAGCTTTACGACGATGACCAAGGTAGTTGATTTCGAGAAAGCCCGCCGCGATCTGAAACATGACCCGAAGCTCGACACCAAAGAGGGCGTACGTCTGTATGCTGAGTGGTGTAGAGGGGTTTATAAAGTCTAGCTCTGTGCCACGATGAGCGACATTTTGCTAGGTAGAAAAACAGGTAATACCCGAGGATAAGACAATGGCTGACTATCTTAATCACTATAAAGGCAAGACTGTTCTGGTAACCGGCGGTGGCGGTGCGATCGGCACGAACCTCGTGCGGAAAATAGCAGAACTGGGTGCTGCCAAGGTCATTATCCTTGATGATATGTCTGCGGCTTATGAGTGGAATATTCCCTCGCTGCCGAATGTGTTGTTTGTAAAAGGTTCGATTTGTGATGAAACTTGTCTGAAGCGGGTATTTGCTGAGAAGCCAGATATTGTTTATCACCTGGCAGCATTCTTCGCCAACCAGAATTCGGTGGATTACCCACAGCGTGATCTTGAGGTCAACGGTAAAGGCACATTGTTGATTTATCAATACGCGCAGATGAGTAACACCGAGAAGGTCGTGTATGCATCGTCGGGTTGTTCTATATACGGTTCGTCTGCACCTATGCCGCTGAAGGAAGACTTTGTGTCGTTGAAGCTGACTACGCCCTATCAGATCACTAAGATGCTGGGCGAGCTGTATGCAAATTTCTACAACCATCACTATGGCGTGCCTATCGTGAAAGCGCGGTTCTTTAACTCCTATGGTGCGGGCGAGGTTCCGGGGCAGTATCGGAACGTTATTCCAAACTTTATTTACCGTGCCATGAAGGGCATGCCGTTGCCATTTACCGGTACCGGTGATGAGACCCGCGACTTCACCTATGTGGGCGATATTGTTGATGGTCTGCTGCGTGCAGGCTATTTCGAAGAAGCTATAGGTGAAGAGTTCAATCTGGCCTCCGGCCGTGAGGTTAAGATTCTTGATATGGCGAAGAAGGTAAACGAACTGGTGGGTAACAAAGCCGGTATTTTACGGGCACCGCCACGTGTCTGGGACACGAAGAAACGCCTACTGGCCTCCGTTGAGAAGGCCGGCAGAATTATCGGTTACAACCCCGATCAGGATTTCGATGAAGGCCTGAAAATTACTGTTCAGTGGTTCAGGGATAACTGGGATGCGATTGATCGTGATGCAGAGTTCCCGCCAGGTATGTCTTCGGCTGTGTCGGGCGTGACTGATGAAAAAGAACTTGAGACACCGCTCGATCAGGCTAAAGCCAGCTAACCAACACAAGAAAGGCAGCGTATGAGCTCAGGATGGGTATGGGTAGCGTCTGAGCTGTACTACCCGGAGGAACAGGCCACCGGCGTCTTCATGACGAAGATTGCCGAGGGCTTGGCGGCGCGTGGCATGACGGTTAAGGCACTGGCTGCACACCCGCACGCCGGGCGCGTAGCGAACCATGAGATGCTGAATGGTGTCGAGGTATTTCGCTGCTGGTCCACCCGGTTTCCCAAAAACCACCTGCCTGGGCGCGTGCTTAATGTGCTAACGGGCAATCTCACGATGCTCTTTGCGGCATTACGACGTATCCGTAAAAATGATCTCGTGCTGGTGGTTACCAATCCGCCAACCCTGCCATTTGTCATTATGCTTGCCTGTTTGTTGAAGGGTGCTAAGTGCATAGTCCGGGTGGATGATGTGTATCCGGATGTGCTCCATGCTGTCGAGGTCTGCTCGAATGAAACGCTGATCTATCAGGTATTCGACCGGTTAATGAAATGGTTGCTGCGTAAGGCTGATGCCATGGTTGTGCTGGGCCGTGACATGCAGGCACTGGTGGCTTCCAAGACCGATGGCGGAAAAGAAATTCGCGTTATTACCAACTGGGCGGATGTTGATCAGATCCGGCCGGATCCGGAAGCGGGTAAGGCCTTTCTTGAAGAATATGGACTAACCGGAAAGCTGGTTCTGCAGTGGGCTGGCAATATGGGCTATCCGCATGAAGTGGAAACTTTGCTGGAAGCTATGGAGAAGCTTGCTGATGAAGAGGCAGCGCATTTTCTTTATATTGGTGCTGGTGCCAAGCGTCCCTGGCTGGAGGAGCAGGCGGCGAAGAAGGGCTTGCGGAATGTGACTTTCGTCGGTCTGTTGCCACGTGAGCAGCAGCAGGCGTTTCTCAATGGCTGCGATGTTGGGCTTAGCTCGCTGGTTGCGGGCATGACTGGAATATCGGTGCCCAGTCGCTCATACAATATCCTGTGCGCGGGCAAACCAATTCTGGCTGTTGGTGAGCCGGAGGGCGAGATTTCGCAGTTGCTGGTTGAAAAAAATGTCGGCTGGGTGATTCCGCCGGGCGATTCCGACAAGATTGTTTCAGCTGTCAAGGAGTTGCTGGCAGATAACGGATTGCTTCGTGAAATGAGTATTCGGGCGCGCGAAGTCGCGGAGAAAGAGTACAGTTCAGCCTACATCATCGATCGCTATGCAGAGATGGTTGAGGAATACATCACAAAATAGCCTGTGCAACAGCCCATGGGCGGGGCTCAGGCAGTCGATGCTGCAATTTCCGCGCGATATGATTTCAACGCCCATCTCATTAATGCGATAACGGGTAGTCCGAAAATGACAGGTACCAGCGCTACTGAATAGCGGACACCTTCTTCACCTACTACCCAGTCATTCATGAGGCCAACGGTCATTGGGCCGAGCACGAGTCCGGTAATACTGATGACCAGGTAATAAATAGCAATGATTTGCCCGCGAATTTCACTTGGTGTGATGTTTAAAAGGGCAACCGGCGCCAGCGCTGATACCATTGCAAGCCCGACAAGATTAAAAAGTAAAACGGCGAATGCCAGTTCACCGGTAGGCATTAGCGGTGATATAAAGCCGGTCGGTATCAACAACAACCCGCCCCAGACAATGACGAGCACAGGAGCTTCCCGCTTGCCACGTGCATACATTTTATCTGAGAGCCAGCC
>PVMK01130662.1_pt1 | contig 17508 bp, 11 predicted proteins | sample 1853481 | NCBI WGS metagenome assembly PVMK01 (sample SAMN08533507, study PRJNA380276) | Marine sediment metagenome, whole genome shotgun sequencing project. | reverse complement strand
CCGGAACGAGCACGGACACGTTCTCGCTGCGACTCCAGATGGTCGACGACGATGGCGACGTGATCATGGACGAGACCCGTGAGGGCCTCACCTGTAATCGCCGGGTCGGCAAGGAGAAGTTCAGGGCCACCTACGAAATCGAGAACTGCGCGGGATCCGAGGCGCCGAGCCGAAGCTCCAAGGGCCGAGTCACGGTCACCGCAACGACCGACGACGGGAAGTTGGTCTCGCGCCGAACCCTCAAGTGCAACAAGTGAGCGGAGTCGGCTGAGCCAAGCGCAACGCGCGGGAGGGCGGTGTAACACCGCCCTCCCGCTTCGCCCCATCCAGATCGCCCTAACAGACGATTCCTTCCAGCCAGCCCATGGATTGGAAAACAGCGAGAGGCGTTCGGGACACCCAGCTGAACAAGGCGGCGTCACGCACTCGAGATCACAACTCGAGTCGTCGCGAAGCCGTGGGGCAGTACGTTCTTCCCGAAATCGATTCTAGATCGCGCCCGAATCAGCAGCTCCCATGTAACCGCGGAATCTGCTGTTCTTTCTAAAAGCGATATTCGATTCCGCCACCGATTGTGAACATGCCAACGCCGCTCGCCTCGCCCATCGGGGCCAGGTAGTTGGCGTCGAAGTTCACGACAATATGGTCGGTCGCGTAGATGTCGAATCCACCGCCGAAGCGAAAAACAAAATCCGTATAGGTGCGAGACTGGTTGACCGGCCCAAAGTTTGGGAACAACAGGGAGTCAGTAGTGTTCGGAATGGCTATTTCGGTGACTCCATTGACCCCATTTCGGTTGGTGACCTTCGTGCTGACATTAATCGTCCCCCCGCCCAACAGCAGATACGGCTGATAGCGGCCCGTCAGCAGATAGCTTTTGATGTCGACGGTGGCGACGAAGATATCGATGTCGTCGCTGCCCATGCCCAGGGGCCCCGACCATCGGGTGTCGAAGCCGCCGAAATATTCGAACGTGGCGCCAACCGAATAGCGAGAGTGACATCGGTAGCCAGCACGGCCCTTCACGCTCCAACTGTCGTCCGCCTGTGCAATCGCCTCGGGGCCGGCATAGGTGTAAACAAGCCGCGGCTGATTCGAAAAGATATCTGCGATGTCGTTCACCGAGCGTCGCGAAAAATCCTCCCCCGCGAAACCTGCGCCGGCACCGATGAAAAAGCCCCTTCGATCGAAGTCTTCGGCCGACTCCTCCTCCTCATCGGGCAGATAGACCTCGGTGAGTACACAAGCCATGGTCGAAAGAGCACCCACGCCAATGGTGCTTACGACACCTTTGATTCCATCGGCCAGAGCCGGGGACGCAACGAAATTGAGCACAAACAATGCGATGGCAATTCGCTTCACGACAAGATGCCTCCCTCGATATGCCCGGGGTTCTCACCGAACTGCTGGCTCGAACCGCCTTCTGTGTTCACCGATCGCGTCATGGAGAGCGTGAACGGATATGAAGCAACGACTCTCAGCGTGGGAACCCACTAAAAGCACTCTAAAAACACGTAATAGCACTTCCATCGCGCTTTACGTCATCGATTGAGCGGCGCTCACCACTCGCAGTCGGCTTGAGATCGCGTTCCTGAAGCCTGTGGCAAATAGGGGCACAGGGGCATATCGCCACAGTCAATACGAGCGCAGAATGGCATCCGGGTAGCTGAAAGCTCGTCTGGTACCATATGAGCACGCTGTAGTCCTTCCACTCCGATGGCAGCACCTTTGCAATATAACCGCCCGTATCTGATGGGGAGCTTGGCGATAACGTGATTGAAACCGATGGCGGCAGGCCTTGCTTCGCTCGAGGCAGGGCGACCGCCACGCTGATCGAGGAAACGCTTGGCGATTTTTGAAGCGGAGCAGAATCAGTCGACCTCCTGTTCGCAGCGGGGTTCGGAGTGCAACGCGCCGGATGCAGATGGAGCCGTCGTTGGCGCCGTAATGGTGGTGGGCGGTGGCATCGCCGGCATGCAGTCGTCGCTCGACCTGGCCGAGGCAGGCTACAAGGTCTATCTGGTCGAGAAGCAGTCCGCCATTGGCGGCCACATGGCGCAGCTCGACAAGACCTTTCCCACCAATGACTGCGCGATGTGCACGATCTCGCCGCGGTTGGTGGAGGTGGGGCGTCACCCCGACATCGAGCTTCTGACCGACAGCGAAGTGGTCACGGTCGACGGCGAAGCCGGCGACTTCAAGGCGCAGATACGGATCCGGTCGCGCTTCATCGACGCCGACAAGTGCAATGGATGCGGCGCCTGCGCCGAAGTCTGCCCGGTGCCGGTCTCCAATGGCTTCAATCTGCAACTCGACCAACGGCGTGCAGCCTTCAAGCTCTATCCCCAGGCCACACCCAACGCCTATGCGATCGAAAAGCGCGGCGTGGCTCCGTGCCGCGACGCCTGCCCGGCGGGCCAACGCGCGCAGGGCTACATCGCGCTGATTCGCGAGGGTCGCCTCGAAGATGCGATGCGCACGATCAAGGAAGACAACCCGTTTCCGGCGATCTGCGGTCGTGTCTGCAACCGCCCCTGCGAGACCGCGTGCAGCCGGGCCAAGGTGGACGAAGCAGTCAATATCCGCGGCCTCAAGCGCTTCGTCACCGATAGCGTCTACGCCATGCCGCGCGTCGCCCCCGAGCCGGTGGAGCGTCGCTTCGACGAGCGCATCGCGATCATCGGGGCCGGCCCGTGTGGTCTGACGGCCGCTCAGGATCTGTGCATGGACGGCTACGAGGTGACGGTTTTCGAGGCCCTGCCGACGGCGGGCGGAATGTTGCGCTTCGGCGTTCCCGAATACCGCTTGCCCGCCGCGGTCGTGGATCGCGAAGTACAGGACATCCTCGACCTCGGCGTCGAGCTGCGCACGAACACGCCGGTCACGAGCCTCGAAGATCTGTTCGAGGACGGCTTCAAGGCCCTCCTGGTCGCCGCCGGCGCCCAGGAGGGCATCCGGCTGGGCATCCCGGGTGCAAATCTCGACGGCGTACTGATCAACACCCACTTCCTGCGCGACGTGAGACTCGCCGAGATCGACGACAACGCGAACGATCCCCGCAGCGAGATCGAGGGCAAGCGCGTGCTGGTGATCGGCGGCGGCGACGTCGCCATCGACGTAGCGCGCACCGCGTTACGCCTCGACGCCGCCGAAGTGCACATGGCCTGCCTCGAAAGCGGCGACGCCATGCCCGCATCGAAGCAAGAAATCCGCGAAGCGCTCGAGGAAGGCATCCAGTTTCACGACGGGCGCACCTTCCAGCGAATTCTCGACGACGGCAACGGAAAGGCAGCCGGCGTCGAGTGCCAGCGCGTCGAACGCTTCGACTTCGGGTCGGACGGGCGCTTGAACGTGCAGACCGAAGCCGACTCGGAGCACGTGCTGCCCGCCGACGTAGTGATCTTCTCCGTTGGCCAGCGCGTCGGCCTCGCCTTTCTCCCCGAAGGCACCGGGGTCGAGCTCGCACCGAACCGCACCGTCGCCATCGATCCCAATACGTATGCCACCGCTCGGCCCGGCGTCTTCGCTGCAGGTGACAGCACCAGCGGCACCTCCTTCGTCATCGAAGCCGTGGCCAGCGGACACCGCAGTGCCGAGGCGATCCAGCACTTCCTGCGCGGCGAGCCGCTGGCAGAAGAGACACCCGCGGATAAACCTCCGGTGGCGGAGCTGAGCCAATCGGAACTCGATGGACAGGTAGAGCGCGGCGAGATCGTTCGTGCGCCGCGCGTGCCGATCCCCGAGCGGCAGGCCGACGAGCGCCGCGGCGACTTCGGCGAGGTTGAAGCCGGCTACACCGCGGAACAGGCCGCCGCCGAGGCGGCGCGCTGCTTGTCGTGCGGCGTGTGTTCCGAGTGCCTGAGTTGCTTCCACGCCTGCGGCGTCGACGCGATCAATCTCGACATGGCGGACGCCAAGCGCGAAATCGAGGTGGGCGCGGTGATTCTGGCCCCCGGTTTCGAGGCGTACCGCGCGGAGCTCTCCGAGGAGTACGGTCTCGGGCGCTATCCAAACGTAATCACTTCGCTTCAGTACGAGCGCCTGCTCAGCGCATCGGGCCCGACCGCCGGGCACGTGCAACGCCCCTCGGCCGGAGTAAAGCCGAAAAAGATCGCCGTCCTGCAGTGCGTCGGGTCCCGGGATGCGTCGCACGATTACTGCTCGACGGTCTGCTGCATGTACGCCGCCAAGCAGGCCGTCATGACCCTCGAGCACGAGCCCGACACCCAGATTCACGTGTTCATGATGGACATGCGCGCCTTCGGCAAGAACTTCGAGGCCTACTACCAGCGGGCCCGCGAGAAGGACGGCATCGAGTACACGCGCTGCCGGATCTCGGGACTGAAGGAAAGCCACGGGAGTGGGAACCTCGCACTCCAATACGTGGTGGGTACCCCGGCGCCGGATGCAGACGCACCGTTACAGATCTCGGGTGGTTCGCACGTTCGCGAAGAAGAATTCGACATGGTGGTGCTCTCGGTCGGCATGGAGATCTCTGAGAGCGTCAAGAATCTGGGGCATCGACTCGGCGTGCAGCTCGACGAGCACGGGTTTTGCAACACCGTGCAGTTCGATCCCCTGCAGACCAGTCGACAAGGCATCTACGCGATTGGCCCCTTCCGCGAGCCGCGCGACATCTCTGAGTCGATCGTCGAAGCCAGCGGAGCGGCAGCGGCGGCGGGAGCCTTGCTGACCCGATCACGCGATTCGCTGACGAAGGAGACCGTCTTCCCGCCGGAACGCGACGTCTCCGAGGAAGAACCGCGCACCGCAGTATTCGTGTGCCGCTGCGGATCCAACATTGGCGGCTATCTCGACGTAACGAACGTGGCCGAGTACGCCAAAGACCTTCCCGGAGTGATCCATTCCGAGGAGAAAATCTACGCGTGCTCGCAGGACTCGATCGCCGACATCGCCGAAAAGGTGAAGGAGTTGGGCGCGAACCGCGTCGTCGTGGCGAGTTGCACACCGCTCACCCACGCGCCGCTGTTCGAGAGCAGCATCCGAAACGCCGGCCTCAACCCCCACCTCTTCGAAATGGCCAACATCCGCAACCAGTGTTCCTGGGTGCACGGCCAGGATTGGGATGGGGCGACCGCGAAGGCCAAAGACCTGGTGCGCATGGCGGCCGCGCGCAGCAGCGAACTCGAGCCGCTTACCACCTCGGAAATGCCAATGACCAAGTCCGCGCTGGTGATCGGCGGTGGCGTCGCCGGCATGAGCGCTGCGCTGTCCCTGGCAGAGCAGGGATTTCCCGTGGATCTGGTCGAGCAGAGCGATCAACTCGGCGGAAACGTGCGCAACCTGCACTTCAGTATCGACGATCTCACGGATCAGGGAACCCTTCCGCGTGAGGGCGCCACGGCGGCGACCAGCCCGCAGGAGTTCCTGACTGAACTGATCGGCAGGATCGAGAATGAGCCGCGCATCAACGTCCACATGGAGACGCGGCTCGCCTCCACGGCCGGCTTCATGGGCAACTTCACCACAACCTTGGAACGAGCCTCGGCGGACGGCGACCCAATCCAAAGCGAAGTGCAACACGGCGTTGCGATTCTATGCACCGGCGGCGTCGAGTATCGCGGCGACGAGTACGGTTACGGAACCAGCCCGAACATCGTCACCGGCTCGAGTTCGAGGAGATCCTCGCCGAGCACGCAAGGCTGCCGAAGGAAGAGTGCAGCCGGCCGCTTCCCAAGTCCATCGCAATGGTCCTGTGTGTGGGCCCGGCCGAGCAGTATTGCGGACGCATCTGCTGTTCGTCCGCTCTCAAGAATGCCCTGGCACTCAAGCGCCTCGACCCGGCGGCACAGATCACGATTCTCTACCGTGAAATGCGTACCTACGGTTTCAAGGAGCGGCTCCACACCCAGGCGCGAGATAGCGGCGTAGCCTTCATCCACTACGACGAAACCAGCCGGCCCGAAGTGCGGACATTGGATGCGTCGGAGTCGGGCGATGCCGCTCTGGAAATCCGCGTCTGGGAAGAGGTCCTCGGCCGCGAGATCACGCTGCAACCCGACATGCTCGTGCTCAGCAATCCCGTCGTCCCGGCGCCGGCGGCACAGGAGATGAACGAGCGGCTGAAGGTTCAACTGGACGGGAACGGCTTCTTCCTGGAGGCGCACGCCAAAATGCGGCCGATCGATTTTGCCTCGGACGGGCTCTTCATGGCCGGCCTGGCCCACTACCCGAAATTCCTCGATGAGTCGATCGTGCAAGCGCAGGCGGCCGCGGCGCGGGCTGCGACCCTGCTGGCCCACGACACGATCACCACGGGTGGAAAGGTCGCCTGCATCGATCCCTCTCTTTGCGTTGCCTGCCTCACCTGCGTGCGCGCCTGCGCATACGGGGTTCCGAGAATCGACGGGGAACTCACAGGAGTGGGAGGCATCGAGGGCGCGGCCAAGATCGAGCCCGCTCTCTGCCAGGGCTGCGGCATTTGCGCCGCTGCGTGCCCGGCCGGCGCGATTCAACTGATGCACTACACCGACGCACAGTTGATGTCGAAGGTCGACGCACTGATGCTCGTTGATCCGCCCGAGGAGATTCCGACGGCATGACGCAAACGCCCGAATTCGAGCCCCAGATCGTGGCATTCTGCTGCCTGCATTGTGCCTACGCGGCGGCGGACCTCGCCGGCGGGTCGCGCTGCGGCTACCCGTCCTCCATCAAGATCATCGCGGTGCCATGCACCGGCCGCGTCGACTCCCTGCATCTGGTGAAGGCGCTCGAAGACGGAGCCGACGGCGTGATGGTCGCGGGCTGCCTGCCCGGCCGCTGCCACTTCCAGACCGGGAATCTGCACGCCAACCAACGCGTTGAGCACGTCCGCAAGCTGCTGGAGGAGATTGGACTCGAAGCCGATCGCGTGCGGATGATCAATGTATCGGCGGGAATGGGGGTGCAGTTCGCAGAACGGGCCAAGGAAATGGCCGAAACGATCACCGCGCTGGGCCCCAATCCCTTGCGCGTGCGAAAAGCGCAGGTTGCGCCAACAGACGCTGCAATGGAAGAGACGAACTGAAAACGAAGGGTCGCCCGATTAGGCGATCCGCGCCACAGGATGGAGACGGGCCATGATCGTCGCTGAACGAAAGCCGCTGGACGCCATCATCGAGATGTTGAAGGACGACCGCAAGGTATTGGCCGTAGGCTGCGGCACCTGCGTCGCCGTCTGCTTCGCCGGTGGCAAGAAGGAAGTCGAGATGCTGGCCTCGTCGCTGCGCATGTCCACCGACCTCAAGGGCGAGAAGCTGGAAGTCGACGAGACCACAGTTCAGCGTCAGTGCGAAGTGGAGTACATCGAGACGCTCGACGAGCGCATCAAAGATTACGATGCCATCGTCTCACTCGGCTGCGGGGTCGGCGTGCAGTATCTCGCGGAGCGATTCCCCGACAAGCGCATCATACCGGCGCTCGACACCAAGTTCATGGGCGGCCCCACTGAGGCGGGTGTGTGGGAGGAGCGCTGCCAGGGTTGTGGCAGCTGCATGCTCGGTGAGACCGGCGGCATCTGCCCGATCAGCCGTTGCGCGAAGCAACTGATGAACGGGCCCTGCGGAGGATCGAAGCACGGCCACTGCGAGATCGATGAAAATATCCCGTGCGCCTGGCAGCTGATCTGGGAGCGCATGGACAAACTCGGGCGAATCGATGAGCTGATGGAGATCAGTTCGCCCAAGGACTGGTCAACGAGTCGAGACGGGGGCCCGCGGCGCGTCGTTCGCGACGACCTGCGATTGCCCAAAGACGAAGACAGCTGATAGGCGGACCCAAAATGGCGATGCAGCAACCAATCGACAACACCGAGGAAAAAAGCAGCGCACTCAAGTGCGGGAGCAATCTCGAGCGCGTGCTGGCAGCGGGGCACTTCGCGGTCACCGGCGAACTCGAGCCGCCGAAGAGTCACGACGCGGAGATCGTCCGCAAGCGAGGCACGGTCGTCGAAGAATGCCTCGACGCGGCCAACATCACCGACAACCAGACAGCGATCGTGCGCATGAGCAGCATCGGCAGCGCCATCCTGCTGAAAGACTCGAGCTGGAACCGGTCATCCAGATCACCTGCCGCGACCGCAATCGGCTCGCGATGCAGGCCGACCTGCTGGGCGCCGCCGCCCACGGCATCAAAAACGTGCTCTGCCTGTCGGGCGACCACCAGTCGTTCGGGAACCACCCGGGCGCCAAGAACGTCCACGACATCGATTCCATGCAGCTGATCCGCATGATCAAGGAAATGCGCGACGAGAGCCGGTTCCAGTGCGGCGAAGAGATCCCGGGTGGGGGCCCACGCTTCTTCATCGGGGCGGCCGCCAACCCATTCGCCGATCCGATCGAGCTGCGTCCACACCGGCTCGCGAAGAAGGTCGCCGCGGGCGCCGACTTCGTGCAGACCCAGCTCGTTTACGACATGGACCACTTCCGAAAATACATGGCGCGTGTGGTCGACATGGGCCTTCACGAAAAGGTCTCGATCCTCGCGGGTGTCGGCCCGCTCAAGAGCACCGGGATGGCGCGTTACATGCGGGACAAGGTACCGGGCATGATGGTTCCCGACTTCTTCGTCGACCGCATGGCGGACATCGTGAAGGGGATCGCCAAGGAGGACAAGGCGGCGAAGCAGGAGGCGTGGCGCGCGGAGGGCATCAAGATCTGCATCGAGCAGTGCAAGGAAATGAAGGAAATCGAGGGTGTGGCCGGCGTGCACGTCATGGCCATCGGCTGGGAGACGGCCGTCCGGCCGATCGTTGAGGGAGCGGGCTTGATGCCGCGACCCAAGGTGGACTGATGACGAACGCGATCGCAGCACAGAAGAGCACCACCGAACAGCCGCTGCCGCTGCCGCTGGCCATGCTGGAGCATGTCGGGCAGAACGTCTTTCGCTGCTATCAGTGCAACAAGTGTTCCAGTGGCTGCCCACTGGCCGATCGCTTCGACCTGACTCCGAACCAGGTAATGCGCAGCATCCAGCTGAACGACCCGCTCGTGCTCGAGAGCAAGGCCATCTGGTTGTGCGCCAGTTGCCAGACCTGCACGACGCGCTGCCCGCAGCAAATCGATGTCACCGGGGTGATGAATGCGCTGCGCATCGAGGCGAAGCAGCGCGGAATCCCGCCCGCGATTCCGGAGATCGCGCGTTTCAACGAATACTTCATGCGTTTCGTGCGCATGCTCGGACGGGTCCCCGAACTGCCCCTGATCCTCGCCTACAACCTGCGCGAAAAAAAGCCCTTCCGCGATCTGGGCATGGGATTCCAACTGATCAAGCGCGGCCGACTCAAATTTCTGCCGCACTTCGGGCGAGTGCCCAAGAAGGTCACACCGATCGCCGAGCCGAAGGACAAGGTTGGATATTTCCCCGGCTGCGCGTCGCTTTCGAGTTCTGCGGAATACGATCGCACCGCGCGCGCGGCGGCCGAGCATCTCGGCATCGAGTTTGTCGAGCCGCCGAACTGGGTCTGCTGCGGCGCGAGTTCCGCGCACGCCATCGACGAGAAGGAAGCCCACGAGCTTCCGATGAGCACCCTGGCGACAATCGAGCAGATGGGCCTCGACACGGTGACCTCACCGTGCAGCAACTGCTTCTCTCGCCTGAAGGCGGCCGAGCAAACCGCGAACGGGGTCCTACCTTCGAACCACGAGACCGGTGGCGTCGGCAGCGAGGTCCGCGTGCAGCACCTGCTCGACACGATCATGGACCGGGTCAGCCCGGAGCAGATCAAGAGCAAGGTCGAACGGCCGCTGAGCGGCCTGAAGGTCGCCTGCTACTACGGCTGCCTGATCACTCGACCCGGCCAGGCCACCGGTGCTGAACACGTCGAGTATCCGATCAAGATGGACCGCATGATTCGGGCGCTCGGAGCGGAGACCGTTGACTGGTCGTGCAAGACCGAGTGTTGCGGTGGCGCGCTGGGCCTGACCCAGACCGACGTGGCGCTGAAGATGTCGCGCAAGGTTCTCGAAGACGCGCGCGATTGTGGGGCCGAAGCCGTCGTCACCATGTGCCCCTTGTGTCACATGAATCTCGACGCCCGGCAGCGCGCGCTGGGGCTCGACCAGGAAATTCCGATCCTTCACGCGACGCAGTTGATGGTGCTGGCTTTCGGTCAGGGACCCAAGGCCGCGCTGCTCAACAAGAACCTGGTCGATCCGCGCCCGATGCTCGCGGCCAAGCAGCTGCTGAGCGACGCCGCTCGCTGACGCCTGCGCCGCGCCCGCCGCAGCGAAATCTTCATGCTGATCGACGGTACGGCGTTTCTCGGTCTGCTCTACCGGCGCGGCGCACTCTCGGATTGCGTCCTAGCTGAGCAGTGTGCGCAGCCGCTCGATGGCCTCGGGGCTGCCGAGCGTGAGCAGCCGGTCGCCGTGCTGGACTTCGAAGGATGGGTCGGGGCTTGGCGTCATCGCGCCCGCGCGCTCGACTGCCACGACGTTGGCGCCGGTATGTGCGCGCACGTCCAGATCGGAGAGTGATCGACTCCCTTCGAAGCTTGACGGTACGTCGACCCAATGAGTTGCAACCTCGTCGAGCAAATCGGTGAGCCACGGGTCCAGGATCGTCTCGGGCGCGCGCATGAACTCGTAGCCCTCATCGCGCAGCTCCGTCGTGAAGCGCGCGATCGACTCTTCCGAAACCCCGAAGTGCCGAAGAGTCGAACCGGTGAGCGCGAGCGTCGATTCGAACTCCTCCGCGACGACCATCGTAGCGCCCGCCCTTTCGAGTTCGTCGACTTCGAGGACATAGCGAGTGCGCGCGTAGATCGGGATTTCGGGTGCGAGTGATCGTGCGAGCGTCACGACCTCGCGCGTTCCGATCGGATCCGAGATTGCCACCGCGATGAGTCGCGCGTCCGCAATGCCGATTCGTTGGAGGATCGAGTGACGCATGGCGTCGCCGTAAAGGATGGGCTCGCCGCGATTTCGGGCATCAGCGACTGAACCCGCGTTGCTGTCGATCGCGACGTAAGGGATGCCCCGCGCCTTGAGCACGCGCGCGAGGTTCTGCCCGGCCAGGCCAAATCCCACCAGGATCACATGGTTCCGGAAACCCTCGACCGCATCGTCGGCCGCGCGCCTCGGCGCGCGCTCCGCACGACGGTCCAAGAATTGCGCGACGCGCGGAGCCACGCCGACGAGGAACGGCGTCGCAACCAGCGTTGCAATCGAGCCCGCGACGAAGACCTGACGGAGCCCCGCATCCAAAAGCTCTGCATCCGAGGCGGCTGCAGCGAGGACAAACGAGAACTCGCCCGTTTGCGCAAGGGCCAGCCCGGTGAGCACGCCAAGCCGAACGCCTTGGCGCAGCGCAAGCGCGACGATCGCCGCGATGAAGCTCGCCTTCAGCACAACGACGCAGACGAAATAGGCCGCGACTCCCGCCAGGTTTTCGAGCGCAACCGCGGGGTCGAAGAGCATCCCCACCGCGGTGAAGAAGACGCCGAGCAGAAGCCCCCGCAGCGGCACCACTTCGGCAAAGAGCTGGTGGGCGTAGGGTGAGGCCGAGAGCACGAGGCCCCCGGCAAAGGCCCCGACCGCGAGCGTGAGGCCGATCTGCTCCGCGAAGACGGCCGAGCCCACCACTGCGAGCAGCGCGACCATGGTGAAGATCTCGCGGGAGCGCAGGCGGGCAGCGCGGTCCAACAGGTAGGGAAACGCGAAGCGCGCCACCAGAAAGAACGCGACGAGCCCCGCGAGGGAACGTGCGAGGTCGACCGCGACCTCCAAAGCATCGCCCGTGCCGCCCGCGCTCAGGATCGAAACCCCGAGCAGGAAGGGCACGACACAGAGGTCTTGAAACAGCAAAATTCCCACGGCGAGCTGGCCTTGAGGCGCATCGATCTCGCCGCGTTGAGAGAGAATCCGCATGACGAGCGCGGTGCTCGACATCGCGACGAGGCCTCCCATGACCAGCGCAGCGGGGAGATCGAGACCCATCGCGGTCCCAATGGTTGCGACGCAAGCGAGCGTCGCGACGACCTGGAGTCCGCCGCCGAAAAGGGCCAATCGCCACAGTTTCCGCAGTCGCTCGAGGGGTAGCTCGAGGCCGATCTCGAAAAGCAGGAAGACGACACCGAGTTCGGCGAGGGCCCGCACGCGGTCGGGCTGGCTGATCAGACCCAAGCCACCGGGGCCGACCAGCGCCCCCATCACGAGAAATCCCGCGATCGCCGGCAGCCGCAGCCGCTCGAAGATCGCCACCCCGGCCGTCGCCACGGCGAGCAGCACGAGAAGTTCAATGAGAAACTGCGGGTCCAAGGGCTAGATAGTACCCCGCGCGCGCACAATCGCCGCCAGGCGCGGGATCCAACCGAAGCGCGCCGCTCGGCAGGCGATCGCCCTGCCCGCCCGCCTCATTTCACCGATCAACAAATTCTCGGCAGGTGGACGTAGGGCGTGCTGAAGAGGTGCCGCGACGGGAAACCAGGGGACGCAGCCGACGAGTAACGGTGCCGGGAACCTACGCCTGGCTGATGCCGTGCTCCTTCATGTAGGCGCGTAGCATCGATGCGTGACGCAAGTCGTCGCGGTGAATCCGCTCAGAGATATTGGATACATCGGCCTCCTGCCCGGACTGCAGCGCGTTTTCGAAGATCATCCCGTCAGTCGTCGTCTCGATCTCGAGTGCGGTTCGAAACGCGGCCTCGCGAGATAGGGGTTGTTCCTTCATCTGCTCCAGAAGCTTTTCCAGCATGTGGTTCGCCTCTGTGAGATATTCGACCCGGGCCGGCAGAATTTCCTCTCCGTATTCGGAACCAAAAAGTTTGCGCCCCGCCTCCAGCAGACCCGCGTGCCCGTTCTCCTCGACACTCAGCGTCCACCAGAGGTCGGCATCGTCGGGGAAAGCCTGAAAGAATTCGAAGTAGAGCAGCGCCACAGTATGCTCGTGCCGAATCGCCTCATCGAGCAGGATTTCTAACGGATTGCTCATCCTGGGTTCCTCTCCTCGACCGTGTACGCCAATTCGATGGGGAGTGTACCAGCTAAAATTAATTCAGCGTCCCAGAGCAGCTCGGGACAGCGAGCCGGAGCTGACGCTGCGTGTGCACGCTCACGCGGCGCCAGTCGACGAGAGCGACTTCGCGCTCGCAGGCTTTGAAGACGTGAATTCCGGCGCAAGACGGCCCCATCCGGCTCCGGGTTCCGTCTCTCACTGCCGGGTTTTCCCTCGCAAACGGTCCGGCCACAAATTCGAAAGTCCCCCACAGCCCCTCGATTGCTGAATACCTGGCGTTCTCGTGGAAGAGAGTCGGCAAGAGGGTGACTCAGATATGGGTCACTTCAACCAGCTCAGGCGGGAACGCTTACCCCGATCCTGCGAAAAATCGCATAGGATATGGGTTCAACACCAGGGAGTGGTCAGCTGGTTTTTCGGCAATGTCCAATAACCCAGGATTCCGTCAGGTAGCAAGTTGGCCCCAAGGGGCGGCGGCGAAATGATAGGATCTTGACCGGATCAAGGGAGAAATAATGCTCATGGAACGACGAACGCTGGATCAGGACATCTCAAAGCCGGGAGAACCCGAGGGGATGGGCAACTTCCGATATTTCTCGAATCGCGCGCCAGGCAGCATGTGGATCGCGGGTGCCCTGCTCGCCATCATGCTGATTGGGGGCGCTTGTCGCGAGGATGAGATCGCGCTGAACGCGCAGCGAATCGCACTCGAAACGCTGATCGTCGACACGCACGTCGATATTCCCGACCGCCTCGACCGCAATCCCCGAAGACATCTCGGTGCGCACCGAAAGGGGCCACTTCGATTACGTTCGCGCGAAGGCGGGCGGGCTCGACGCGCCATTCATGTCCATCTACGTGAGCGAGGAAATTCAAGAGGCGGGCGGCGCCAAGGCGCACGCCGAGAAGTTGATCGCCATGGTAGAGGGCTTCGAAGCAAAGTGGCCCGAGAAGTTTGCGGTCGCGCGATCCACACAGGACGTACTGCGAAACTTCGAGCGCGGCGTGATCTCCTTACCGATGGGTATGGAGAACGGCGCTCCGATCGAAGATGATCTCTCGAACCTCGGATACTTCTACGACCGCGGCATCCGCTACATCACGCTCACGCACTCGAAGAACAACCAGATCTGCGATTCGTCGTACGACGAAGAGGATACCTGGGTTGGACTGTCTCCCTTTGGCCGCGTGGTGGTCGCCGAGATGAACCGGTACGGCCTGATGATCGACATCTCGCACGTTTCGGACGAGGCGTTCTACGAGGTGATCGAACTCTCGAAGACCCCGGTGATCGCCTCTCACTCGTCGTGTCGGCACTTCACGCCTGGATTCGAGCGCAACATGGATGACGACATGATCCGCACACTTGCCAAAAACGGCGGCGTGATTCAAATCACTTTTGGCTCCGGATTCTTGGATAAACTCGCCAACGAACAGACCGTCGCGGCCTGGGATGCGGTCGACACGTACGTCGAGGAAAACGACCTCACGGACGATGGTGCCGCCTACGAGGAACAGATGGACCGCTACTGGGCGGATCACCCGAGAACCGAGATCGACATCGGGCACGTGGCCGACCACTTCGATCACGTGGTATCGATCGTCGGCATCGATCACGTCGGAATTGGCTCCGACTTCGACGGAGTAACGTGGCTTCCCACGGGTCTCGAAGACGCCTCGATGTTCCCCAACCTGATCGCTGAGCTGCTACGGCGCGGCTATAGCGAGAAAGACCTGACAAAGATATTGAGTGCAAACCTGATGCGAGTCTGGTCAGAGGTCGAACAGTACGCGGCCGCACAACCTTGAGAGGAAATTACCCATGAACCACGAAGCTGAGCTGCATTAGGAATTCCGGACCGCAACGATCTGCTCCACCGAAAAACGCTTCCTCTTCATGGCAAACTCCTTGGCCATCTCATGACCAGTTTGCCGAAAACTAACCCTCGATCTGGTCCGGGAAACCCAAGCGGTTCACTGTTCTATGACAACGCGGTGATCTACAAAAAAGGATGAAGCGCCCCGGCTATCTAGCACCATCAACTCGTCGTCAAATGGAGGTGTTGGCATGATGGCGATGTCTCGCGACTTGAAGCTTCTCATAACTTTCAATGAGCTTCAAGTGCTTGTCGATTCCATCGAGCTTCATGTTTGTCGGTGTTAATCCAAAGAACCGAATGCTTCCTGACACACTCGCGGTGACATTGTCGAGGATCTCCTCGCCGTACATTCGAGTGAGATTGGGGATGTAGTTTTGAAGCTCAAGGTCCTCTCTCAGCGTGATCTCAAGCACTATATCCAAGGCTTCGTAATACCTTCTTCGAGCGGGAACGTTGTCGTTGTATTGCAAGAACATGCCTGTCCATTCCTTGGCTTCTTCATGCCTTCCGAGAGCCAAACAGATCAGACCTTTTAGTTCGCCAATTGTGCATTTTCCCCACGGAGAATTCTCATCAAATGCCACTCCAATTAGTCCTGGGATTGACATATATTCATCAAGCTCACTTTCTTCGAGCTTTTCAAGCAAGCGCAAAAGAGCTTGGTCATTAAGCGAGTGAATATTGAGTATGTCTGACCTGAAAGCGATAGCTTTGTTGGTGTTATCCCAAACAAGGTCCTGCGCTTCATAGATTTCTGAATAGCCCGGAACCAAAATTCTGCAGGCCTTGGCCCCGAGATCTTCGTAGTCCGCGATGTAAACTTCTTTGTCCAGGTCTCGCAGGATTCCCATCAAGTATTGATATTCTTGTTCCGTTGAGCCCGCGAAATTCCAATCGGAGAATTCATAATCGGCGGCTTGGCCAAAGAACTTCCAGGAAACCACTCCAGTCGAGTTAATGAAATGCTCAACCATGTTGTTCGGCTCGCGAATGGCAAACTGATTGAATGTAGGCGGTGGAACATCGTTCAAGCCTTCAAAACTTCTGCCTTGCATGAGTTCGGTCAAACTTCTTTCAAGGGCCACCTCCAACTTGGGATGACTCCCAAAGGAAGCGAATGCGCCACCCGTGCTTGGGCTCATGATGGCGACACACATCACAGGAAATTCCCCTCCGAGCGAAGCGTCTTTAACGAAAACGGGGAAACCCTGTGCTTCTAGTTTTTCGATGCCTTCAACGATTGTTGGAAATCGTTCGATGACAGATCTGGGAACATCAGGGAGCGTGAGTTCCTCGAGAATGATCTGTTTTTTTACCGCGCGTTCAAAAATCTCGGACAGGCATTGAACGCGTGCTTCGTAGATTGTGTTGCCCGCGCTCATGCCGTTGCTGACAAATATATTCCCAATGAGATTGGCAGGGATATAAACCGTCTTTTGGTCAGATTGCCGGACATAGGGAAGAGCGCAAATCCCGCGCGCGATCTCTCCTGAGTTTGTATCGGCAAGATGTGAAGCTTTGAGTTCATGGTCGCGATCAAAAACTTCCAAAAAGCGTTCGTCCATCAAGCCTTCGGGCATTGAATCATTGGGCCCCGGTTTGAACCACTTTTCGTTGGCGTAATGAACAAAATCGGCTTTTGCCCTTTCTTCGCCCAGGTAGTAGTCGTTGTAAAAATAGTTATTGCTGATTCTCTCCAGGTACTCCCCCAGCGCCGAGCACAGGGCTGCGTCTTTGGTCGCGCCTTTTCCGTTCGTGTAACACATGGGAGATTCGGCATCGCGTACATGGACGGACCACACGTGGGGAACGATGTTTCTCCATGCGGCGATTTCAATTTTGATCCCAAGCGACTCGATGAGGCTGCTCATGTTGCTGATCGTTTCTTCGAGCGAACAATCTTTTCCCAGGATCATGGTTTTGGCACCGTCTTTAGAGTCACGCTCATAAAGAAGGCCGGAATCTTTTCCTAAAACACCAATGGAATCGACTTCGAAACACAGATCGTTTTGAATGACTCTTTTTACAGTGCAGCGGTCCATTGCGCTGATGATTCCATCCCGATCCTTCTTGGATATCGTTTCAGGAAGCTCAGCTCGAATTTTGAACGTTTGTTGATACCTGTTTTCGGGGTTAACGATGTTGTCTTGGACGATGCTGATGTCTTCAGTGGGAATGTCTCTGGCGTTGCAGTATGTCTTGGCAAAATAGGCAGCGCAGAGTGCTGACGAGGCTAAGAAATAATCAAAAGGACCTGGAGCCGTTCCATCACCCTTATATCGAATGGATTGATCACTGATGACCGTGAAATCATCAAAACGGGCCTCCAACCTGAGATTGTCCAAAAACCTGACTTTTACTCGCATGGTGTTTTTCCTGAGGCTAGTTGATCAATTCATCAGTTGTTCGCTCGGGCATGAGGGCCAAAAGTCGACCGTCGGATTGCCTAAAGAAAAATCGGGAGTCTGCAGCTCATACCGTGATGCCCGGCAAAAGTCTGCCCGATGCGGGGATCTATCCCCACTCTTCCGCTCGACTTAACCCAATGTCCGTTATCGGAGATCGCCGGAAATCCAGCTTGGATTTCCGATTCTCCCGTGCGACCCGGAGTTATACAGCAAGTTAAAGCAAATCTAATCCAAACGCAGTGCAACCAGCCCGCTAAGTGCGTGAC
>PVMK01121285.1_pt1 | contig 17508 bp, 15 predicted proteins | sample 1853481 | NCBI WGS metagenome assembly PVMK01 (sample SAMN08533507, study PRJNA380276) | Marine sediment metagenome, whole genome shotgun sequencing project. | reverse complement strand
GCGGAGGCGCTGGAAGCCGCGGGCGTACCAATCATTGGCACCAGTGCCGATGCGATCGACCGAGCCGAAGACCGTGAACGATTTCAGCGGCTCATCCACACGCTGAAGCTGGCGCAGCCGGACAACCGCACAGTCACCACTGCCGATGAAGGATTGGCGGCGGCGGCCGAGATAGGCTATCCGATCGTAGTCAGGCCGTCTTACGTTCTGGGTGGTCGGGCGATGGAGATTGTCCATCGGCAAGAGGAGCTGCTGCGCTACTTGAACAACGCCTTCGACGTCTCTCACTCGGCACCGGTGCTGCTCGACCGGTTTCTCGACCAGGCCGTGGAAATTGACGTCGATGCGGTTTCCGACGGCCATCAAGTGGTGATCGGTGCAATCATGCAGCACATCGAACAGGCCGGTGTGCATTCCGGCGATTCAGCCTGTTCCCTGCCGCCCTTCAGGCTGGCGGCGGACATTCAGGACGAGATCCGCCGCCAGGTCAAAGCCATGGCGATGGAGCTTGGGGTGATCGGGCTGATGAACGTGCAGATGGCCGTGCAGGACGACAACATTTATGTTCTCGAGGTAAACCCGCGGGCGTCGCGCACGGTGCCCTTCGTTTCGAAATGCATCGGCGTATCACTGGCGAAAATCGCGGCGCGCTGCATGGCGGGTACCAGTCTGGTCGAGCAGGGATTTACCGAGGAGATCATCCCGCACTACGTCTCGGTCAAAGAGTCGGTTTTCCCCTTTTCGAAGTTCCCAGGCGTGGATCCGATCCTTGGCCCGGAGATGAAGTCCACCGGTGAGGTCATGGGGGTGGGCGACAGCTTCGCGGAAGCATTTGCGAAAGCGACGGTTGCAGCCGGCGAGGAGCTTCCTGAGAGTGGCCGTGCGTTCCTCAGCGTGAAGACATCGGACAAGCCCGGCGTGGCGGACGTCGCCCGTGACCTCATCGAGCTTGGCTTCGAGCTGGTCGCGACCCGGGGGACAGCCAAATGCCTGGCCGATGCGGGGGTCGACTCGGAGGTCGTCAACAAGGTCACCGAAGGGCGCCCCGATGTTGCAGACCTGCTGAAGAACACGCGCATCGATCTGATCGTAAATACTACGGAAGGCGCCCAGGCGATTGCCGATTCAGCGGTCATTCGCCGTCTCGCGCTGCAGAACAAGGTGTGCTATACGACCACTCTGGCGGGCGGTGAGGCTTTTTGCACCGCGATTCGCTACGGTCGCGGTGACAAGGTGCGACGGCTGCAGGATCTGCACGCCAGCTTCGTCTCTTAGGGCGCAACGGATATAGCACCCGCGTGCGATGAAGCGCGAACAAACAGGTTGAGGTTTGGGGTTCAGTTATGGCCAAGGTACCGATGACGGTGAAAGGTGAGGAGAGTTTGCGCGCCGAACTCGGCCACCTGAAGAGCGTGGTTCGTCCGCAAATCGTCGAGGCGATCGCCGAGGCACGCGCGCATGGTGACCTGAAGGAGAATGCCGAGTATCACGCCGCCAAGGATCAGCAGGGCTTCAGCGAAGGGCGCATCAAGGAGATCGAAGGCAAGCTTGCCGACGCGCAGGTCATCGACATCAGCAAAATCACTCCGACGGGCAAGGTGATATTCGGCGCGACGGTAACGTTGATCGACGTCGCCGACGACAGTGAGAAGCGCTACAGAATCGTGGGTGAAGATGAGGCGGACATCAGCCAGGAGAAGATTTCAGTGATGTCGCCGCTGGCGCGCGCCATGGTGGGCAAGAGCGTGGGAGACGCGGTGGTCGTGCAGACACCGAACGGCGAGCATGAATATGAGGTCGAGCGGGTCGAACACCTCTAACAGAGTGCGTGGTTCAGCGTCCCCCGAATCGGGCAATGTTGGACAGTTTGGGATTGGCCTCGGGATTAGCGCGATACAGCACGAAGATCTTGCCGATCACCTGAACGACTTGCGCCTGACAGGCTTGCGCGAGTTCGGTGCCCAGGGCCTTACGGGCGCCCCGGTTGTCAATGCTGACGCGGTCTTTGATCAGCTCGTGATCGGTTAGCGCGCGCTCGGTTTCATCGCGCAGGTGGTCGCTGATTCCCTTCTCGGCGACGGTCACCACAGGGTGCAGATGGTGAGCGATCTGGCGGAGGGCGCGCTTCTGGCGCGCTGGACTGGTGCTTTGGGACATCCGGGGATTATATGGCAAAGCGATCGAAATCGAGCCATCGGTGGGTAGAACGCCAGCGCCGCGATCCCTATGCCCGGCTCGCGGCAGCCGAAGGGCTCGGGTCGCGCGCCCACTTCAAGCTGGAACAGCTCGACCGACGATTCGGCTTGATCCGTCCGTCGATGAGGGTGCTGGAATTGGGCGCCGCACCGGGTGGCTGGACGCGTTACCTGGCGCAGCGGGTGTCGCCTGCCAAGGGTGGTCGGGTGGTGGCCGTGGATGTGCGCGCGATGGACGTTCCGGCTGGCGTTGCGTTCATTCGCCAGGACATCCACGATGAATCCTTCGTCACGCGGCTCGATGCGGAGCTGGGCGGCACGTTGCAGCTTGTATTGTCGGAGATGGCCCCCAATATAAGTGGGGTGAAGGCCGCCGATCAGGCGTCTGCCATGGCGCTGGTGGATCTCGCGACGGACGCCGCGTTGCGGTGGTTGAACCCTGGCGGCCATCTGGTGGTCAAGATGTTTCAGGGCGAAGGCGTGGACGGCTGGGTGCGGGCCCGGCGGACGGAATTCGGAAAAGTATCGCTGGCCAAGCCCGACGCGTCGCGTTCCGGTTCACGGGAAGTGTACGGTGTTGCCCTCGATTTTCGGTAGGTACCGGTTTCGCAGGACATACAGGTAGGCTTGAAATACATAATGGCAGGATTTCCGGGCAACATTTAGGTAAGATGGCAGGTCGCCCGGGACAACGACTACGAGGTTAACTCCTTGAATGATATGGGAAAAAATCTTCTTCTCTGGTTGATTATCGCAGCCGTTCTGCTGACGGTGTTCAACAATTTCAGCGTCAAGCCGGAACCCCAGGAGATGACGTACTCGGAGTTTGTGACCCAGATCCAGCAGGATCAGATCGACGAAGTACGGATCAGTCCGTTGGTCATCCTGGGTACCCGCAAGACTGGTGATGGCTTCAAGGTGATCCGGCCGCCGGTTGACGATCCGAAGCTGATGGACGATCTGATCGGCCACAGTGTTGTGGTTGTCGGCGAACCGCCGGAAACGCAGAGCATCTGGGCGCAGCTGCTGATTGCCAGCTTCCCCATCCTGATCATCATCGCCGTCTTCATGCTGTTCATGCGCCAGATGCAGGGCGGTGCGGGCGGTCGCGGCGGCCCCATGGCGTTCGGCAAGAGCAAAGCGCGGCTGCTGTCGGAGAACGAGATAAAGACTACGTTTGCCGACGTGGCCGGGGTTGATGAGGCCAAGGAAGACGTGCAGGAACTGGTGGAGTTCCTGAGCGATCCGGGCAAATTTCAACGCCTGGGCGGGCGCATCCCGCGGGGCATTCTGATGGTAGGTGCCCCGGGTACCGGCAAGACCCTGCTGGCCAAGGCCATTGCCGGCGAGGCGAAGGTGCCGTTCTTCTCGATCTCCGGCTCGGACTTCGTGGAGATGTTCGTGGGCGTGGGCGCGTCTCGGGTACGCGACATGTTCGAGCAGGCGAAGAAGCAAGCACCCTGCATCATCTTCATCGACGAGATCGACGCCGTGGGTCGACACCGCGGCGCGGGGCTTGGCGGTGGCCACGACGAGCGTGAGCAGACGCTGAACCAGTTGCTGGTGGAGATGGACGGCTTCGATCCGAACGATGGCATTATCGTCATCGCGGCCACCAACCGTCCCGACGTGCTCGACCCGGCGTTGCTGCGGCCCGGGCGCTTCGACCGTCAGGTCGTGGTCAGCCTGCCGGACATTCGCGGCCGCGAACAGATTCTGAAGGTTCACATCCGCAAGGTACCCATCGCGGATGACGTGGATCTGGCCATTATCGCGCGCGGCACGCCGGGATTTTCCGGCGCGGATCTCGCGAACCTGATCAATGAAGCGGCGTTGTTCGCGGCCCGCGCGGCCAAGCGTCTGGTCGAAATGGACGAATTCGAGAAGGCCAAGGACAGGATCATGATGGGCGCAGAGCGCAAGTCCATGGTCATGTCCGAGAAGGAAAAGCGGGTTACTGCATACCACGAAGCAGGGCACGCCATCGTTGGCCGATTGGTGCCGGAACACGATCCGCTCTACAAGGTCACCATCATTCCCCGTGGTCGGGCACTGGGCGTCACCATGTTCCTGCCCGAAGAAGACCGCTACAGCCATTCCAGGCAAGCGATTTTGAGCAAGATCTGCTCGTTCTTCGGGGGCCGGATTGCCGAAGAGATGATTCTGGGCTTCGATGGCATCACCACGGGTGCCTCCAACGACATCGATAACGCCACCTCGCTGGCGCGCAACATGGTGACCAAGTGGGGGCTGTCGGAAAGGCTCGGCCCGGTGAGATACGACGAGGAAGACGGTGAAGTGTTCCTCGGTATGTCCGCCGGTGTGCAATCCAAGGGAGTTTCCGAAGAAACGGCTAGAATGATCGACGAGGAAATACGTCGCATTGTCGAGGAATGTTACGGTCGGGCGAAAACGATCCTCGAGGACAACGTCGACAAGCTGCACATGATGGCGGACGCCTTGATGGAGCTGGAAACTCTCCTCCCGGAACAACTCGACGACATCATGGCGGGTGCGAAGCCGCGAGTGATTGATAAGTCGGACGCGCCGCCGCGGCCGGCCGGCCCGGATGCGCCCAACATCGGCGACCCCGCAGAAGAGCATTAAGCGGCGGCAGCCGTGCCGTAGAACGTGGTGGCCGCGAACCAGAGGCCCACAAGCACCTCCTTGCCCAGCGCTGCACTGCCCAGCGCTCGCTTGCCCAGTGCTCCATTGCCCAGTGGTCCATTGCATTGTGGCGATCGTATGCTCGATCTTTCGACGCCATGCGTGATGGGCATCATCAACCTGACACCGGACTCGTTCTCGGATGGCGGCCGCTATCTGCAGCGCCGCCATGGAGGCGCTGCAGTGATCGACCTCGGGGCGGTTCTGGCAAGCGCCGAGGCCATGCTCGAGGCCGGCGCCAGAGTCCTGGACGTGGGTGGTGAATCGACCCGTCCAGGTGCGCGACCCGTTGCTTGTGCCGAAGAATTGCAGCGTGTGATGCCGGTCGTTGAACGGCTTGTCCACCTGGATACCATTGTTTCGGTTGATACCTGTAAGGCTGAAGTTGCGCAGGCGGCGCTGTCAGCCGGCGCTGGGTTGATCAATGACGTGACGGCGTTGCGCGATCCCGGCATGCTGCCGATTCTCGCGGCGAGCGACGCAGGTGTATGTCTGGTGCATATGCGGGGACAACCGCGCACCATGCAAGAAGCACCCGTGTACGAGGATGTAGTGGCTGAGGTGGCCGCGTTTCTCGCTCAGCGCTCGCATCAGACGCTGGCTGCGGGAATTGATGCGGATCGGATTCTGATCGATCCGGGCATCGGATTTGGTAAGACGCTCGAGCACAATCTGGCTTTGCTCGGGTCGTTGGGAAAATTGCGCGCGCTGGGATTCCCGGTCCTGGTGGGTATATCCCGCAAGGGCTCACTTGGCGCACTGACCGGGCGCGCGGTTCAGGATCGACTGGCTGCGGGGTTGGGTGCGGCGGTGGTTGCCATTGCCAATGGCGCCGCGGTAGTTCGCACCCATGATGTGGCGGCAACCGTGGACGCGCTGACGGTTGCGCAGGCGATCTGGAGTCAGGACAGATGAATCAGGACAGACAAGGAAGAATTAAGCCGATGGCTGCGCAGGCGAAACGATACTTTGGCACGGACGGCATACGCGGGCGCGTGGGTGCCGCCCCGATAACACCAGACTTTCTCCTGCACCTTGGCTGGGCGGCGGGCCGGGTGTTCGCCGCGAATGGTCGGCGCCGGATCCTGATCGGCAAGGACACGCGCATATCCGGTTACATGCTTGAATCGGTGCTCGAAGCAGGGTTGTCCTCCGCGGGTGTCGACGTGCGCTTGCTGGGCCCCATGCCAACGCCCGGGGTCGCCTACCTGACGCGCACCTTACGTGCCGATGCGGGAATCGTGATCAGTGCGTCGCACAATGCCTACTATGACAACGGCATCAAATTCTTCGACAGCCAAGGTAACAAGCTGGCGGACGAAACCGAACTTGCCATCGAAGCCGAGCTGGACAAGCCCATCACCTGTGTCGACTCTGAACAGATTGGCAAGGCCAAGCGCGTCGACGACGCCCGCGGTCGCTACATCGAGTTCTGCAAGGCCACGGTGGATCGAGGTTTCCGACTGGACAATCTGCATATCGTGCTGGACTGTGCCCATGGCGCAACCTACGACGTTGCACCGCGCGTGTTCGGTGAGCTGGGCGCCACGCTGACCGTGATTGGTGCGGAGCCGGATGGGCTGAACATCAATGCCGGGTGCGGCACCACCGAGCCGGAACGCTTGCAGCGTAAGGTGCGCGAACTTGGAGCGGATCTGGGAATAGCCTTCGACGGGGATGGCGACCGGGTGATGATGGTTGATGAACACGGCGAGTTGCTGGATGGCGATGAACTGCTGTTCATCATCGCGCGACACCGGCACGCGGCGGGCGTCCTCAATGGTGGCGTCGTTGGCACGTTGATGACCAACTTCGGTTTTGAGCGCGCGTTGGCGGATCTCAATATCCCGTTTCAGCGCGCCAAGGTCGGCGACCGGTATGTGCTGGAGGATCTCAGATCCAGAGGGTGGCAGGTGGGCGGCGAAGCATCGGGCCACATCATCTGTCTGGACCTCAACACGACCGGTGACGGAATCGTGTCCGCGCTCCAGGTTCTGGTCCCATTGGTCGAAGGCGGCGTGTCGTTGTCGGAACTCAAGCGCGGCCTCACCAAGCTGCCCCAGATCATCGTCAATGTCCCCAGCGATGCCCCCCAGACGGTGGTAGCTGTCGCAAGCGTTGCCAATGCGGTCTGCCATGCGGAGTCTCTACTTGCGCAGCGGGGCAGGGTGTTGCTCAGAGCCTCAGGCACCGAACCACTGGTTCGGGTCATGGTGGAAGGCGAAGACCAGGAGGAGGTCGAGCGGGTGGCGGGAGATCTTGCGGACGAGGTGCGGGCCGCGTCGCAACCCTCTTGATCTCCAGAGCAATAGAAAGAGTATACCGACCGGCCGGCTTGTGACGGCCTGGGTCGTCGTTGTGTATGGCCTCCGGGTTGTATAAGATTGCCCGCCTTTTTTGCCAGCCTCGATTTCTGATCGGGATGAGGTAACAGGTGCGCCGTCCGCTGGTCGCAGGAAACTGGAAAATGAACGGCTCGAGCGAGTTCGCGAGCGCGTTTGTGGCCACCCTGTTGGACACGCTGCCGACACCCCTGGCGGCCCAAGCTGCAGAACTTGCCTTGTTTCCACCGTCCGTCTATCTCGCGGAGATGTTGGGCGCGACCCGGAACAGCGGTATCGCGGTAGGGGCTCAGAACATTCATCCCGAGTCGGCGGGCGCGTTTACCGGTGAGATCGCCGCGGAAATGGTTCGGGAGTTGGGCGCCGACCTGGCGCTGGTCGGACATTCGGAGCGGCGCCAACTGTTTGCAGAAGATGATGCGTTGGTCGCGGCGAAGTTTCTGGCCGCGCAGGGAGCGGGACTAACGCCGGTGTTGTGTGTTGGCGAAAGTCTGGCGCAACGCGATGACGGTGTGGCCGAGTCCACGGTACTGAGTCAACTCGAGGTTGTACTCGAGCGAGCAGGTGTGGCGGCATTCGCCGACGCCGTGGTCGCATACGAGCCGGTTTGGGCCATTGGCACGGGCCGAACGGCGACGCCGGAAGACGCTCAGGCGATGCACGCCGCGATTCGCGGCCGGGTCGCGGCAGCGGACGGGGCGATCGCCGAGGGGCTTCGAATCCTCTACGGGGGTAGCGTCAACGAGGCCAATGCAGCGGTGCTGTTCGCGCAGACCGATGTGGATGGTGGGCTGGTGGGCGGTGCATCGCTGGATGCGGAACAGTTCTTACACATATATGAAGCCGCGCACGCGTAGCGCGAAGCAGGAACTTAACGTGACGACGTTCGAAACGGTTTTGATGATTTTTCTGGTGGTCGATGCGCTGGCGATGGGCGGCCTGGTGCTCATTCAGCAGGGCAAGGGAGCCGACGTGGGCGCCGCGTTTGGCGCCGGTTCGTCCAATACGATGTTCGGCAGTTCCGGCTCGACATCCTTTCTGGTCAAAGCGACGAGTTGGCTGGCCGTTGGCTTCTTCGTGGTTTCCTTTGCGCTTGCGTACGCCGCCAAAGAGCGCGCGACGCTGCTGCGCGACGACGGACTGCCTGGCGTTGGGGCCGGAATTCCCGAGGCGGTGGAGCCGGGGGTGCCCGAGGGCTTGCCCCTGGACGAGCCATTGACAGGATCAGAAGAAGCTGTAGATTCCGAGATCCCCGACGTTTGATTGCCGAAGTGGTGAAATTGGTAGACACGCTACCTTGAGGGGGTAGTGGGCGAATGCCCGTGGAGGTTCGAGTCCTCTCTTCGGCACCACTCTTTGTTTGCGGAGGGTTTGGAATTCCCGTAGTTGACTAGACAAAAGACAAGACTATAATCCGCCCCTTGCTGATGCGGGGTGGAGCAGTCTGGTAGCTCGTCGGGCTCATAACCCGAAGGTCGTGGGTTCAAATCCTGCCCCCGCTACCAAGAGGTCGGAGCCCCTTGATAGGGGTTTTTTTAGTACGTGGATCTTGAATGGGCGTCAGCCCATTTTTTTGTTTTGGAGCCGGACGAAAGCAGATTGAACCGGAAAGAAATGCAACTCGAAACGTTGCTCGGGCCGACGGTCGAAGGGCTCGGGTGCCGTCTGTGGGGCGTCGAATACCTGTCCCAGGGGCGGCGTTCGGTACTGCGCGTCTACATCGACCGCGATGCGGGCGTCGGTGTCGAGGACTGCGAACGTGTCAGCAAGCAGATCAGCGCGTTGCTGGACGTCGAGGAACCGATTGGTGGCAGCTACACGCTGGAGGTTTCGTCACCGGGCATGGACCGGTGTCTGTTTCGGCCTGAGCAATACGCGGAAAGCATCGGTGAGTCGATCGATTTGCGACTCAATTTCCCGTTCGAAGGCCGGCGCCACCTGGTAGGGCGGATGGTGGGTTTTGAGAATGACGAAGTGGCCGTCCAACTGGACGACGTGGAATTCCTGATTCCGCTGGAGAATGTCCAGCGGGCGCGTATCGTGCCTGACTTTGGTTAGGAAGGTGATGAATCGGATGTTATTGGATCGCAGCATATGAGTATTGAAATCCTGACGGTTGTCGACTCGGTATCGCTCGAAAAGGGTGTGTCGAAGGACGTAATCATCGATGCGCTGGAACTGGCGCTCGCGTCGGCGACCAAGAAAAAGCACGCCGATGACGCGGAGTTTCGGGTCGCCATCAATCGTGAGACCGGTGAGTACGACACGTACCGCACGTGGCGGGTGATCGATCCCGAGGAACTCGAAGAAGAACAGAACCCGGACGCAGAATGGACTGTGGAAGAAGCGCACGAGACCGATCCGAATCTCAAGCTCGGTGACGTTTACGAGATCCCCGTCGATTCCGTGGAGTTTGGTCGCATTGCCGCGCAGACGGCGAAGCAGGTGATTGTGCAGAAGGTCCGGGAGGCGGAGCGCGCCCAGGTGATCGAGGCGTATCTGCCGCGGGTGGGCGAGTTGGTTAGCGGTACGGTCAAAAAAGTGACGCGGGAAGCTGTGATCTGCGACCTTGGCAACAATGCCGAGGCGTTGCTGTCGCGAGACAATCTCATTCCGCGCGAGACGTTTCGAGTGGGCGATCGATTGCGTGCGTTGCTGACGGAAGTGCGCCCCGATGTACGCGGGCCTCAGCTCGAACTGACCCGCACCTCCTCGGCCATGCTGGTGGAACTGTTCAAGATCGAGGTTCCGGAAATCGCTGAAGACGTCATTGAAATCCGGGGTGCGGCCCGCGATCCGGGCTCCCGCGCGAAGATTGCGGTGAAAACCAACGATGGTCGAATCGATCCGGTGGGCGCGTGTGTCGGCATGCGTGGTTCGCGGGTACAGGCAGTCTCCGGGGAGCTGGCGGGCGAGCGCATTGATATCGTTCAGTGGGACGAAAACGCAGCGCAGCTCACCGTCAATGCCATGTCGCCGGCCGAAGTCGCCTCGATCGTCGTCGATGAGGAAACCCACGCGATGGACGTGGCGGTCACCGAGGATAACCTCGCCCAGGCGATTGGCCGCGGCGGGCAGAACGTGCGCCTGGCCAGCGAGTTGACGGGCTGGACGTTGAACATCATGACCGAGGAAGAAGCCGCCACGAAACAGGAAGAGGAAGCGGGCAAGTTTGTCGAAGAGTTCATGAAAACTCTTTCGGTAGACCAGGACGTCGCTGGAGTGCTGGTGGAAGAAGGCTTCACCTCGCTGGAAGAAATCGCCTACGTGCCGATCGAAGAGATGCTGGCGATCGAAGGATTCGACGATGAGATTGCACAGGAACTGCGGGACCGGGCAAAAGACGCCCTGGTGATCAAGGCGATCGCCGATGAGGAACAGCTAGGCGACGTCGAGCCGGCCGAGGACCTCCTGGCCCTGGAAGGCATGGATAGCCGATTGGCGTTCAAGCTGGCGAGCAACGAAGTCGTAACGCGCGAAGATCTCGCTGAGCAGGCGGTGTTCGACCTGATCGAAATCGACGTGGAACTCGGCGAAGAACGGGCGGCCGAACTGATCATGGCCGCTCGCGCGCATTGGTTCGAGGATGAGGACGGCGAAAGCGCAGAGGCGCAGTCGGATTGAGTACGCGATCGAGCAGCGGTAGGGCGAAGGGGTACGGGAGAAGCGAATGTCGGAAGTGACGGTAAAACAGCTCGCGGAAGCCGTGGGTACCAACACCGATCGCCTGCTCAAGCAGATGCAGGACGCGGGTCTGGAACACAGCTCCGAAGACGCGGCTGTTTCTGAAGAGCAGAAGCAGACCCTGCTGACGCACCTGAAACGCAGTCATGGTCAAGCCGAAGGCGCGACCCGCAAAATTACCCTGAAGCGCAAGTCGCTCAGCACCTTGAAAGCGGGCCAGGGCAAGGGGCGGGCTGTGAATGTCGAGGTGCGTCGCAAGCGCACCTATGTGAAGCGCGGCGAAGCCGCGGACGCAGCCAGCACGGCGAGCGGAGAAGCCGCGGAGCAGGCGCCACGAGTGGCTTCGCAGGCGCAAGCCGAGATAGAACGAATTCGCACTGAAGAATCCGCGCGCCAGTCGGCCGAGGAGGAAAGCCGCAGACTGGTCGCCGATCGCAAGGCGGAAGAAGAACGGCGCCGCGAGGAGGCTTCCCGCAAAGCCCAGGAAGAAACCGAGCAACGTGCCCGGAAGTTGGAAGAGGCGAAACCGGCGAAGCCTGAACTGACTATCGAGGAGCAGGTTGCGCAGGCGGCTGTCGATGCGCAGGCCGAGGAGCAGAGCGCGGAGCGAGGCGGCCGGCGCGACGGCAAGGATCACCACAAAGACAGCACGGACAGCCGATTCAGTGACGGCGGTGGTCGCCGGGAGTTGTCCTTCAAGGCGAACGTGCGTCGCACCAAGCGACGTGGCGGGCGCGTGGAACAGCACGGCGGTGAGTTCGAACGACCCCAGGAGAGCAGACAGCGCGAGATCGAGATTCCGTCGATGATCACCGTGGGTGACCTCGCCCAGCGTATGACGATCAAAGCCGGAGAAGTCATCAAGACGTTGATGGGCATGGGCGTCATGGCCACCATCAACCAGACGCTGGATCAGGACACAGCCACGCTGGTCGTTGAGGAAATGGGCCACACGGCCAAGCTGATCAGCGAAGACGCGCTGGAGCTGGAGCTCAAAGAGTCACTCAAGATCGACGAGGGTGAGGGCACCGTGCGGCCGCCCGTGCTGACCGTAATGGGTCATGTAGACCACGGCAAGACGTCGCTGCTTGATTACATCCGCAAAACGCGCGTGGCAAGCGGCGAAGCGGGTGGCATCACCCAGCATATCGGCGCCTACAGCGTGGCGGTGGGGGACAATCGGTTCACCTTCCTCGACACGCCGGGCCACTCGGCGTTTACCGCGATGCGCGCGCGCGGCGCGCAGGCAACCGACATCGTCATTCTGGTCGTTGCCGCGGATGACGGCGTCATGCCGCAAACCGAAGAGGCGGTACAGCACGCGAAAGTCGCGGGTACTCCGCTGATTGTTGCGGTCAACAAGATCGACCTGGAAGGCGCAGACCCGGAACGGGTGAAGAACGAGCTGTCGGCGCTGGAGGTGATTCCCGAAGATTGGGGTGGTGATACCCAGTTCGTCAATGTATCCGCCATCACCGGAGAGGGAGTGGATGCGCTGCTCGAATCGGTACAGCTGCAGGCGGAGATCCTGGAGCTGAAAGCGGTCGAAGAAGCTTCGGGTCGCGGCGTGGTGATTGAATCGCGCCTGGATCGTGGACGCGGACCGGTGTCTACCGTGCTGGTTCAGAACGGCACGCTCAAGCAGGGCGATACGATCGTTGCGGGCGAGCACTATGGCCGGGTCCGCGCGATGATGTCGGATACCGGCGAGCAATTGAAGGAGGCCGGTCCCTCGACGCCCGTCGAGGTGCTTGGCTTGTCGGGCACGCCTGAGGCGGGTGACGAGTTTTCCGTCGTTGCTGACGAGCGCAAGGCTCGCGAGTTGGTGGAATTTCGCAAAACCCGCAATCACGACCGCCGGCTGGCGCTGCAGCAGGCCTCAAAGCTCGACAACATGTTTGCCAACATGGCGCAAGGTGAGAAGCGGATCATGAACATCGTGCTCAAAGCCGATGTGCGAGGTTCGTTGGAAGCCATCGTGCAGTCCATCGCCCAGATCAACACGGATGAAGTTGCGGTAAATGTGGTTGGATCGGGCGTGGGTGGCATCACCGAATCGGACGCAACCCTGGCGCAGACCTCCGAGGCCGTGATGTTCGGATTCAACGTGCGCGCCGATCCGTCGGCCAAGAAAGTGATCGAACGGGAAGGTCTGGATCTGCGCTACTACAGCGTGATCTACGAGTTGCTCGATGACGTCAAGCAGGCGCTTTCCGGCATGCTTCCTCCCGAATTGCGCGAAGAGATCCTCGGCGTCGCGGAGGTTCGTGACGTGTTCCGTTCGCCACGCTATGGTCAGATTGCCGGGTGTATGGTCGTCGAAGGCACGATGTTCCGGAACAAAAAAATTCGGGTGCTGCGCGACAACGTGGTGATTTACGAGGGCGAGCTGGAATCGTTGCGACGCTTCAAAGACGATGTCAACGAAGTGCGCAATGGCCTCGAGTGCGGCATTGGTGTACGCAACTACAGCGACGTACGCGAGGGCGACAAGATCGAAGTCTTCGAGTCGACGGAGGTGGCACGCGAGCTGTAACGCGCGCGTGTACCGACATGAAGGACTATGGTCGAGAGTTGCGCGTTGCGGACCATCTGCGCGAGAGCCTGGCCGAGATTCTGCGTCATGAGATGCGTGATCCCAGGGTGGAGATGGTCAGCGTGACCGATGTCCGGGTCAGCCGCGACCTCACGTCTGCCAACATCTACGTGTCGTCGCTGAAGGTGACGGGTGATGAGCAGCAAACAGAACTGATCAGCGTGCTGAACGGCGCCGCAGGTTTCCTTCGTTCTGCGATCGCCCGGCACAGCAGCATGCGAACCACGCCGCGCCTGGCCTTCCATTACGATCTGCTGGTCGAGGAAGGACCGCGCATGGGTGCGCTGATCGAACGCGCTATCGCAGCGGACCGACGCACGGCCGCCGCAGACGACGAGAAGGGTTGATGGCCCGTCGCCGAAAGAACCGCGGGCGCGACATCAGCGGCGTGGTGGTAGTCGACAAACCCCGCGGTTTGAGTTCCAACGATGCGGTTCAGAAGGCGAAGTTCCTATTTCGCGCCGCTAAGGTTGGCCATACCGGTAGTCTCGACCCCCTGGCACGCGGTGTGTTGCCGCTGTGTTTTGGCGAAGCGACCAAGTTCTCCCAGTTCCTCTTGAGCTCCGACAAAAAGTACTGGGCGCGCATCAAGCTCGGCATACGCACCGACAGCGGTGATGCCGACGGTAAGGTCGTGGAGACCCGCCCGGTGCCCGAGATTTCGACAGCAACGCTCGAACGCGCCCTGGACCGTTTTCGGGGCGAGATCGACCAGGTGCCTTCGATGTTCTCGGCCATCAAGCACCAGGGTCAGCCGCTGTACAAACTCGCGCGCCAGGGGATCGAGGTCGAACGTAAGTCACGCCGGGTGACGGTGTTCAGCAACGAGTTGATCTGCCTGGAGTCAGACGAGCTGGAGTTGATGATCCACTGCAGCAAGGGAACCTACGTTCGCACCATCGCGGAAGATCTGGGCGAGTTGTTGGGGTGTGGCGCGCACGTGATCGCGCTGCGGCGAACCATGGCGGGGCCCTATCAGGAGTCCGACATGGTGACCTTCGACGAGCTGCATCAGATCCGGGATGTTGAAGGCATCGAAGGGCTGGACACGGTGTTGCAGCCGATTTCCAGCACGGTGCGAGGATGGCCTGTGGTCACGCTTTCGGACTCGACGGCTTACTACGTTCGTCGTGGCCAGCCAGTGATTGTCGCGCACGCGCCATCGACCGGATGGGTACAGCTGTGCGAGCGGCACGACGACGAGCATACGGAATTTATCGGGGTGGGTGAGATCCTGGACGATGGGCGCGTCGCGCCGCGACGTCTGGTTCTTACGCACTGATTGGGGCGCTGCTGCAAATATGCGTGGTGGCGAACCGAATTTTGAAGACAGGCATATTTGGAGAAGTTAGATGGCATTAGCAGCCGAAACGAAGGCTCAGATCGTAAAGGACTATCAGTTGAGTGATCGCGACACCGGATCGCCGGAAGTTCAGGTCGCGTTGCTGACGGAAAACATCAACCTGTTACAGGGTCATTTCCGTGCGAACAGCAAGGACCATCATTCTCGTCGCGGTCTCATCCGAATGGTAAACCAGCGCCGGAAGTTGCTGGATTACCTCAAAGGAAAGGATGGTGATCGTTACACCACGTTGATCGGACGGCTGGGGTTGCGTCGCTGAAGTTCGAGCGGCAGGCGACTGAAACAGGCAATGAAAGAAAGAAGTCAGGAAATCAGAAAGAGGAAAAGGTATTGAATCCCATCACACAGGAAATTCAGTTTGGCGAGCACAAGCTCGTTCTCGAGACCAATCGGATCGCGAAACAGGCGACCGGTTCGGTATACGTCACCATGGGCGACACTGTGGTGTTGTGCACCGCGGTAGCCGATAGAAAGATGCGGCCGAATCAGGCGTTTTTTCCCCTGACCGTTAACTATCAGGAAAAAACGTATGCGGCCGGAAAGATCCCGGGCGGGTTCTTCCGCCGCGAGGGTCGACCCAATGAGAAGGAAACGTTGACGTGCCGGTTGATCGACCGGCCGATCCGTCCGCTGTTCCCGAAAGGGTTCATGAACGAGGTGCAGGTCATCTGCACGGTGATGTCCGCGGACAAGGATATGGATCCGGACATCCCTGCCTTGATTGGCGCGTCGGCCGCGCTGGCAATTTCCGGAGCGCCCTTTGCGGGACCGATCGGTGGCGCGCGGGTTGGCTATATCGACGGCACCTACGTGCTCAATCCGGGTTACGAGGCGCTGAAAGGCTCGGCATTGAACATGGTCGTCGCGGGAACGTCATCGGCGGTGCTGATGGTCGAGTCGGAAGCGCGCGAGCTGTCCGAAGACCAGATGCTGGGTGCGGTTTTGTTCGCGCATCAGGAAATGCAGGTCGTCATCGATGCCATCAACGCACTGGTTGCCGAAGCCGGCAAACCGAAGTGGGACTGGCAGGCGGAACCGGTAGATGAAGCGCTCGTCGGGTCGGTTCAGGAGAAAGTAGGCGCCGACCTGGGCGAAGCCTACCGGATCACCGACAAACAGGAACGGCAGAAAGCAGTGGGCGAGTTGCGCAGCGCGGCACGAGAAGCGTTCGCCGGCACGGAAGACGCAAAATGGTCCACCGACGATGTTTCCGAGGTGTTCGGCAAGGTGGAGAAAAGTATTGTTCGCGAGCGGATCCTGAACGGCGAGCCGCGGATCGACGGACGCGATCTGAAAACCGTCCGACCGATCGAGGTTGAAGTGGGACTGTTGCCGAAAACCCATGGATCGGCACTGTTCACCCGTGGCGAGACCCAGGCGATTGTAGTGGCCACGCTCGGAACGCTGCGCGATGCAGCGCTGATCGATGCGCTGGAAGGCACCTACAAAGATCAGTTCATGCTGCATTACAACTTCCCGCCCTATAGCGTAGGCGAAGCGAGTTTCATGGGCGGCCCGAAGCGCCGGGAAATCGGTCATGGCCGGTTAGCGCGGCGCGGCATCACGGCCGTGTTGCCGGACCTCGAAGAGTTCCCTTACACCCTTCGGGTGGTGTCGGAAATCACCGAATCGAATGGCTCCAGCTCCATGGCGTCGGTATGCGGAACGTCGCTTGCGCTGATGGATGCGGGCATCCCCCTCAAGGCGGCCGTCGCGGGCGTTGCGATGGGCCTGGTCAAGGATGGTAATCGCTACGCCGTGCTGACGGACATCCTGGGCGATGAAGACCATCTCGGTGACATGGATTTCAAAGTGGCCGGCACCGCCGACGGGGTCACCGCTTTGCAGATGGACATCAAGATCGATGGGATTACCGACGAGATCATGGAAGCGGCGTTGGTGCAGGCGCACGAGGCGCGGCTGCACATTCTCGGCGAGATGAACAAGGTACTGGCCGAGTCGCGCGAGTCGCTGTCTGAAAATGCGCCGCAGATGACCGTGGTTAAAGTTCATCCGGACAAGATCCGCGACATCATCGGCAAGGGCGGTAGCGTCATTCGCGGGATCGTGGAAGAAACCGGCGCCGAGGTCGACATCGACGATGACGGGAGCGTGCGAATTTACGCCGAGAATGTCGAGGCGATGCAAGCCGCCGTTGATCGAGTCCAGGAGATCGCAGCCGATGCCGAGATTGGCCGGATCTACAAAGGCACGGTCGCGAAGATCGTCGACTTTGGCGCCTTCGTGAACATCCTGCCGGGCAAAGACGGCTTGGTGCACATCTCGCAGATCGCCGACCAGCGGGTCGAGAAAGTCACCGACTTCCTGTCTGAAGGCCAGCAGATCGACGTCGTGGTGTTGGATATCGATGGCCGTGGCCGGATCAAGCTGAGCATGAAGGAAGTTGCGAACTACGTGAGTGAGCAGCAGCCGGCAGAGGAGGCAAGCGAACCGGCTTAAGCGGTTCGTTTCAGGCAGGTCAGATACCCATTCCCAGCTCTCGAAGAAATTGATAGAGCTGGGAATGGGTATCTGACCTGCCTCTGCCAACGGCTTGGGACGATCGGGCGGCCGACTGTGCCGTCTGCAGGGAATGTGGGGGTGCTCCCCTCAGGGCTTTATTGACCGGGCTTTCCGAAAGCCCTGAGGGGAGCACCCCCA